>JACSEK010000076.1_pt1 | contig 9605 bp, 9 predicted proteins | sample 8225431 | NCBI WGS metagenome assembly JACSEK01 (sample SAMN15704673, study PRJNA253121) | viral metagenome | isolation source: viral DNA from sea star tissue collected in USA, Olympic National Park... | host: Pisaster ochraceus | collected 2013 | reverse complement strand
AGCGCGATTGTGGTTTTTTTAATTGATTTGGTTGTGTGATTCGATAATCGTCGACTGATATCCGACGATTCCGCCGAATTTTCGCAACACATCGACCCGGCCGAATCTGAATTGTCGCCCGATATCCACATCAATAAACGTATCGCCGGCGGAAATCTGAACATCATAGGCCCAGGTTGCTATCCGGTTGTAATCTGTGGTAAATGTGCCGCCGTCAACCGCGTTAACTTCCGGGACCGTTTGTGTGCTGTGGGCAAGTCGGAATTTTACTGTGCGCTCCACTTTTTGAGCGAACGGATCCTCAACCTCCCCGCCTATTCCGTCCGGAATTTTCGCATGTGATTTGCTTTTTATTGTTGCGATCGTTGGCGATTCATTGACAAGAAATTTTATGCGACTTCGTTCTTGCGATAGGCGGCTCACAAATTCCCGCCCGCAATTACCGGCGATTTCATCGACCGATACCGGCCGGATTTCGGTGAGTCAGATTTCTGGCCGTCGTCTGGAATATTGTCTTTGCACGTTTTGGCCAGGTCCTTGTAGTAGGCGTATACATTTTTAATATCTTGGTACTGCGTCGAGTCGGTCCCCACCTGCGAGCGGACAACGTTCATTTTGCCGCCGATTTTCTCAGCCATAATTTCAAACGCCCGGCACCTGGCCAACTTAGCTCCGACCTCGTCAATCTCAATAGCAATTGCTGCGTCACTGATGTTTAATTTTGCTATCTCGAATTCTCCCCCGTCCTCCCGGGTCCAGTACTCGCCGCGCGATTGGTCAAAATAGGCCGCCTGTGATTTTGGTTCTTGCGGAAGCTCGTTCTTGTTCTCGATTGTTATAATTTCAAGAATATCCGGCGGATCGTTAACTGACAATCGTATTTTTTCAATTTCCTGGCGTGTGGCCATGGTTTCGCACCTCAAAAAAAGGCAGCCCGCACGGAGATACAGGCTGCCAGGGGAATTTCTTACGCTTGAACCGGCAAGGCGATTTTGACAATGTAGCCGCACCCGCTTTTTTCGCTCCCGAAAAATGGCTTGTTATAAACACCATCCACTCGGTACCAGGCTTTTTCTTCCTGGCCGAGTTGCAACGCCCGTCCGCGGCCAGTTTCCAAAGTCAATCCGCGCTTGTTCGCGACCCAAAATGCTTTTTTGGGAACGAGCATATATGCGGTGTTTGCTTCGACCCCGGGAAATTCGAGCTTTTTCTTTTGCCATTCTTTTCCGTGTGTTTTTCCATGATCGTACTCGATTATGGTTTTCACGCTGGCCAATTTCGGAATCGTGAGCCATGAGCTTGCGCCAGTTCCGCCTTTGCTACGCGCGAGGCCGTTTACTGCGTTCTCGATTTCTTCGCGGTTCTCGGAATTCGCGAGAATCGTGATATCTGACGCAGTAATTGTGTCGCCTGTTTGCGGGTCCATCTGCTTGCGCAATTTCTTGATCGCATTGTACAGCGTGTTATGCACTTTTTGGTCGTGCGAAAAATCCGTTGTATTGTCGGCCGCCTGTTTTTGATCCGCTCGATACGTTGCGCCAACGATTGTCCCGATTGTTTGCGCATTTCGTGCATCCACATCCGCGGCGGCAATTGCGGCGTTAACTTTCAACATTTCATTCATTTCGCCGAATAAAACGTTGGCCAGCGTAGTTTCGTAACCCAGCGCGCGAATTTTCAGCTCGAGCGCATCAGTTTGTCCGCCTGCCCGGTCAACGAGCGGCACGCTGTCGCCTGTTCCTGCCATATTCGCGAATTCACCGACGTACTCAGCCAATTCCCGAACGTGAATTATCCGCGGAAAGTTCGGGTCCGTCATTTCCGTTGCAATTTCGGCCGTGATATCCATTCCGGCCATGCGATGGCGTGTAATATCAACGATCAACTTACCGTATAATTCATCAATATACGCCTGACTCGGCGCTTGCGCCGCGTTGATTTTCCGCGTTAATTGCTCGATATCATCGAGCAACCGGGCGCGGCCCGCGCTATTCTCCCAAACCGGAGTTGTCATCACCACATCGCGCGACAAAACAGGGTCCGAATTGGCGTAGCATGAGTTCGCGCCCCCCTCATAGAGCGTAACCCGCTCTGTGATTTTGTTTTTTGCCCGCGCTTCGGCTACCGCCTGCTCATTTATAATTTTCACTGCCATAATTTGTTAATCTCCTTTTTTCGCTCTTACGCTACAGGGACCGCACGCCGAAATTTATCAAAGACAATCCGGCCGCCCGAATCCTTGACCTCAACCAAAACGCCGACTTTAGAATAGGTGTTGTCTGTCGTGTCGCTGAATTTTTTTGACGTTTTGTCCCAGAAAACATCCTGTCCCTGGGTTCCGAATGTGTTCTGGCCGCTCTTCAAATTTGTTGTCGCGACCTGCAGCCCTTCAGCAATTGCAAACGAGCCAACCGCGCCGTCCGCAGTTTCTGCCTCGTCGGCGACGCCGGCGTATCCTGCCACAACGGCAAAATCGCCTTTGACCAGCGTTTCACCCGTGCTGTTTACCAGTTTGAGGTGATTAACTGGCGTCTCGAATGGAATTTTTACCATTTCTTCTTTTTCCATTTTAGTATTCCTCCCTCTTTGTCTTGCTACCCTGCTCGGCCGCGCCTGTTGCGCCGGCTGCGCTTTCGATCACGTTGACAACGGCGTTCGGATCTGCCGCATCGCCTGCCAATTTTTTCGCGATCGGGTCTTTTTTGACGTTCGCGATTGCCTCGCCCATTTTCGAGCGTTCAACCCCGGTCAATTTCTGCGCTGCGTATTCCCGCAACAGATTGGTTTCCTCGCCGCCCGCGTTTTTGCTCGACGCACCAAAATGTACATCAAGCTGCGCGTTTATCACAGCATCTGTGTCGGCGCCAACCTGTTTTTGCAATTTCTCGATCTCGGCTACCGGATCGGCGATTTCCATCGCGTCAAGGTTTTTCTTGATCTCAACCGCAGCGACGTGGTCAGCGTTAACTAATTTATCAGCGAATTTCGCACTATCCGCTAATTCAGCTAGTCCGAGCTGACCATTTTCCATGAGATTGTTAAGTGCTTTTAACAATTCATCCTTGTTCATGTGTTTTTCTCCTTTTTTCTTGACATTTTTCTTGACATTTTTCCCGCTTTCATCGGAATTGGTTTGTTGTTGCATTGCCCCCATGCCGTATTCGACCGCATCGTTCCTTTCACCTCGGAGTGTTTCAATAGCCGTCCGCACAAATTCATCTTTTACCGGGTCATATTCGGAATTAATTCTCGGGTAGGTTACAAGCGAATAATGGACCATGTTCAGTTTGTTTTCCTCAATAAACCGATCATTACTGGATGTCGCTCCTGATTTTGGGATGTAATTCTTGAAATACACAGCTCCTGTGCCGTCGCCGTTGCTCTCGATTTTGCCGCCAATCAAATAAAAGTCGGTATCCGGCCGATCCGAACTAAAAAGCGAGTGGCCGGATTTGCTGCCCGGTATTGGCCGGGCCTTGATTTTATTGATAAACGAATTAAAAAACGACTCGGGATAAATAATTCTGTTTCCTGTTATCGGGTATTCAATTCGCTGAATTTTGAAATAGGGTTCGGGGTCTTTTTTGAGAATCAATTCCAATTCTTGGGAGTTCGCCAACGTCGGAACTGTCTCTGGATCCACCGCTAATGCTTTGCTCGTTGTATCAAGCAAATTCAACACGCGCGGCTCGTTGTTCTCGTTTTCAGGCGAGTTTTGCCCTGTATCGCTGACCGCCGACGCTTTGCTATTGGTGCACCGTTTCAAATTCTTGAATTTTGGCATTAACTCCAGTCCTTTTTTTCATCGTATATCAATAATTGCATATAGTATAGTGTTTTATTTGTAAAATTTTTCATGCCATTTATCAAGGTATCCTACGTCCTCGCCTGCCGCCCATTTTTTTAAATCTGCGTTGAATTTCTTGCTGTCACGTAACCGCGCCTGTATTGTACACCGACAATTAGGATGAGGATACCCCGGCACGCTGGCTAATTTATACGGGCTGTTTTTTGAAATTTCATCGCATGAGCACCCGGTGCTACCGCGCTCGGAATTCAAAATCCAGTCGTAGAAGTTGATTGTCGCCGGATTTGCGCTCGCATGCGCAAGCGCGGAATTCTGCAGTGAAATGTATAGCTCCGAGCGCGCCAATCTCAATGCTCGCCAGGATACGTTCTCCTCAATTCGGCGAATAAACGCAGCACTCCCGCGCTCAAGATTCCCGTATCTCTGCAAAATTCCTTTTTTTCCGTTTTTGAGATAAACTTCAAGGTCTTTTGCTATTTTCAAAACATCTCGGCCCTGCGCAATCCCGGAGGAAACAACGGCGTTGATCTGTTTCGGGAATTTATCGGCCGTCGCCCAGATTCGCTGAGAAAATGTATATCCGGTTTGGCTGACGCGGGATACAACGTCCCGCACCAATGTATTGTTTATGCCGGTGTATATTTTGGATATTTTCGCCGTCGAAAGACCGGCGTCTGTCGCGGCTATCGCGTCGCTCAAATATTGCGTATGGATTTTGGCCGTCAAATCAACGGAATTCTTGATCACCGGCGGGATTGATTTTTTAATTTCATCAAAAATCAATTGCGAGCCTTTTTTCAGCTCGCCGGTCAGGCTACCCGGCAATTCGTTGATAACAGATGAGCGTATCTTCATTGACACCGCCTGCCCTGCTTTTTTGTAGGCGGCATGGATTTCTTTTTGGGCTGCCTGGCTCAACCGCGGGAACTGCGCCCGGGCTTTTTTGTGCAACCGGTCAAATTCACTCTGTGTCATTTTCAGATTTCGCCTGAAAATCCAGGGCTTCCGAATATCCGGCCGAATTGTACTGGTTATGTTGTGCGATTTCGGCGAGCTCTTTTTTGAATTTGTCAATCCCGATATCGGCTGTGACATTAGGGTACAATTGTCGCCAAAATTTATACAGCTGCGTTTGTGTTATCGCTCCCGCTCCAACTAATGCGGCTACCCCGGATGCAAATTGTGCAAATATTGCGCTTTTGCCCTGCTCGGAAACCCCGTCCAAATCGTTCCAGGTGATTTTAATCGCTGGCGAGTCGGATCCGCCCATCCTCACCGCCCGCAAAATTTTGAGCGACGCAGAAAAAAGAGCATTATATGCATTGTTTTTCTGCGCCTGTTTGTTTTGCACATATTTGACCAGCGTCGCCATGGATTCTTCGACGCTCGCATTGTTCCCCGGTGTTTTCAGGCCCCAAACAATTTCAGGCAATCTCATGGCCTCAGCTAATTTTTGAAATATCTGAATAAGCGCCTGGCGGTAAGGCTCTGTCACGCGCTCGGGAAAAATGAATTCTGTTTTTTCGTTTTCAAGATTAACAATTAAATCGATTTTTGAAATATCGAGGTCATCGATAGATGCAACGCCCTGGCCCTGGGTCCAGGCGTCAACGTCCGTAACTGTTTGGACCATTTTTGGATTAAATTTTGCCAACATCGTAACCCGCGCCAAATCTATGTCGTGATAGTTTTTCAGATCAGAAATAATCCGCTCATAATCAGAATGCCCCCGCACCTCCTGCGCGTCGGAGTTGTTGGCAAACGCAATCGGCAAAACACCTAACGGATTACGACTCGATCGGGAGCGTAAATTTTGCGGTAAAATGCCTTGATCGATCTTGTATGTGATTTCAATTTTCGACTTTGAAAATCGCCTGTTGCGCGTGCATTGTACAATTGTGTCGATTCCAGTAGTTATTTTCAAATTTTCGCTTGTCATAATTTCGACAATTTCGCCAGTATTTAAATCCCGGACAATGTCGGTCACGGTATCATCTGTGATGAATTCCCAAATGAGCCGCGACGACCTCGAGTCCCAGTGCGGCCAGATCCAAACAGTCCCATCCCGGTGACACTGTGTATGTATGTTTTCAATTTCGTTTCTGTAATTTTCAACGAGCCCGGCCAATTCTTCGGCCGTGTTTTCGTCGGCCGGATCAATCGGCGCGACAATCGGCAACCCCATAAATTGCACCGGCACTGCGATCGGCGGGTATGCCAATCCGCCGGCCAATTTGAACCCCTGGTAGGTGTTGAAATACAACCCGCGAGTTAATGCGATATTGGATTGGTAACTTTCGGTAAAATCAACCGGCTGCGAATCTTTGCGTGACCTGCGCGTGACAGTCGAGGCCGCGACATCGGCTTTCGTCCTCTTAAAAAAAGAGTTAATGCCTTGCAACCACGGAAAGACAATATTCACGATTTTACCCCTTCCAAGTCTTTACATTGTAAGCATTTAGACGCTGCCTTGAGGATTGGCTGTGTGCGCCTGTGCGCTCTGTTTATGTATATTCAATACCATCATTTTTTTTATTGCTCGTATAGCCAATTCTCAACATAGGTTAAATCCTTACTATATAACGAGTTACGAATTACAACTATAATTAACCCTAAAAATAATGTAATATCTCCAATTACTCTTGCTAATATCTCCAATTACTCTACATATCTGCTAAAATTCGGTTAAATACACCACAAAACAGATACGGAATTCTGTAGCGTATTTGTGCTATATAGTGTTTTCTGTATGTATTTATTATCGTCCATATCTCCAATTATTATTATTGTATATGTTTATCGTATGTGATATTTGTATCCGTTATAATTTTTATCGTCGTTATCTCCAATGTAATCAATTAGGTTTATTTATGGGTATATCTCTAATTGTTATGATTGTGTATATTTCTTGCTTTCCGCCTTTTTGTCTGTTGTCCGGTATATCGCCGTTCCCGCCGTTACGTGCGTTATCGGATTTATGATTTATATATCCTTAAAACTCCAATAACTATGTTATCATAGTATACGAACTTTTGAATATACAAACACAACTATATACGATTTTCGCGCTGTCAGGAATTCGCGATATACTCAAAATGATATATACAAATTCCTTTATCTGCCGCGCGCCCGGCGCTGCGCCATCTGTTCCCCTGCTTTTGTGCTTCTCATTTTTCCACGTGTGTCTAAAAAACACAATAGCAAAGCGTCCGCGTCGTCCGGGGATTTTTCGCCCACGCGTTTTTTGTACTCGGATTTTCGCTCTATTTTTTTGCGCTCGGTATTTTTCTCGTATCCATACTGGCGGCCGGCGAGCTGTCGCATTAACTCCGGGTTGTCCGGGATATCGGCCGCCTGGACCGGGAATTCGAACCACATCTCCGTTGTCGCATCTGTATATTTTTTCCGGTCATTCGCGTTTCCGCCTGCGATAAACCGGTAACATTTCGCGCCGAATTCCTTGAGCCGGTCACTCACTCCGCCGCCTACTCCTGTATCGTCGACAACGATTATAACCGACGGGTCCTGCCCCGCCATATGCCAGGCTTCTTTTGCCGTCGTCATTGTGTCCTGTCCGCGCCATGATTTTCGCTCAATAATTTTTAGGCCGCGGCGCTTGTATATAACCGTTTCGTCGTCGCCGAATCGGGCAACGTCCACGCCAATCTGAACGGGCCCGTCTGAATTTTGGATATCGCGCTCAACCGCGGCGCGGATATCAGTGCGGGAAATAATACTGTTCGCGCCCTGGACAACGGGTTTTCCGCCGTATACGTGCTCCCATAAATCGGGATCGTCGATTTTCATTTTTTCAGATTGTTTTTGCAATCCCTCTGGCCACCAGGGATTGTCAATTTTGCCTGGCGCCATCTCTATCAGCAGCGCATCCTCGGGCATGTGCGTGTACGCATTCCAGATTAAATTTGTAATCGGGTCAAAATCATCCTCTGGGTTATAAGCAAACATTATTTTGGGTCCGTCGTTTCGCAGAATTGTAGGCAATAATTTGATTATCGACGTTTCGGAAATATGCGCAGCCTCGTCGAGAAATACCCGGTCAAAATTTTCCAAACCTTTCATTGCGTTTGCTGCGCGGAGGTCCTTTAATCCTCGGAATACAAATTTTGAACCTGACGGCGTGGTAATTTTTGCTCCAATAAACGTCCAGCCCGGATATTCGAGCCGGGCAACCTGCTGCTCGAGTGCTCTGTACAGCGAGTCGTCAATGGATTTTTGAATTTCACGGAGCATGACGTACGCGTGTTTTTCCCGATGCGCCTCCTGGACAATCAACGAGATGAAGCCTCTGGTCTTAGCTCCTGCGCCTCTCCCGCCCCTGGCGCCCATAAATGTTTTCGGAAACCCCCGAAACCGCTCCATCTTCGGAGAAACGCGTTCTGCGCTTTCGTCGGTCATAAGATCGTGCAATTCAATCTCTTCATTGAGCGTTAAAGCCATCTCTACGTGTCCCGTTTTTTAATTAGCTCATCGATTCTATTTTTTCGCTCTTCGTGGCTCATGACCGTTACCTCGATCTGCTGCGGTCGTTTCTCCACAAGGTGGACGAACTTTGCAAGCAAATTTACATATTTGAAATCATCCTTGAGCTTGATCCTGGTTTTCACGCCGTTTGGCGTGATCTCGTTTGTCACCTCAGCCACCGCCGCGCTTGCTCCAGGTGGCCACAGTGATTTCGGCAGTATATTGTTGTCATCATCAAGAAAATTTGAAACATCACAAAATCCAATCAACCGGCTGCGCTCGACCAGCTGCGGCCGGAGCATAATTGTAACATCGTCCAGATGTTTATCCGCTTGCTCGCGTATTAACTTTTTTATTCGCGGGTCCGCCATTAGCCGGGATGCAGTATCTCTAGCTCCCGTTTCTGCGTACCCTGCCGCGACCGCTGCTTGCACGCCAGTGAAATCGTTACAATTTTTTAGTATTTCCTCTGCAAATTTCCGCTGTTTTTCATTGAGCGGTTTTTCTTCGTTGTTATTTTCTTTACTTTCTGACATATCTCTAATCTCTATAAAATGTTGTCGTCATAAATCGTCATTTTAAAAAAATATACATCATTACCGGCCCGATATCAACCACATTCCCTGGCATCCAGCAACGGTTCAGAAACAACTGGTATCAATGAAAATATAAAAATCTCTAAAATAGGTGTCACAGTGTCACAGCTGTCACAGCAGTTCAGGGAAATTATCCCTAGGAAAAAAAAAGAAAAAAAAAATACAGGCCTTAAAACATGTAATATCTCTAATATACAGGGGTATAAATATTTTCGTTTTTTTTGCCTAGAGATACTTTATTGAATTTACTGTGACAAGTGTGACAGAGGGTATAAAAGCGATTTAAATCCTTATGCTACAAGTATTTAGGGTGTCACAGTAAACCATGAATTCTACTGTGACACAAGTGTGACACTGTGACAGCAAAACATCCATTTTGTGTATTAAATAATATAAACCTAAAACAGGTGTCACACTTGTCACAGTAGTGTCACAGTGAGTTAATGCTAGTGAACGGCGTAAAAGGGTTATTTTTTAAAAATGTGGGCAAAAAAAGTGAGTTTTTACAGCTGGTTTGCGGGTCAAAAAAAATAAAAATAGTAGTTGAAATAAAGAATTATCTTTGGTATATTTTCATCAATGGTCAATTTTGATTATCGCATTTTTATCAAAAAAACCTTATAAAACCCTTGAGATGGGCGACTCAGGCAACCCTCCTGATTTTCAAGATTGACCGTCTGAAGAAAGAAGAAAGAGACTTGGGTCGCCCATCTCAAGGG
>JACSEK010000075.1_pt1 | contig 9692 bp, 4 predicted proteins | sample 8225431 | NCBI WGS metagenome assembly JACSEK01 (sample SAMN15704673, study PRJNA253121) | viral metagenome | isolation source: viral DNA from sea star tissue collected in USA, Olympic National Park... | host: Pisaster ochraceus | collected 2013 | reverse complement strand
ACATCAACCTTATCCCAATACGGGCTGGCCGCCGCAGAAGCGGGGACGGTCAGTAACGTTTTCGCTGCAGCCATAGCCAATTCGTTGGCAACACTTCCGAAGCTTCAGGCGTCACTTTCAAAAGTTGGACCAATCGCGGGAAAATTAGGCATATCGCTCGAGGAAACCGCCGGGGCATTGCAATCTCTGTACAATGGCGGAATAAAAGGCGAAGAGGCCGGGACAGCGTTGAAAAATGTGCTGAGTTCGCTGGCAAATGAAGCGGACCCGGCGATACAAAAGCTGGAGAAATTGGGCGTATCGTTTGCGGATGTGGACCCGGCTGCCAATTCACTGGCGGAGATTATCGGCCGACTGGAAGAGGCAAACCTATCAGCAGGGCAGGCGTTTAATGTATTCGGCAAAGAGGCCGGCTCTCCGCTGCTAACTATTCTGGGCGAGGGGAAAAAGGGGTTTCAGGAATTAACTGCTGCTGTAACAGGGACGAATGCCGCGGCCACGGCCGTTGCAATCCAAAATGATACGCTCAAGGGTTCGCAAGATAAGCTAAACAGTTCAACCGAGGCTTTATTCATTTCCATCGGGGAGGGGTTAGAGCCGACTCTGAATTCAATCACCAAAGCCACAACGAAATTTGTACAATTTGTAAACAAAGTTCCCGCACCGCTAAAAGGCGCGACGGTAGCCGCCGCCGCAGCCGCCGCGGGGGTTGGTGTTTTAGGCACTGCGCTTTCCGCGATGGGCGTGGCCGTCGGTGCTGCGTTGGGTCCAATCGCGCTTGTTGTCGGTGCAATTGCTGCGATCGGGGTAGGGATTGATACTGTTGCAAAAAAACAGCGCGAATTGAAAGAGGCGGATATCGCGAAAGAGTTCAAACAAATTGGCCACTCTACGGGACTTAGCAGAGATGAAATTGAAAAAATGTCAAATGCTCTTGAGAACGCAAGAAAATCAGGAAAATCAATTGGAGAGGTTACAAAATTAGCCGCCGAATTAGGAGCGCAATCAGGGCATACGGCCGAGGAAGTTCTAAAAATCGCCGATCAATTCCAAAACGTCGCCGCCGCCGCCGATCTTACCGGCCGGAACATCCTTGATATTCAAAAAGCACTCAAAAAGGCCGTGGCTTCCGGTAAAAACATTCACGAGCTTACCAAATTAGCCGAAGGGCTGGGTGGCGAGTACGGCAAAACCGCGGATGAGATTTTGCAAATTGCGGGCGCGAATGAGAAAATGACGAAAGCCGGGCGGAAGGCCATTGGCTTTGCTCGAGAGTTCAACGCCGAGCAAATTGCGCAGGCCGAAGCTCGACAAATTGCGCAAGAAAAAGAGCTGGAATCTCGTTATGGCTATTTGCGCAAGATACACGCGCTGCAGAAAAAAGAAGAAGAAGCTGCAGCGGTGCGAGCGGAGAAGCGAGAGCTTGCCGCAGCGGAAGAAGAAGAGCGACGCAAAAAGGTGGCGGAATTCCGTATAAAAGTGCTTAAGGATACGGAAAAGCAGATTGCTATTCTGGATGCGAAAAAAAGAGACAGCCGAATTACCGATGAGGAATACCAACAAGGATTAATTCAAGCGTATGAAACCGAAATCAACGCGCTGTATGAGCGCGGATATGCGCTGGATCAATACGACGAAGACACAAATAAACAATACGAGGGTTCAAAACGGCTAGCTGAGCTAAATGGACTCATTGCAGAAAGTGAAAAAAGTCTAACAACAGAAGTCGAAAAAAATACCGATGCGCTTATCGATAATGCAAAGGCAGGCGAAGGCGTAGCGGATGCGTTGGGCGAAGTGAAAGACGAAGCGGATGGAGCGGACGAAGCGGTCAAGGGGTTCACCGAAAAACAAAAACAGGCATTCGGCGACGTCGCAAAAGTAATTGGGGGAATCAGTAGCGCGTTATCGAGTATCGGCGAAATCGCAAAAAACAACGCTGATAACCAAATAGAAGAAAATGACAGGGTCTTGGACGCAAAACTGGCAAAAGAGGATGAAGCCCTGCAGCTGGAATTGGAACGTGCCGGATTACTAGAAGAAACGAAACTAGAGGGGCTAGAGCGCGAAGCGGACGCCGCGCAAGCCGCAGCCGATCGAGTAACGGATGTAAATCAGAAACGGATATATCAAGAAACTGCTGATGAAAAGAAAGCGGAGTTGGAACGGTTTAAACTCATTTCAGAGAGCGAAAAAAAGAAACAAAAATTGGCCGAAGACGCCGCGAAGAAAAACAGAAAAATAGCGTTTGAATCGGCGTACGTGAATTGGGAATTGCAGGTAATAACATCTATCGCCAGTGCAGCTCAGGGAATACTTACCGGGCTATCTACCGCAGGACCCGCCGGGGCGATTGCCGCCGGAATATTAGGTGCGTTGCAGGTCGCCGTTATCGCGGACAATCCGCCGAAAAAACCGGCCTTTCAAACCGGCGGAATCGTATACCCAAAGAGCGGAGGAGCAGATGTACGCGTGGCAGAAAACGGGCATTCAGAAGCCCTATTCAACACTGGACCCTCCGGGCAGGCATTCCAGAAACAAATGGCGGGGCATATCGCGGAGGAATTAAGAAAGGGGCAAAGTACCGGGCGGAACGACGCGCAAGGCGGGGGCGTGGTAAATATACAACTTACAATAGATGGAAGAGTCTTGGCAGAAGCTTCCGCGCCATATTACAACGGCGGAATTGTACGGCTCGAGGTGGCGGAATGAAAATACTTTTTCACAACAAGGCAAAGGATTCAGGAGTTGAGATTACAAACCAAAACCCAAATATCAACTATCCTTGCGAAAATCTTATACACTCATTTCTTGAGTTGGATTACAGGGCTGAGAGTACTACAGACCAGGCAGATATCGAGTTTTCAGAAACAATAACAGCCAACTCCATATTCTGGGGCTTCCACAAAGTCAGCTCTATAGTGTTTCGCCTTTACGACATTAAAGAGAAAGTCTTGTGGGAGCAGGTTGTACACAATCCTTCGCAGAATGGGGCATTGTTCTTTGATGAGATTTTAGGCATAAAAGAACTCAAAATGGTGTTGACGGCTGCAAGCGGACAGGCAGGCATTGTTCTTGGAGGCATCGCGATCGGCGATTCATACACGATGCCCGACCCTCTGAATACGTGGGGTTTCGGATTCGAGGATAACAGTTTTACAAGCGGTACTCCAGCGGGACAACTTCTTGTAAACAAAATACGTCCTTTGAGAAGTCGAGAATACGCATTCAGAAACGTACCTCTTGACAAGACAAAGGAAATCGTACTGCTATATCAGGAGAACATAGGGAACCATATCTGGGTGGATGCCTTTGAAGATACAAATGCAATAACACAACCCGTATACTGTACAATAGAAGAGTTTGTACCGCCTGTGAAAGAGCCGGATGCGAAAGGGCATCGGTTTACGTTCAATCTTACACTAAAAGAGGCCAGATAATGCTAATAAAAGTGCCATATCCGCAAGCACAAGCTCCTGTTGATGAATTGGATTACCAGAAGCAAAACGCTCTTATACAAACCCTGCTTGATGTTGCAGACCCAGGTCAGCCGGTGGAAGGCTTAACCATCCAGCTCAATACTGTGTTCTCTATCGGGGGTGTGATCTTCCGAGCGGATTCTGATACGACGATTGCTGGGGCAAAGACTGCTTATATAAAGCTGACAATCGCAGACGATACACAGACAGCTTCTGGGGAATTTGTAGACGATCTAAGAGGAAACAATGTAGCGTGGAACTCCGCCTACGCCGGATATTATGACCCGGCAGGCAGCCTTTATATCTTCGATGAAAGTTATGCCGTATTTGACAAGCAGATTGACAGAGCGTACAGGCTCAACCCTTCTTATGTAACTTCCCGTACAGACCAGAATATCTACGGAGTGAAACGTTTCCAGGATACATCATTGCTGGAATGGGGAGAGTTTACTGTTAAAGAGTATGGCCCAGCTACCATTAGAGATACTCCGAGCAGCGTTTGTTATTTAGGAGATGGAATTATAGCATGTGTTGACTTAGGTTATTCTACATCTACAGGAGAAAGTGTAGCCAGCTCTATCCGTATTTTGGAGCTTCAAGAAAATGACAAACCGCTCTTTAAAGTAAGTGTCCCAATAGATGGAGAAGAGTTTGTCCAATCTACCTTGGGAGCAATATCTAAAAGCGAATTCTTGTTTATGAAAACTGGCGATTCCAGGCTCTCTACGTACTCCTATGATAATGATAACAACAGAATAACCAAGACAAATGAATCAGTACTGGACTTTACGGCAAAGTCTCCAAGTCTTGCTGTTCTGTCCCATGAAAAGGCCGCTCTTGTAGATCGGGATGGAATTCTTCGTTTACTTGTCAAGAAGGGTGAAACTTGGGAAGTACAGCCTGATTTTGGTTCATTTACTGAGTTTACTGAGAGTGGTGACACTTGGTACCCGAAAAAGGGACCAGATGTAACTGCTTTGAGTGCAACAGAGGTCATAGTCGTACAGCACGGTTTAAAATCAGTATGGTATTTCAAATTAGACAGCAGTGATCGATGGAGCCTTGTATATCAGAAGAATATAGAGGTTTTCTCAGGGGAAGTTTTTGACCAGCCGAATGTAACCGCGCTAAACAACACAGACTTTTTTCTGTGTGTCCAAAGTCAAAAAAGGTTTGTATTTTGTCGTACGCATCCAGATAGTATTGAGATTGTCGTAAATCTAAAGAGAGGCGATGATTTTTTGATATTTTTCACGCCGGTCTCCGCAGCAATAAGCGGCAGGGAAATATTACTGCTGGCAACAGGGTATTTTACTCGAATTTATATAAGTATCAAAGGCGAGTACTCATACCACAATGGCCCAACTCCTCACTCCGTCGCTGGGGGTGCATTTTGATAATCAAGATAGACTGGCCTTCAAAAGAAAGGACAGAGAGTCTACAAGACTATCACAGGCAGAATAACTTATTACAAAGTGCATATCTCAAAAGGCAAAGCACCTATCCGGTGGACGGGGCGACCTTGGTTCAAGGTTTTGTATTCCAAATAAGAGGTGAAGTTTTTATTGTGGCACAGCCTGAAACAATTAGGGGCGAGACTTCGCCTTATATTCAGATTACACCGCCTTCAAGCATTGCATTAGAAGCAACAGCCCAATTTGTAGATTCTCTAGACGGAGTAGATTGGGATGATTCCTTTGCTGGATATTATGACCAGGGAGGGAAGCTATATATCTTCGACGAAGCCGCTGCACTATCAGCCGGGGAAATTACACAGACACATAAAATATCACAATCCTATATGGCTACATCAGGAGATCAAGACATTTATGGAGTGAAAAGGTTTCAAGACACTTCTAATTTAGAATGGGGGAACATTTGGAAGGTAGGCGACTCTTTGCCTATCCCTGAAATGACAATTGCTTCTGCGACTCCTATAAGCTCGACTAAAATTGCAGCAATAGTCGACGATAGTAACGTACTAAAAATATACGAAAAAAGAGATGGAGCTTGGTCAGTAACTTCAAATCTTGCAATCCCAACCTTGCTTGACGAAACCAAGCCAGTATCTATTGCAACCCTGAAAGAGGATATTGTAGTCATTACAAATGGAACTACATTGCATACTTTTCAAATATTAACATCCGGGCTGCAAAGAGTAGCTACTCCCTTTACATCCGGGCAAATATTCAGTGATGTTGCTGTGCTTGACGGAGGCCGAGCTGTTACTATTGATATAACAGGACTTGTACGATTACTGCAGCTCGAGCGGGATACTTGGGTAGAATATATAAATTATGAAATAGGTGAAGAGTCCGACAATTACCACATAACAACAATTGATAATTCTCAAGCAGTTGTGCTGAGAGGGGAAGACTTATCTATTCGGACGCTTCTGTTTGGTTCTACATCCTGCCAACAGATAGGCGATACTTTTAATTTTAGAGAAGATTCCACAAGTGAAGATGAACCAAAAGATTCCATAAGTGAAGATGAACCAAAAGATTGTATTGGACTCAATACAACAGACATTATGGTTGTAGATACAGAAAAAAGTATGCTGCGGTTGTTTAGAGCGGATAAAAAGACAGATGGTTTAATATGGGATATTTTGTATAATAAAGATGTTTTAAACCAAAGAATTGCTGGAGTAGATATTTGGGATAAAAGATTCGTGCTTACAGATGCATATCTCAGTGCGGTGTCAAATGTAAGACAAGCGAATAGATTACTTTCCGGTATATCAGTAGATAGTTATGCTTGGTATGATTGGAGAGCATGGTTGGATATATTTGAAGATAAGGTTAGGGATGCACAAAGGGCTTTTTCTGCTGGTGACCTACCCGCTCTACAAGTAGTGGCTCGTGGTATTGGTACACCAATACGTTTTCTCCGCAATTCTTTGGACGATTTACGAACTTCAATAGCTGGTGAGTTGAGAGTAGAGAATCAAAAATTAGAAACCGCTCGGAATGCCTTGAAGGCTGCAGAAAGAAGGCTGGCACAAGAACAATCGTATACTCCTCCGACAGATTCTCAGCTTTCACAACTCCAGTCCGCATTGGACGCTTTATCAGCAGTGCAGTCAGATGTTAGTGCAGCGCAGTCAGCTGTTAGTGCAGCGCAGTCAGCTGTTAATGCAGCAGCAGCCGCACTTTCAGAAGCACACGACGCATTTTCAGAAGCAGAAGACGCAGCTGAAGAAGCAGGCGACGCAAGTTCAGAAACATTAGACGCACTTTTAAAAGCAGACGACGACGCATATTCAGAAGCATTAGACGCACATAATGAAGCAGCAGCCGCATATTCAGAAGCAGTAGACGCATTTTCAGAAGCAGGCGCCGCACTTTCAGAAGCACACGACGCATTTTCAGAAGCAGAAGACGCAGCTGAAGAAGCAGAATCAGACCTTAACTCAGCACAAGCAGATTTAATAATAGCAGAGCAAATCTTTGAAAGTGAAAAACAACGGATAGGAATAGACCCTAATTGGACAGAAGATGGAGTTGCAAACGCAGAGAGAGCCTTGAAAATAGCCCAGTCAAATTTTAACAGTGCAGCATCAAGTTGGAATAGAAAAAAGAGGGATTCAGATGCAGGGGGTGAAGCGTATAGATTACTCCAAAATGTTGCAATTGGTGCTGTTATATATACAGAAACATCAATACCAAATAAAATAATCGCTCTTGTTCCGTTAGCAAACAATACACTTGTCGTGTTTAAAGGAGATGGAAGCTCCGACGGGGAACTAACAGAATACAAAATAAATCAGCACAACCCACCACCAGCTCCCAAACCACACAGCATATTTCTTCTGGAGGCAATGACTTGATTATAGTAGAACTATCCAAGATATTTGATGCTCCACCTCTTCTTCCCGTCGCAGGGTTTGTAGTCTCAGGAAAAGTAAAAGCCAGAACCGTCGCTACATATTGGACAGATACTCTAAATACTCCTTTCAAAGAGCAGACTGGAGTTGTCAGAATAAACCGTTTTATAAGCGGCATAACAGAGAGCTATTTCCGAGTAATATCCGTCGAAGATTGTAAAGCGCAAGAAAAAACATTTTTCTTTGACTCTAAGATCGAACAGCTTACCGTACACTACGAACACAACGACGCATGGTACACATCCCAAAATGAAACGGGGACACTTGAAGGATACTGCGACAAGAAGCGCGTTACGCTGGATGGGTTGCCTTATCTCCCAGCAATACTTTCTGTACCAACAATTCGGCAAGCGCAGGACTTCTCAAAGTATAGTAAATTGACATTCATAAAAGGCTCTATTGTGTTCAACAACGCGGACGGGATACTTGATGAAAATGTTTTGCAAGATGCTGGTACAACTGTTCAATTGCGTTTGCTACAGGATAAGCCGGGAGTTGTAGACTACTACGAAAAAACGAAAAGGGAATTGGTTACTGTCCATCGTGTTTCTGAAAAACCACAACTAAGATGGTCAGATGCGAGTTGCGTAAAGGGAAGCAAATTGAAGTGCTTCCAACGCAAAAGCGAAGACGGGAGACGGCGCATCAAGCCGAGCCAACCCAGGAATAAACGCCTAATGTCATTGAGAGCGGTTGACAACAGAGTATCCGCTCAACAGAAACGTATTGCCAAAGTTTGGAAGAGGCATGGATCATCCGATGTAGTTGACCTTGGGGATTTTTACATTGAAAACTACAAGGCATCACTGCAAGAAATAAGCGTAGACGTACAAGACCTGAGGAAAAAGCAAGATGTACAAATTCCAAGTGAGAACTACACAAAAGAAGAGTACCCGGGAATTGAACCAAAATACTACAACAAGCCTATCCCAATCATGTACGGGAAATGCGCGGCTACGTATGCAACGCCTTTGAACGGGCAAAGCACCGCTGGCGACGTGATTTACAGGCAAGCTATCGCGCTCGAAGAGTTAGGTACTATCTATATCCTAAACGAAGACGATATATGGGAGCAGGTATTTCAAAACGAAATAGTATCTAGGGATTTACCCAACGGTATATTCACGGTCTCATCTGCTAAAGCCCGGAAGCTGAGAAACCCAAACGATGAAAACGCAGATACTCCTCCCAGAAAATGCAAAGTCTTGAATTCAAAAGGAATACCAAACGCAAGCGTAGCGGATGTTATTGTGGATTTACACGATAGGTATTTAGGTACAATATTTACAAATAGCAACTACAATCGGAAAGAGTGGAGGGATGAAAGCGCGGCGTTGAAGTCAGTAGGCGTGTTCTGGGACAAGAAAATCAAGTTGTACGAAGCGATACGTCAGCTCCAACAATCCGCAAATATTCGCTTCCGGTACAGCTTTACAACTGACGGGAAAAGAACATTGCGGGCAGACGATCCGGGCAGGGAAAGCACGTGGCGGATACGCAAAGAAGAAATACAAAACATCGATAAACTTCCTATAGAAACTGAGCGGGAGGAGCTTACAGCTATTGTCAATGTAGACTATAATTACAACAATGTTGATAAGAGTTACAGCAGAGAAACAGACAGGACATATGAACAGGAGATTTTTATTACTGAACGGCAGAAGCCCGAAAGGACTTTTGGAACCTTTTTAACACAGCCCGAAGAGGCACAAGAAAGGGCAAAGTATGAAGCGGAAAGACGATCACGGATTCTTAGAACTGTAAAGCTTGACCTTATAGGGCTACGGTTTTTTTCTATGCGAATATACGATACAATAGACGTAGAGCTTACGCCATCCTTCATTAACCTACAAGGGGAATTTGAAGGACGGAAGTATTTAGGCAAGTGGAAGGCTCAGGTGTTGTCTATTGCGCCGAATGAGAAGGGAATGGTGAACAAAATAACGGCCGTGTTGATCGATGAAATCGTCACACGAAAGGAGGCCTAATATGTCAGATTGTAATGAACCAGACGGCATCACGATTGCCGAGTATGACGAAGTCAGTACGCCGATCGTGCAAAGACAAACCCTGCTCGAAGTACAGCAGACCGATCAAGATGTTGGAAACCAGTCAAGGAAAATGTCGGTTGAAACCCTTGTCGGAGAAATAACTCCGCAAATACAACAATATACCGATGAAGCTATTACTGAACTTGATTCCGGGATTCAGGGAAGGATTGATGAAAGTATAGCAGATGAAAACATACAGGGAAAGATTGACGCGAGTATTGCGGCCATACCCTCTACAGGAGGCCTTGATCCCTCTACAGGAGGCCTTGATAT
>JACSEK010000074.1_pt1 | contig 9976 bp, 20 predicted proteins | sample 8225431 | NCBI WGS metagenome assembly JACSEK01 (sample SAMN15704673, study PRJNA253121) | viral metagenome | isolation source: viral DNA from sea star tissue collected in USA, Olympic National Park... | host: Pisaster ochraceus | collected 2013 | reverse complement strand
AAGCGATGGAAGCGCGTATCGTGGAGCTGGCTATTTGACGGCGTAAAAAAGTTGATTGTTTGGGTCGAACAGAAGAAGAGCGTGGACTACTATACGAAAAATCTGGATGAAATAAAGGTTATCATAAACCGGTTCTACGATGCGGAAGAAGATGACAACACCGAAGATGAAGAGCTGGTATTTGGCTACATGAACAAGCTTGTAAAACACTATGGAGGAAAGGAATGATAAACAAATTTATTATTGGAGCAAGAATTCGCGAAGTGCGCACAATGCGCGGGCTGAAACAATCAGAATTAGCAACCATGGCAGGCGTTCACTTCGGCGCGATTTCCGAATATGAGGTCGGCTGGAGGATGCCTTCTCTTCGCACGTTTGTAAAATTGGCTTATGGATTGAAAGTCCCGTCGGACTATCTCATGGGATTAACATCTGAAATGCACGAGAAAACAGGCCTGAACCCTCTATTTGACAAGATCAATAAACTGGGTCCAGTAGATTTAGACCTGATTGAAGACTTTGTCGACATGCTCAAAGCCCGGCACGTTGTTGTAGAGGAGGACGACGATGTTTGAGGAGCGCATTTGGGTTCTCTGGGTGGTGCGCTTTCATCCAGAGTACAAATTCCAAGGTCCAAGATTCCGATCGATCGGCGAAAACTCGGGAGAAGAGTTTAGAGAAAGTGTACTTATACCTGAACTGGATAAAATGCGCACGCACAAAGTGAAGTACAGGTTTGTCATTGACTTTTCAGGCACGGAGGTTTTCACACCAAGCTTTATGCACGAAGCCTTTGGCGGCGCGGTTCGGAAAGGTTACACTGAACTTCTGGGCGCGTACTTTGTTGCTGTGCCGGATGTGGAAGAAAAGCGCGTACGTAAGTACATGACAGATGCCGACGAGGAAACAAATGACTAGTAAAGCAATTGAAAAATATCAAGTTTGTCAGATAATCGGGCATTGGATAGTGCGAGCTTTAAAAAAAGAACAGCACGAAGAAGTCCAAGAATATAAAATACTGATTCAGTTCTGCAAAAGTAGCTCCTCTAAAGTGTGGAAAAAAATAAACGCTCCCCTTGTATGTAATATATTGCAAAAATTAGATTTGGAACGGCAGGACAATATCGGGCTGGCAAACCGGCAGGTGTATGAATACTTAAATCCGATTTTGTACCACTACGAACACACGCCTGACGCACAGAGGAAATTCTGATATGAATAAAGCACGGATTAAATTTGAATATGCCGCGCTGGCTGCAGCCCTTGATGAAGTCCAATTGATGGAGATAGCCGAGCTGAAAGCGCAAGTTGCATCTGGAGATCGCAGCAAAATGTCCGCTCTACATGCTGCACAGAAGCCATGGCGCGATAACCCCGGCATTGTAAAGCGGTTGCGGAAGGAAGCCAAGAGGAAGGTAAGGAATGAGTGCTAAGTCAGAAAAAGCAGCGGCAATGGACGCGATGAAGGCGTTGATTTTCGATGCCCGCGAAAAAGGATACGGGAAGCGCAACGGTCTCCAGACATTATTCAACTATTGCGCAGGCGACATGACGAAGGTCTATTACCAGAACAAGGCACTCGACGCGCGCGCGGCGTTGAACGAGCTTGGAGAAGCGGATCCCAATGAGCGGATAGTCTTTGATTACTTGGATGGGACTGTACTTTTCTACGAAAACGTGGCGGACGGAACACTCTTGTAGATCAGTCTCATAGCGAAAGTTGGGAAAAACCAAAATTATTTATATTATTTATAAATAACCCCTTGCTTTCGTTTTGATTCCGCGGTAGGATACGGGTATGACTTTAGTAACGAAGAATAACGAAACCAGGCCACCGATGACGCGCCACGAGATGGCGGAGGAATTGTTGGAGTACGGCCTGGAGATGTACCAGGAAGATGCTGGAAAATATATCGTGATCGACATTGTCGAGATTCCGGCGAAGGAAGTTCAGGCCGTGGGAAGCCTGGACGAGTTGTATAATTTTGTATTGAAGTTACGTAACCATAGGAGGGTTATATGAGGAAGATAGTATTGATGATGGTAGTAGTATTCGGACTGCTGATGATGGGATGTACGTCGCCGTTGAATCCGCAAAGACTCACGGATAAAGAAATTATGGCACAAGAAGCGGAAGATGCTGTAAAAGAAGCATTTAATTTTCCGGATGCCGTTCAAGACTTTCGACCACATTTAAATGAGTTTAATCTTGCAATAGAAGCCTATCGTACAACAGGAAATATACAAGAACTTTTGAGTGCTTCTGATATTTTCAAGCCTCATTATGAAGCCTTCAAAGAAGCTATAAACCCAACTACTGAAAACCAAGACCAGCCTACGTCGGATGAAGCATTAGAGGAAATAGTTAATGGTAGGCTTGAATATGGAGAACTCAGTGAAAAAGTACTTTACATAATTATTTTATTGGATGGAATTGACCGTGATGAGAATAACGATCATTCTTTTTATCATAAAGAAGAAACAAAAAGGCTCTTTGAGGAAAATGAAGATGATTTGTGTAATGAATATGATAAGTTTGTAGAACAAGTTATTGAGAAGTATGATGCTACGATAGAACTAAATACCAGAATAAACTCTAAACGTACAAATGCTTTATTAGAAGAAATTAAATCGCTTTATGATAGGTTGTACTGTCAATCTCACGAAGAAGATGGTGATCACAGTACGAAACGACACTTCTCCGATTCGTTTAATGATATTAAGGGTAGCATAGAGGATTGTAGCTTTAATACAAAGCGTGAATTTGATCACCCTAGTCATGCCTATCCTAACGGTATGAACGGTGGTATTCCTGTTCTACACGAGATTATAGAGGATAGTAATAAAAAGGCAGCACATCATCATTATTGGCATCCAACGCCAGATGTTGTTTTAGAACTACAAGACATTATAGAAGTTATTAGGCAGCAAGAAAATAAATAGTCGAAACTCCCCAGCCTCACCGCCGGGGAGTCTACCGGATATATCCGCCCGGTACTGATGAGATAGGATAGGATAGGAAAATGCCGTGACAAACAAAGAAGCGGTTCTGTTATTGATACAGGCCGAAAGAGATAAGCAAACGCATTCGATCGGCCGGGTCTTCTGGCATCGGTTGCATTCGTTTGTAATGATGGACTTCCAGTACATAAGTGATCCAGAATTGTTTTACGAGTGTCGCACGCCTGATTACACTGACCCAAAGAGATTCCTCCGTGATTTCATCCCGGCGGCTCTCACAATGCTCGACAAACGGCGTACAACCCATAAACAGATGCACGCCTATATATCCGACGCCTTACGCAAGATCGAATCAACGGAGGGGCACGATGAATAAAAAGGACATTGCGATAGCAGAGTTGAAGTCAATAGCGTACAAAGCCCGGGAAGCCCTGGCAAATGTACTCGACTCTGTCGCAAAATTGCCAGAGCCGTATCCCGACGGCGTACGCGCGATGCTTAGTGCGATCGAGCGTGATTGCGGAACAGCAGTAGAGGATAGTAAAGCACTACTGAAGGGAATAAAGCCGGAACAGCGCGGGAGACCTCCGAATGAGCACAGACTCTTGCCGCCAGGGAGGAAGCTAACATGAAACAACATCAACCGGATTGGGACTTGATATTCCGCACAGGCTTGATCGTCGCCTTCGTTGTACTTCTATTCAGGACATGCATATGACAATGGAATCCTATAACACGCTCACCGATCGCTACGGCTTCATTGTACCTTTAATTGTTCAGTGCGGAATGGTTATCGTGTCCATGCTCGCACTGGCTTCCAGTCCGCTTGTCGGAATTGGGTACGTACTGTTGGGAATTGCCGCCGTGCTGTTTGCCCCGCGCGCATTCGAGAAAGGAATCCGCGAATCATCCTATATCCGAAAGTTCATCTATTTCTTCAACTGGATGTTATTGGCTTTCTTTTCGGTCTACATCGGCATCAGCTTCGCCGTGGCCGGAACGCTGAAGCTCAACGAACTTTCCGGAATCAATATCACTGAAGAGAACGACTCAACACTTATTGAATACCGGCGCATCCTATCCGACACGGTCGCGGAACTGAAAGCAAAAGGGATAGAGTTTGCCGACTCCGCGCGGGAATCAACGGTTGGCAATATACAAGAAGAGCAATCCAAACTGGCACAGAAGGCCGATCACTACGATACGGAGATTACAAAGCGTTTAGATTACATACAAAGCGGGAAGGCGGCAAGGGATGCCCGGAAGCAACTAACCGCCATGACCGCCGATGATATCTTCAAGTCTGTACCGATCGCCTGGCGTACCGGCCGGAGGATACAGGTTATATTTTGGACTTGTCTAATTGTGGGCATCGAGCTAATGATAATTAACGCGCTGGCCATGCCCGTCAAGCCCACACGCAAACGGAAGAAGGCCGTGAAGGCGGTTGTAGAAGACCCTGGAGCAGTAACGTCAAAGGCAATCCAGAACTGGCTGGAAGTTGGATTCCATGGGTTGGAAACTGGCAAGAGCGCGAAAACGCTGCCTAAAGAAACGTGCGAGGAATTCCAGCAGAAAATGGGCGGAACATTCGATGCCGCGCAGTTCGACAAGCTGGAGCAACTTGCGCGAAAGGCGAAGGTCATTGATGAGGATAATAACATACTGGTCGCCGATAAGGCGACGGCAGCAGGGCTGATGGAGGAAGCGATTTTGTAAAGTATTTTTGCTGTTGTAGCTCAGTTGGTAGAGCAGCGGTCTTGTAAACCGCCGGTCATTGGTTCGATTCCAATCGACAGCGTTTCTTGTCTCCATCGTCCAGTGGTTAGGACATCAGGTTTTCAACCTGGCAACGTGGGTTCGATTCCCACTGGAGATAGAGGATTGAAACAAACATGTATAGAAAACCGAATAATCTATACATGACGAAGCCCATAAGGTGATTTATGTTATTTAATCATCTCATAGGCTTTTTGTGTTTAATCTGTGACACACAACGAGTATGTCGGAATTTCCGACGACGTGCGGGTTACTGTGTCATGCTTCTGCCCTTGATCGGCGGAAGTACCGGCTTGCCCTGTGGTGTGTGCAAGTTCTGCACAGGCCACAACGGCGTCGCAATACCGTAGGCTACTGGATTGCGGAATGAATCAAGCCACCAATGAGACCGCCTACAACCAGCAAGCCGATGCCTGTAGAAACCACGACTATCGGCACTCTTTTATTCAGGATTGCTTCCAGTCTTTTTGTTTCTTCCAAGGATATTTCCAACTGTTGTCCGGATTCGTTCAGCAGAAGTTTCAATCCGTCCGCTTCCTTCGCTAATTCCATCAGCTGTGCTTCCAATGTCTTGACTAATGTCCTCAATCTTGCCGACTCGGTTGACAGCGTCTCTGTTTCGCTCAATATTAGATTCCATTCGCTTCCGGTTGCTTCGTACGAGCTTTCTGGATTCCTTTCGATCGGCTCTGCGCTGTTGTCCTCCGCTGAACCCTTTGCCCAGGAATAGCCCGGCAACGCCAGCAATAATCCCACCAATAGGACCCAGCCACTTTTTGATTTTATTCCACACATTGTGCCTCCTTTATCATGTAAGCTGGAGTATCTGGAGTACGGCTCCAGCAATTGCAGCAAGTATACCTATTGCAATTCCAGCTGTTTTAATAAACTCTTTTTTGCCTTTGTCTTCACCTTTAAGCTCCACGACGATGTCCCGTATCTCTTTGACATCTGATTTTACTTCTTTGACATCTGATTCCAATCTGTCAAAACGTTTGTCCACTGCATCAAAACGTTTGTCTACACTCTTTTCCACTGCATCAAAACGTTTGTCTACACTCTTTTCCAATACACTGACTGTCTTTTTGATAACTGCAACATCAGATTTCACTTCACCAAGCATATCCCGGTTTTCTTTGATCATGTCCCGATTATCCTTGATCATGTATCGACTATCCGCGATCAAGTCCTGGTTTTCTTTAATATCTTTACGCAGTCCTAGAATGTCGTTCTTGTCGAGTAGTACTTTCAAGTTGTCGCGCTGTACTTCGTATTCGTCTTTTACGTCACTCATGTTCTGTCTCCTTTATTTACTAACCCATCATCTGGAGAAGGTAGGATATAGACAGCAAGATCAATATCACGCCTCCGAATATGACAAGTGAGACCTTTAGCATTTCATCCATTTCCCTTCTCCTCATTCTCGAGCATCTTAAACCAGAGCCATACGGCACTCAAGCCTGCAATACCGGCAATAATGCCTGCTGGCTCTCTGGTTATGCATCCCCAAATGATTATAGCATTACTAAAAACTGCAACGAATATTAAACCAAGTTTCATAAAATTAGTAGCTGATCTTTTCATAGACTTCAACCTCAACCCTTCGCTTTATTCCACTCCGAAGATAAGTAATCTTCCATCGTTTTCAGCTCCTGATTTACAATCTTCATCTTTTCGATTGCCTGTTGCCTGGTGATATCCTGACCCTTCCCAACCGGAAAGTTCTTGTCTTTATATATGGAAAGTGCAACTTCGAGCTGAGCGTTTGCTTGCCGTAGTCCATTGCGAACATATCTGTAGTAGGAATCTACTTCATCACTTTCACGATTATCAGGAGCTAATTCCACTCGTCCATTCCTCTTGTACAAACTCAATCGACTCTGACAGCTTATTGGATGCTTCTACCAGCTTGTCAACGATCTTGGACTTCTTGCATGCATGATGCTCATCGTACTTGGAATGTACTGTCGGAAAGTCACTGGCTTCATATTCCATGACAGCAGTGTCCAACTCTTTCCGTGCTTCCCTGAGCCTGTCCCGAACAGAACGATATGCTTCATAATGTTCTGCTTCCCTTTTCTTCCCTAATTCTTCTGCTGCACTCATTTTGTGCCTCCTTTATAGTTTAATTACCAAGGTAATTAAAGTACCGATAATTCCAAAAAGACCAGCAATAAGTGCTATATTCAATGCACTAAATTTACTGTCTATTTTATCAAAACGTTTATCTATTTTATCAAAACCCTTGTCTACGCTCTTTTCCAACCCATTGACTGTCTTTTTAATAACCGCGACATCGGTTTCCAATACACTGACTGTCTTTTTGATAGCTGCAACATCGGTTTCCAACCCGCCGACTCGATCTTTAATATCTGAAACATCAGATTCCAACCTGTCAAAACGCTTGTCTGCTCTCTTTTCCATTCTGTCAACCTGTCCTAAAGTGCTGTTCTTTTCAACAAAGTCTTTGAGAACTACTTCTGAATCATCGCGCTGTGCTTCATATACAGAACCCATTCGTGCCTCCTTTATTTAGATTCTCTTAAACCCCGATATCCCGAAGCACAGTAATGACGCTCCTTGCATGGTCAGTATCAATTCCAGCTCTGTTCTTTCTACTCCGGCTACATGTAATACTATCACAGTTGTGGCAACAATAGTCCAGAACACTCCCATAACTGTCTGCTCATTGACATTATTATCAACAGCGAAAAACGATTTAATCCATTTTTTCATATATTACCCCTTAACTTCATACTGTATAGTTATATAGTGACCATATCCAATCTCATCATATCCGACATTTGTTACGAGACCATCAAAGGTTCTGTTCCAAAATATGTCATAATGTTCATCCGTATCATGTCGATCATCAGGAACTAAATCATACCCTGGATGGAATTTGTACTCATCTTTTGAATTGTAATAATCCGGGTCTCCAAAATAGGTTGGAATGAATATTTTAGTCTTGAAAAACCCATCGTCCAGAAAATAGGCATGCTGTTGCATAAGACTTGGGAGATCGCTTATAAAATGATGTAGCTCTTTCAGCCGATAAACCCTATTTGGAGCAACCCTCTGGATCAAGTCAAAGTGAACATGGGTTGCTGTTGACTGGCCACTGCTTCCCATGCGTCCTATTTTCTTCCCTGGCTTTATAATCGAGCCTGCTTTGTGCTTAGGTCTGGCTTTTAAATGTGCGTATCTTGCTGTATATATCATCCTGTCATCCCCTGTGCTATTTCCCAAATTAGCACGCCAACCGCTCCGACTACTGCAATAATCAAGGCGAGCTGTGCGTGCTTCCCTCGCGCTTCACTTTCAATTACTGTTAATCTGTCGGAATTGGCTGTAATAGCCTTTGTGAGTTCTGCAATAATAACATTCTGCTTGTCATTCTCAGCTTCCACTTCGTGGCGTGTGCCTAGCTGAGCGTCACTAATGCGGTTGTCAAAGGTATCAGCACGTTCAAAATGCTTTTCGTGCCACTTTTTGTGTTGAGCCAAGCTTTCTTTAATGTACTCGAAGTCTTTGTCAAATAGCGCAGTCAATCGCTTTTCCTGCTTTTCAAAGGCAGCATCCAGCCTGTCCACAACTCCAGCCAAAACATTTGCCGTGATCCGCTGCTCGAGAAGTTCCATGTCATTTTTCGTAAATTCGCTCATTTGGTTCTCCTTTTATCGTGCCGATACGAATGAACTAAAATCTTTGTTTTGTACATCACCGCTAGTATGCAGCGTATCATCACTGCTTTTTACATACGACAACACATTTATAATCCACACGCCCTGCAGATATTCAGCAGCATGGCGGGCTTTCAGATATGAAGGAGTATCCGTCCCGATCAGAAAGTACCCGTCGCGGACAGTCCACAATGCTGCTGTAATCCCGAACAGCCCTGACAGGGTCAAGAGTCGTTCATTGTCCCCGGGAGCTTCGTTATTGGAAAAGTCGTAGAAGTCAACCTGCCCCGCCCGTGTTCCTTCGAGTAAACCAGAACTTACTGCCAGATGTTTTCTGGATGAAAAAGCGACGGTCAAGAACTCGCCTCCGCCATATTTATGTGTGATTTCTTTTAATACTGTTACTTCTCCAGTCATATCATACACAACGATTTTAGAGCCTGACATATTAACAGCTAATAATTCACCATCTTTAGACCAAGCCATGCTCTTGATCGCCTCCGCTCGGCGAGGAAGTGCTCTCGGTTTAGGCCATTTAGAAATTACACCATTAGAGAATGAGAAAAATGTTATACAGGGATCGCCATAATGTCCAATTGCAAGAAGCTGGTCTATTCCCGCAGGCGGATTCGGTGAAAAAGCCATTGAGTGAATTACGTCAGTTGAAGCAACACCAGATAACGGATGCGCGACTACTTCCCAGGATGAAGAAAGTTTAATTGTTACAGTTCCGCCAGCGTGTCCCTCGGCGATATAAACGCCGTCTGGCGATACAGCAACGGAGTAATCCGGTTCCCCGGTTCTGTCTGCGTTATATCCTGGACTAGACAACTCTTCGTCGCCATCGGCGTTGTCTTCTATTCGATAAGCTAAATGATATCTTCCAACGGATGTTCCGACGTGAATCCAGTCGCGTGTAGAATCAAATGCCAAGGCCGTTGGATACCCAGTTAGTTCTGTGGCAACGCCCCCGTCGCCGACTTTCCTCAAAACCCTCCCATCAACTCGATAGACTGACAGAAAAGGTGCATTCTTGTGACCAATCGCAACGTAGTTCCCGCTGGCTGAAACGGCGATTGCGGTTACTTCTCCGGTCGGCGGTACATCCGTTATATCACCCAGGTCTGCGTAGTCTTTGTCGTCAACCAATTCGTCTGATGCATACGTCAACCTCAGCAATTGATGATTTCTGGTTTTCACATTCCCGTCCGCACCGGATGGGTTATAATAATCATCATGCATTAAAGTTGTGCCTGCTACTTGCTGAATGTATCCTCTGGTTACAGGCTGGTGTACAAGCACTTCAATGTTGTCGCCTATTGTAGCGGACGTTGGGAGTGTAAAGGTTTCGCCGTCTCGGAGGATGGTCGTACGAGAAGTTCCACCTCCGCCTGTTGTAGGAGGAATCGCATCTATGCTTTCATCTATCCAACCCTGCACGGTAGGCTTGCTTGAATTGATATCAAAACTCCCCGCTTCTGTAGAGGGAATGTCAGATATACTTTCATCAATCCAACCTTGCACTGCAGCCTTTCCGGTTTCAATATCATAAT
>JACSEK010000073.1_pt1 | contig 10001 bp, 8 predicted proteins | sample 8225431 | NCBI WGS metagenome assembly JACSEK01 (sample SAMN15704673, study PRJNA253121) | viral metagenome | isolation source: viral DNA from sea star tissue collected in USA, Olympic National Park... | host: Pisaster ochraceus | collected 2013 | reverse complement strand
AATACCCCCGGTTATTAGTGCAGGGGATGATAGGGTATTTTTTGATAATTTAGAGCGTGCTCGTGAGTTTACGTTCCCACATCAAATTATTAATCTAAATGGTAGTATAATAGATCCTGATAATGTAATAGAATCATATACATGGATTAATTTAAAATCACTTCCTGTGGATGGAGATCCTATTTTAACTATTTATAGTACCATAACAAACCAAAAAGACTTATTATCAGAAGCGGTAATTAATGGTTTTGGCGAATTTGAGTTTATATTAACCGCTATTGATATTTACGGAAATACTTATTACAAAGTGTCATTATTACACTATCAGAATACGTATTTCCGTAAATATCAATAGCGGTTAATATGAACTCAAATTCGTCAAAACCATTAATTACCGCTTCTGATAATAAGTCTTTTGGGTTTGTTATGGTACTATGAATAGTGAAATTAGGAGTTGCATCCACAGGAAGTGATTTTAAATTAATCCATGTATATGATTCTATTACATTATCAGGATCTATTATACTACCATTTAAATTAATAACTTGATGTGGGCCCGTAAACTCACGAGCACGATATAAATTATCAAAAAATACCCTATCATCCCCTGCACTAATAACCGGGGTTATTGTCTTCCGCTCCCTGGTGAAATACCTATCTGTATATACGCAAACATCAGGACAAGAACGCATTAACTTATATAGTAACCCGTTAAGAACCTTTATCTTATTCTCATATCCCTTATTGCCAGCATTATAATGCTTTGTGCAATAAGATACCATATTGTGCAAAAGATTAAAAAGTATGACGGGAGACTTATCAGCACTGCTGCCTATAATAGACTCTTTATCAAAATGCTTAATTAAAGTAGCTATAAGACTCCTATCGTTACTATCTAATGACATTACATTAAAATTATATTGTTGTCTTTCATGCCATAACCTAAACCGTTGATGATATTTATGTTACCGTAGTCAGGACAGGTGCTGCAGGTATCACATAAACCCTCTATCTTTAATATGATATGTATGGCCTCTTGATAAAAACCCATGGATATAGACTTTCCTAAAGCATCTATTAATACAGAAAGAAAATAAATATTTTTATGACACTCATCGCAGTCAAAAGAAACCTTTTTGCAATGATCTATATCAATACCTAAAACTTTGTTTAATAAACATTCATGGTATTCCATAAAATTAGATACTAAACCTAAAGTATTTCCTTCATAAGAATTAGTGTCGGTATTATACTCGGAAAATTCTAAAAAAAACAACCCCGAAAAAACCTTTAAGTTTACATCTTCTGCTTTTATATAGAAATTGGCATTATTTCCCGTGCCGTCAATTAAATCGCTTAAATCAACCGCCCTATCATAATCCTTAAAAGTATGTGCGTCCCAAAATAATAACCTACTACTGGAAAAATCAACAGGTATTACCGCATCAACTTCTATGCTATTAGAAAAATCACTTAACTTTAAAAAATTTATCGTTGTCATTTGTCTTAATTAAAATATATAACAAAGGTATCCTTTTTACGGGATACCCTTGTAAGATGAATGAAAAAAAACAAAAAAAACAAAAAAAAGAATATCTATACTAATACTTATTTTATTCCACCAGTAGCGTCCATTGCCCCAAAACCAAGAGGCTCTACTATCTTGTTAAGTATTGCAAAAAGCTCATCACGAACATTACTGTCTGAATTAGGTATAGCAATCTGAGTGCTTAAATCAGACTTTTGCATATCACCATGATTCGATGTCCTTTGTATGTAATCTAAAGAAATTACGCCGTATTTTTTGGTTTCAATGGCTAAATAATCTAACTCTTGCTTTGGCATACCATTAACGGTATAAACCCTGTATGAACAAATTTTATTATCCCAACACCCAGACTCATATTCCCTTTGCCTTATGTCATATCCGTTGCCCTCTTCTACCTCTGGATTTGATTTTACGGTTATTTTTCCGTTAGCTTCAAAGCCTCCATGTACACTTCCTTCTAGTACTGTAATCCTAGGGTTATGATAACGTGTGTTTATACCAAAATATTTGTTTATTGATAAAGGTATTGATGTGAGCCTAATGCCTAGTAATACATCGGTAGTAGGATCTCCATCTGTATTTACCGCTTTGTTTGTTGTAACAAAAGCATCAATATCCGTTACCACAGCATCAGTAGTAGTATTAAACGCCTCTGCCTTTACTAGGCCTTTATTGTCTTTGTTAATAGCTTCTATTAATGATTTTGCAAGATCGGTATAAACACCTGAAGGACAATCATCACTGCACTCATTACAAGGGGCAGTCCTTACGCTATACGTAACGGTAAAAGGTACAAATCCCTGAAGCCTATACATGGCTTGATTGGTAAATTGTATCTTTAAATGATAATCAGTATCGCAATTAGCAACAAAATCTTTTAGCTCCAAAACCATAGGACTCCCTGCTTTGTAAGGTTGGAATGCGTAAGAATTGATATTGCCAACCTTTATCTTTTGCCCTGATGATATAGCAAAAGAATCCGAAGTACCATCGCCGTTAGTATCAACGCCTACCGCTAAATAAATATAATTTGATTTTTCAGTACCATCAATAGACAAATGCGTTGGATGATCAAAAACCCCTATCTGCCCTGGGCTTAAAGCACTCATTTTTTCCCCTTTGTCCAATACACCGGTTTTATCACTGGTAACTAAAACCTGTAAAATATTCTTGTCCTTGCTCATAACTTTATTACTATTTTAAATTGTTTAAGCTCAATTTGTTGAACTTTATTTGATAATCCTTAATATCTATCTGTCCGGTTATTATCAAAACCGCAATATCTACAATCTCCCTATGTGTATGCTCTGGTAACTCACAATCTTGAGAACCCGTTAAATGCACACCAGAAGGCAACGAATAACCATTAGTTAAATAACCCTCTGCAAAATGTATAAAGTTTAACCTCTTTATGTAACTGATGCAAAATTCACTAATGGAAAAAGTATTGTCAGTATAAAACTTTACGCCATTATCAAAAAAAACACCATTAACGCACCGCCAGTCATAAGAAGATTTGTCAAACGGACTTAACTCAAACTCATCGTCATGCTGCCTTAAATAAAACCTGGCTTTTACACTTCCGCATTTTTCATTGGTTATATTAACATCACCTTTTATGAAATGCCAATAATCGTCCGGTAAAGAAACCGTATTGTTACTTCCTACCTGAAGACATACTTCGTTTTTTACCAATGGACTTATGTCATCAATACTCCTCTGGTTAATCTCAAAACCTAAAGGACTCTTTACCCTAGGCTCTGCAACAATCTTTACAAATAGCTCCTGTGCCTCGTTAAGTACCCAGTCAATCTCAGGAATAAGAAAACCCTTGTTTTGCTGGCTGTCAACTTTGTTTAACTTCATTTTGAAGTCATAGTGCATATCGGCTATGGTCATAATGATAGATTATAATTTATCCCTCTACTGCATCTTTTATTTTAAGATATGTCGCCTGGTTTTCAGAATTAGATAAATAGTCTATTGCACTATCTGTATCATTACCAATTTTACAGTCAAAATACTTTATTGTACCTGCTTCCTTTCTGAGAACACTTCTGTCTAAAGCAACCAAAACTAAATACCTTAAAGCATTATATCCAGTCTCATTTTTGGAAAATTCAATTACACTTTTTGGTTTTTTGTTTGCTATGTTATCAACCTTAATGTTTATTTTGTCATCGGTCATATTACGGCAGTCTTCATTATCGACCGCCATAATTAAATGTAACTTTTGAATAGCACTTAAAGATAATATTTCTTTGTAAGCCTTTTTCTTTAGTTCTATCTTTTTTGCCTTTGCTGAATCTTCCTTTATTTCGTCGTAGATTATATGTGTTGCTTCAGGAAATTTACCTTTATCTAAATCTTCCTTGCTATTGGCAACAAACTTAGACGCTAATAAAAGTTTGTACTTTATATAATCCATAGGATTATCAGTATTAAAAAAAGTCGTATGGTTTTCTAGACTTACCTTAGAAACAGGAGACGCCCAAAATGTATGGGGAACATTAAGATTAAACCCAGGAGAAAGATCATAAGAAACGCCTTCTTTTTTTAAGTGTTCAATATCCTTATCATCTAACCCGGTCTCATATCTATTTGTATCAGAATTAACTGTTGCATATATAGTTTGAGCACATTGAATATCTTGATCCCCGGTCTTACCGTGCCATTTATTTATCTCAAGAGGTCTTATTTCTACTTTCATTTCTTTATTTTTTTATTTTTAATTTATCTACGCTCCCCTACCACAAACTATTTTAGCACATCTTGTTGGATCTGTTATGCAAATACCTTGCGAAACCCTTGTAGCAGTCTCGGAAAAATCACCAAAGTGAGCTTTAAGAGGTCCTGAACCATTACCGTTCATTAAACCTACTCTAACCCCATAAACAAATGAGTCTTTTTTCCTCATTATTTTAATATTTTGCTTGCCTTCGTCCGTAGCAAAATCCAATACATATAAACTCATTGAATTTAATGGCCATCCAGTAACAGGATCTTTTTCTGTATGAAGATTAACATCATCAGCTAATGGCATGTGTATGCCCTCAATGGTAAGGTTATTAGCCATTTCTATCCGTGTAAACTGAAAACCGAACTGCATAGAATTTGAGTGCAAATTGCTTTGTGTTTTTGATCCTACAACTTCTATGTTTAAGACAGTCCCATTCTTCCTCATTTCTTCTTTGGCCAAAGAATGTAGCATTTTAAGAGCGTATTCACCGCCAAACATTTTAATTACTTTACGGTTACCAGGAGCTATCCTTCCATATACTACAGACATTAGAAAATCCTCCAATATACTCCATGTCAAAGTATTGTATTTTAATACATGTGAACTTTCAAGTTGCTCGTCTACCCCTGCACCTGATATTACCATTCTACCGTTAGCACCCGGTGTTGTTCGAGTTAAAGTACTGTACCAAGACCCTCTTTCAAGTTCCCTGTTCCAGGCTTTCAAAAATTGAACTTCAGCATAAGGCATCCATTTTAAATGCTTTCTACCGTTATCATCAGTAAGTTGCATTGCCAACACGGTTTCATTTGCAAGGTCTGTAAGACCGTCTTTCTTTTTATACTTACTTATAGAATTACGGTATGAGGTTGACCCTGGGTATATAGTACTACCAGCCTCAGTAGATGCTTCTTCATATTTAGAGTAAAGCTTAGCCCATTGATGACCGGCTTCTAAACACTTTTTAGGAATAAACAGATCGTTATTATCTGTCATAATACGGACTTCATAAACAAACCCGTCCCCTAATGACTCAGCATCGTTTTGTACCCTTACCTGATATTTCTTGTTTTTTGTTCCAGCGAACAATATATCCCCAGGCAAATACCATCTTTGATCTAGCTTTAATTTAAACGTCTGTTTATATTTTCCAGGGGTATCATTATTGGGTTCTAAATTTCCGGTGCAAACGGAAGGCCTATGGGCGGACTCGCCCATGTCCCATTCAAATTCCTCACCAGTCAAACTATCATCTACTGGCCCGAATTGAGCTAAAATAGCAGCCAACGGGTTGTCGCTAAATAACCTTTGTGAAAACAGAAGATCCATTTTGTGCATAAGTTTTTGAGGGGCAATTGCAAATGCCTGTCCTAAACTATTTGAATCGATCATCCCGTGCTGAAACTTTTGAAACTTTATAGGGTCAAATCCTAACGCTGACATAATTATTTAATTTATAAACTAACTTATTTAAATGTACTCACTTAAATCTTTTTTGTTTGTTTTGTCTTTTTTGTTTGTTTTCAATCGTCTTAAATTATTTTTTAATTTATCAGTAACCTTAGACTGCATATCAAGTTCTATGTCTTTAAGGTTAAAGTTGTTTTTTAATAACGTAGCCAGTATAACTGTTTTTTTGCTGTCATTAAAAGCATCATATAAATCTTTTTGCATTGAAGTAATACTATTCCCTCCTTGTGTCTGATAATCTTTATTGGTAATATAATTAAATATACTCCCTTTCTCTTTCTTAGGAATTTTTATACCATTTAGATTATCATTATCAATAATAAAAGATTTTAGGTTTGATTTATATTCCCTCATCTTTTCTTTCTGGACTAAGGCTTTTTCTTTCTGATCTTCTACTAAACGGTCTTGTTCTTCTTTAACGTTTTTTTCAAACCTCTTAAATACATTATTTGCCCTTTTTTCTAAATTGCCACGATCTTTAATTGATTGTAGCTCTTCTTCAATCTCATCATGATCAAAATCAGGGTTCTCCGAGATTATATACTCACGCATTACACTTTCCTGATTTTTCTCTTTCGTCATATCCATATTAAGAGATATGACTGATTTTTTTTGATTGTTTAATACCTCCAGAAACTTATTAAAATCACCGCCTTTATTTACAAAGGCTATCATTTTTTTTACTTCTTCAGGATAGTTAGAAGTTATCTCTTCCATCTTTTTCTCTACCCCCTCTTCTTTAACGTCATCAATGTAATCCGTAAGTATTTCTTTTGCTACGGTTTCATTTAACTCTACCCCTTCCTCTAGTTCATAAGAAATACTTCCGCTCTCTTTTAATTCCTTTATAGTATCTATTAAAGAGTTACCGGTAGAAACTATTTTTTTGGGTTTTTTGTTCGTTTTCTTTTTATCATCTTTTTCTTCAGGTAAATCTGTGTCATCAGCATCCGTATCATCATCTTCCGCATCATCACTACCACTAAAGTCAAAGTCTTCATCTGCTTCTTTATCAATAAAAGCCCCATCTTCGGTAATTTTAAAACCATTATCAGTAGGCCCTTTATCCGATTTTTTATCATCTTTATTATCTACACTGGAATCTTTTTTCTGATCATCTTTTTTATCATCAGTAGTTTTATCATCTACCTTGTCATCAGGGTTTGAGAAATCAAAATCCTCACCTGCAAGCCCAAGATCATTGTCCCATGTAGCTTCTACTGTTTTATTTTCTCCTTTCATAAGATTACAATTATATTGTGTTTTGGTTTAATTAAAAAAATTTAAAATTTAATTTTAAAAATAATACTTAATAGCAATTACTATATTTTTATTATTTTTTGTTTCCTGAACTACTTATTTTTTTACTCTCATTACTTAATTTCTTATCAGTTTGTTCAAGTTTTTTATTATCAACAATTTTTTGATGCTCAAATTTTTCACGCTCTAATTCTTTTTTGCTTTTTTGAACATCAGCATTAATGCCATGTTTTGCAAGTTCTATATAATCATTTATACCATCACCATCAGCATCTTTATCAGGATTAAAGGATGAAGCCAAAAGACTTGATTTAATTACTTCGGTTTCTCTTCTTTCTTTTTCTTTTAAGATAATTATCTCTTTCTCCATCTCATGCTCTTCACGTATAAATTCCCTTTTCCTTTCCTCTTCTTTAGCCCTTGCATCCTGCTCTTGTTTTTGTTTTTCCATCTCATATTCTTTCCTTTTTTGTTCGGCAACCTTTAAGACTTCTTCGGCTTCTGATATGCCGTCCTGTCTTATTACTTTTATTACATCGGAAAGTTCTACCATCTGGTTCTGCATGGCACTATGGGCAAGCTCTTTTATCGCACCTAATACCTCGTCTGCTTTTGAGGTATTCGATATAAATATTCCAAAAGTAGAACTATCCAATAACCCTACATCTAAATCCAACATCTTTTGACTCATGTCATCAAGTATATAAGATATTTTTTTGCGATCATTTTTGGAATAAGCTACTTTTGAAATTTCCAATAAACCTAAAAGAACATTTTTCTTTACATGGTTATGAAGATCAAAAAACGGTTCTAATATATATGAAGACTGTATTAAGGACTGCTTAGTATTACCAACTGCTTCCCTAGGACCTATTTGCCCCTCTACAGGATCCGGTATGCCTACTGAAAGTCCGGCATTTAACCTTATCTCTTTAGAAAGCTCTACATATTTTATTATATCTGAACGTAAAGACAGATCAACCTCCTTAAACAAATTTCCTATATCTTGATTTTGAAGGCCCTCCCTTTCAAGATCAAGAGGCACAATTGAATTAACATCTACTTTATGATAGAATTTAGCAATATTTTCTTTATCACCAATGGCATTATTATTTAAAAGGATTTTTTTCCCTTTATCAGAAGCCAATAACATTTCTATCCGATACATAATAATGTTATAAAGGTATTGGTAAACCTTCAACCTATCCATTAAACTAGTAGGTGCAGAGTTCATGTTATCGCATATAGCACCGTAATAAGGCAACTTGCAGTGATAAACATTATCTATATCTTTGAATTGACCCGGCACCGGCCTCATTCTTACATATATATCGTTTATCTTCCATACCTCATAAACCTCTGGTATCCACTCCTCTTCTATTGAAATATCCCCTGTTTCTATATTGAGCTCATAACTTTCATTTACCATAACGGATTGCTCTTCACCGTTTTCGTCTATATATTTTAAGAACTTTAATTTTCTCAGGGATTTAAAAACACAGTGTAAAAGTTTTACCATTTTAGGATCATACCTATTAGGGGAGCTAAAGTCAAAGTCTTCATGATGCATCCTTTCATCATTTAAGAACATAAGATCATTATTATTAGGATCATACGCTTGAGGGTCGTTCTCATATATCTTATCTATCTCCTTATCAGTAAGCTCGTCCCCAAAAAATTTTATCACCTCTGACGGTGTCATTCTATATTCACAAGTGGCCCATTCACTGTCTTCTATAAATTTATTGTCTGATGATAATCCACAACTAAAATTCAAAGGGTTTACGTTCCATAGGCTAGGCTCATCGTTAAATATACCAATATACATAATCTCTTTTCCGGAAATAAGCATGTGCTTGAAAGAGTCGTTGAACTTCATATCAACATTGCAATACTTTTTAATGTATTCCATTAACTGGTGAGCTTGTATCTCGGCAGGGTCTTGATGATCCCTTGCCATGTACTTTTTTACTTCTTCAGGAGTACGTGCATTAACCTCGCTAGCTATTTGCTCTTGTATATTCTTTTTTTCCTCTTCATTTAATTCCCTTCCTTTTGATTTTTGTTGTGATTCAATTTCAATCTGTTCCTTGATAGGATTCATAATCTCGGAAACGACATACTCTTTTATCATTTTCATTTCCTCTTTTTCCTTTCTGCTAGTAGCCTCTTGGTTTACTGCAAGAACTTTCCATGAAAAAGGCCTTGCATTCTCCATTCCCAATAAAGCTTTTATCTTACCAGACGAAATATCACGGTTTACCATTTTTGCGGGAGAATTACCTAAATCTTTACCATAGGCTTGGCATACATAAGAAAAATCTTTTTTGTTTAATATGTTATTTTGAAGATCATAATTTACCTGCATCCTTTTATGCTCTGAAGTGCTGTTACCCTCACTGTCATAAGAACTATATAGATTTCCATGCTCTTTTTCTAAAGAGTTGACTTTATCTTTATACCATTGTTTTTTATTGGCATTTTTTTTAGCCGTACTTAACCTTTCATTTTTTTTAGCCTTTACCATAACTATACATACATGTTTTTATAAAAATCATCTATTGATTTAGATGCTTCTATATTTTTTTTATTAGAATATTCTTTCCCTATTTCCTCTTCCTGTACTTGAAACATACACATGAACAATGCAGAAATTAAATCAAAGTTACCTTTTCTATTGTAAGATATCAACTCTTCCAATAATCTTATAGAATATATATAATCTATCGGCCTTACAATACTTCCATTTTCATCAAAATTTAATTCAGTTAAAAGCCAGTCTTTAACGTACCTTTCCCCTGCATCTTTTAGCTGTGATGTCATGTGGCAACCATATATACGGGATACCCTAGAAAACTTTATATTTTTACTTATGACCGAATCAGGTTGAACTGCCAATAGATCAAGCCTTTTGGTTCTGTAAAAAAAGTTTTTTACCCCTGGCACTTCATTCTCATACATAATAGTAGTATTATAAAAATC
>JACSEK010000070.1_pt1 | contig 10230 bp, 12 predicted proteins | sample 8225431 | NCBI WGS metagenome assembly JACSEK01 (sample SAMN15704673, study PRJNA253121) | viral metagenome | isolation source: viral DNA from sea star tissue collected in USA, Olympic National Park... | host: Pisaster ochraceus | collected 2013 | reverse complement strand
AATATCAAGAGCGTGAATCAAAGGCTCTTGAATCACAAAATGTTAATGTTAATAAAGAAAATAAAGAATTTTATTTATTTTTATTATTATTGATAAGATTAATAAAAGCAAATAAATCCTTTAAATATATCAAGAATGTAATTAAAAAATCAAAATTAGAAATTGAATTATTAGATAAAATAAGAAATTATATTTTAAAGCAAAGCGAACTTATTTTTGGTGAAATTAAAAAAATACCAATTGAAAAGACAACATATGGAAAAACAATTGAAAAAGAAAAAATATTACGTAAAAAAGGATTATCAAAATATTTATTAGAATTTGTCATTGGATATAAATCTTTAAAAAAAGAAGCTATTAATAATTATGTTTTTAACATAGCTAAAAAATATAGAAAAAATGTAAAAGCACATATCAAAAGCCAAATGAGAAGTGCTGAAACTTTTCAAAAAAAAACAAGAGATGATATAATTCAAAAAAAAATTAAAATAAAAGGTTGGATTTGGATTACACAACTCGATAAAAGGACATCTCCAAATTGTATTGCTTTGAATGGTAAAATATATAAAAAAAGCGAATATTCTAGCGGAGTTCCTATGAGTCCCCCTTTACATAGTCGTTGTCGTTGTCGAATAATGACCTTATTAGAAAGTGGTCAACAGAATAAAGATAAAATAAAAATAGAAAATCCAAATACTTTTTATAAACGAAATGTTAATATAGCCAAGGGGTTACTTGGTAAAAATAAATACAAAATATGGAATAATGCTGGTATTAGTTTAAATGAAATAACGGATTTTACAAAAGATAGATTCTATACTAATACCGAATTAATTAATAAATTCAATTTAAATATTTTAAAAAAAATAAAAGGTCTTGATAGAATCCAATTTGATAAAATCAAAAAATCTAAATTAAAAATATTAATAAAACATAATATTATAAAATTAAATAATGATAAAGTTAATCAACATACATTTTTAAAAACTTTAAATAAAGATTTAATGAAAAAATATTTAAAATGGAAAAAATAAAAAAAAATATACAAATATCAAAATATTGTATATATTATATTATGTGGTTTTGATTTAGAAAAAGTGATTAGATTTATGTTTTGTAATGGCTACAAAATAAAGTTTCTTGTGTCGTCTAATACTTTTATTTTTTAAAAAAGAGGATTCTAATGGAAATTGATAAAATTTTTACATTAATTCAAGATGAAAAACAACAAAAAGCAATAACACCATGGGTTGATTCGATACGTAAAAAAATAAAAGAATTAGACGACACAATAAGCCAAGGTAAATTATCACAAAAAGAAGCGTATCAAGCACGTGATAAAACTAAAGATAAATTGAACGAAGCTTTGAAAACTGTTGAAGCTAAAGATTTTATTGAATTAAAAAACAAAATCGAACAAATGAAAGATGAAAAAAACGACACGGCAGAATCTAATAAAAAAATAGAATTATCTAGTAAAAAAATAGAACAATTAGAAAACGAAATTAAAGAATTAGTAAATTCTAAAAAAGAACTTGAAATAACTAATAAAAAAACAATATTAAAATCTCAATTAGAGCGCGATATTACACAAGCGGCTAAAAAATATAATTTAAAAACACAAGCAATACCATATCTTTTGAAAGATTTAGAAAATAATGCCGAATTAGAAAATGGATATTTGGTGTTTCAAAATAAAGAAGGTATGCCAATGAGAATTGATGGTCGAAGCGCAACTCTAGACGATATTATACGTAACAAAAAAGCAACGGCAATTACAGAAAAAGACGATATGTTTTTTAATTTAACACCCGAACCAAGCGGGGCATCTGACCCCGACAAAAATGCTGGTTTAATAAATATTAACGATGTTGAATGGAAACCAGACAACGATAACGATATTATAGTTGGACGTGATTAATTTGGAATTATATAAAAAATAAATAACGATTGGATTATCGTTAGAATATAGGTGGACGCCTACCTTCTTGACAATGGATTTTGAATAGTTGGTTTTATTTTATTTACAATAAAAAAAATAAAAATAGGAGCAACTACATGGCGATAGGTACACCGATAGCCCCAAATGCTGTTGAAATCGATGCGGTTATAAACAAGCAAAGATGGCTCAACGCACATTTTTTAAAATCTAAAAAAGTTAAAGCATTATTCCAATCTAATTTAATAGATACAAAACCCACCGGTCAAAATTTTATAAACGCAATTAATGAATCTATTGATAATATTCCAGAAGTTTTAGAAATCGGGTGTTCTGGATTCCCATATCAAGAACCTGGTTTAGCTGAGCCCGGCAGTACCGAAATCCCTACTCCAATAACTGCTCAATATGTAACAGTTAAAGCAAAACCACAATATTGTTATTGGTGGTGGAAATTACATAATATTGAAAAAGACTTGTTAGCTATGGCCAATACTTCTCTTTTATTAAGAGAATATATTGGAGAATACATGGGAACACATTTCAATTTAATAATTGGACATACTATCAATTCTTTAGCTTCGGTATCAAGTATATTGGTAGGTGACGATACTACGGAATTTTCCGAAGATTTATTTGACCAGTCACAAAAAATTAGAGAAGATGCTCCCGAAGAAGGTGTAACCAAAATCTTCATGTCATCTAAAACTCTTTTTGATATAAAAGCTAAACAAAATAAAAATCCTAATAAAAGCCCCTTAATTACAGAATATCAATATAACGAAAATCAAATTGTGTTTAATCCAAGCGCAAATGGCGGTATGGTAAGCCAAACATTAAGAACAGGTCTCAACAAACCATCGGGGTGGGCTTATAAAGGAATGTATCCTATTGTTTTGGATAATACTATTAAAGAAGGTTTAATTGCTTTAATTGAGCCAAAAGCGTTTGCTTTTATGCAGAAAAGTTTTAAAAAACCATTGATGTATAAATCTGCCGCTGACGAAGGTGGTGTAGGAACCGAAAAATTTGGGATTAAATTTTTATTCGTAATGCACCCTGTTTCGTTTAATTTTACCGGTACTTTTTCAACGGAAAGTGGTCCTGGTCAATACAATACTATAACAGGCCTTACTTATGCCGAATTAGACCGCGGTTCTTGTTATGAATTAGTTACTAATGCCAAAGAATCTAAAATAAGATTAATAAAAGTTAAAATGGGAAGTTCATAAAAATGGCCGTCAAAAAAAACCCTAAAAAAATAGAAAATAGAATAAAAAAATATACAGACGATGATATTGTTAGCGTCAAAGGCGTGAAATATCATCAACAGGGGTGGTATCATTTAGACACCCCTGGTGTGTATTATGAAACATATATTCAATGTGCGATAGCAACACATGGTAATAAAACATGACAAAAAAACAAATTAAACAAAAAACATACCCCGACATCAAATTATGTGCACGTGGTTGGTTTTCAATTAAAATAGACCCAGATATTGTATGGCGACGATATTTTAAAACGAAAAAACAAGCTATTTCAAAATTATATGGATAATTATAATGTCGTATCGTTTTATCGTGTCAAATTCAACGGATTATGTAAAAGCCAATAGCTACCTTAATTTAGAAGATGCTTCGGCACTTATTGAAGCTTTAGCTAATCGTGGCGATTGGGACGATTTTGACGACGAGAATCGTAAGATTTTATTAATAAACGCCAGTTTAGGTGTTGATGGGTTAATGCAGTATCAAGGGCTCCCAACGGATCCTGATCAAATATTAAAATTTCCAAGAAATGGTAAAAAAAAGATTCCATTGGAATTAGAATTTGCTGTTGTAAAATTTGCTGTAAAATTAACTGGTGAAACCACTAATTTAGAAATAAAAAGACGACGAGGTGGTCTTTTTGATGAGGAGTATTTTCGCTCAACTGGAGCGGCTGCTGAAATTAAAAAGGATCCTGATGTTGCTTTATTTTTAAGCAAATATAAAATGAGGACAGTTGTTATTGATTTTCAAGCAAGGTAATAAATGTATACTGCCGATATAACAAAATATTTTGGACATAAAATAATACATAATGAAAATAAAATATACGCTATTTTGAATAATCATCAAACGACACCTTTTTTGAATGGATTTAATACAAATAATATTATTAATTTTACGGGATTGGAAACACATAGGATATTAATTACTAGCCAAGTTAATGAAAAAGATATTTTTATTATTAAAGAAAAAAAATATAGAGTATTTTCGTTTAAAACAGTAGGTATTGAAAAAAGAAATTTTAGTAATGAAGTTATGCTTTTTGAAGATGATTTTAATCATGAAATAGATTTTTATGAACAAGAAATTCTTGGATATGGTTGTAATTTACCAAAAGCAAAAGAAAGACCTTATTTAACGGCGATGGCTAGAATATCGACATTAAATTCAAATGATTATTTACAATTAGGAGCCTACGCAAATGAAAATACAACTCATATATTTAGTTTACTATATAATGAGGAGATTATTTTTAAACAAGATAAAATCAAATGGCATGACAAAGAATTTCAAATTAATTCTTGGATAAATATTAACGAACAAAATAGGTTATTGATGATTAATACAACAGAAACAACCCCAAACAATGGAGTATTCAATGCTTAAGCAATTTATCCAATTTAATTTTAATAAATTCGCTAAAGAGGTTTTATCAAAAAGTGGTAAAATTTTAATAAATAAAGCTAAAGATAATTTAAAATTAAAATCAAATGGAATAACTTATGTAATAAAAGGAAGAACACACACAGCATCAAAACCTTATAACCCTCCTAATAATTTTACAAGGGCTTTGGAAGCTTCGATAGGAAGCGCTATTTCGGGAACAACATTAATATTTGGAGGCGGTAATTCTAGAGTTAATTACGCTAAATTTTTAGAATTAGGAACTAAAAACATAGAACCTCGTCCTTTATTTCATTTATCATTTTTTCAAGTTAGGAAAACTATTGATTCATTTATTGACAAAAGTATAGCTAATAATTTTAGGATTAAACAAGGTACAAGTTCATTTGAAAGCTATAAAAAACAAACAGCGCAACCACAACGTACTTTATATTTTGGGATTCCAAACTTTAATTTTAAACAAAAAGGTAAAAGGTTAACACATTGATTTCTATTTTAGAAAAAGGTTTGTCAACAGAAATAAGTCAATTAACAGATATTTTTGATTTAGAAACTTTTCAAAAAGAAATTAGATTTTCATCAAATAAATTATCTGTTGATGATGTTGATGGCCGTTATAGCTTATCGGGTGCTGTTGATACCGAACAATTCGAATTTTCAGCAGCGTGTTTAAATAATACTTTTGATTTTGTTTTAAATGAAGATTTGATTTTAAATGATACCTTTTTTGGAGAATCCGAAAATAGTATGTTAATGACATTTCATAAAATAAATATAGGATATGCTTATGATCGGGAACGCGCAATAAAAATCATTAAAAATCCTAGAATTGGGAATCAAATCATGATATATGTTGATAATAGATATGTTCAAGAGGAGACTGAAAAAACGGGTATTGGAATGGCTCAAGATGTAAAATTAGAATGTTCATTAGGAATTTTATTTAAAGTCAATGTCAAACAAATCGAATCATTGGGTTGTATTGAATTCGACAAAATATTAATCAATATATGTACTAATTATACTAATCCCGACGCTTCATTATTACGTTTCAATTCGTTTGGAGAAAGCCAATTTTATGGTGCATATCATGTCAATGAATTAATGACACAATATACCGATCGTTTATATAGCGACGAAGAAGTTATAAAAAGATCTAAAAACTTTAAAGCTCAATTTGATTCGAAAGTAATAACAAAACAAAATACACAGGAGTAAAAAAATGGCAATTAAAAGTAATGTAAATGTTCAAGAACCTAAAATAACTTATACTACAGTAAGCAATTTAAAAGAAGCTCCGTTTAGCGATCAAAGAGTTTTGATTCTAGCGCCTTCAGCGGGGACAGCCGAGGCTAGAGAATTATTAATAGATATCGAAAGTAAAGATGTTGAAATATTATTGGGGAACAGAAGCTTAGCTACATTTGCTTATAAAAGATTTAGAGAGCATAACGATTCAACGCAAATCGATATAATACCATTGGGTTCTGTAAGCGATGGTACTAAAGCGAGCGGTAAATTGGCTGTATTAGGAACTTCTCAAGAAAATATAACAATAAAATTTATAACTGGTGATGATGGGTTTTTAGTTAATGTTGATATTAAAAAAGACGAGGACGCGATTACAATTGCTCAAAAAATCAATACAGCTATTTCTAATGAACAAAAATTAATAGACAGTACAATAGATGAAACCAATTCAAACGAATTAAAATTAGAATTTTTTACAGCTGGTGAAATGGGGAATAAAATACGAATTGAACAAATTGGTTCAATAGCTGGTGTTGTTATAACAATTGCTGAATTAACGGGGGGCTCGGGATCTTTTGATTTGTCGGAAATTTTAGATGGTTTAAATAATAAATATCAAACTTTTATTTTCGATAAAAGTTTTGATTTAGATACCAGTGGTTTCGTTGAATGGAACGACGACAGGTTTAATACGGAAAATAATATTTTAGGCGGGTCGGGAGTTATGTTTGTTAATACGAACGCCGCAGGTATCAAAAATTTCTCAAATGCTTATAACTCAAGAGGGTTTACAGTTTTTGGCAATTGTGACGAGATGCCATTAACATTATGCCCTTTATTAGGAGCCGCTACATTTGGAGCGATAAAATCGCTTAGATTAACAAAAAACGCTTCAATATCCCATTTGGTATTAGAATCTAACGAAAATGTTGGGGGTATTGATAAATCGAGTCTACCATATCATAACACACCTATGCCATATCGTGCTCCTAAAAAAGTTATGACCGCCGGTGAAATCAAGCGCATTAATGACGCTGGAGCATCGTTGTTATTACCTACTAGTAGTGGTGAGGTTGTTTTGGGTAGCGTGGTGACAACTTATAAAACCAATATTGTTGGGATTAAAGATATAACTTTTAAATATCAAAACGCGGTAGATACTTCATTGGCAATACAAGAGTTTTATTTTACAAATAGTAAATTAAAATTTGGACAAACTAGAGCGACAGCTGGCGATTTGGTTCCTGGTCACGCTATGACGAACATACATACTGTAAGGACTTTTTTAAAAGACCTTTATACTGAATTAGAGGATCTTGTTTTGGTACAAGGTGGTCGAGATGCTGTTGCTTATTTTACAAAAAGTTTATTTGTCGATTTAGACATTACATTAGGTGTTTATAAGGTTTCTTTTCAAGTACCGATTATGGGACAATTAAGAGGAATTCATGGAACTATCGCTATTAGTTATAGTTTCGCAAAATAAAATAATCAAAGGGGATAAAAATGGCTGTCGACAATAGAATAGTTCATTTTAAAAAAATAGTAATCAATGGTGTTACTATGTTATTAAGGGAACAACCAAAAGTTAAAATGGGTGGTCCTACTATAAATGCTGTTTCTGGAATTGCTGGCGAAGGAGTATCAATACCAGTTTTTATTGAGGATTGGACAAATGTACTATCCGAAATAATTTTACCATTGTTTAATACTGTTGATAATATTACTAATATACGAAAATGGCAATTTCCGCCGTATACTGGGTTCAGCGCTGCTTACGCAATTGACGAAAATACCGGGGTGTCAATTGTGTTTAAAAACATGGCTATTATAGAAGATCCCGACTATGATTCACAAAGTGCAGAATTAGAAATTACATTGAAAGGTGCTTGGGTTAAAACTCAAAATTAAAAATAAAAAAGGGAAATAAAATGTACGAATTTAAATTAAAAAAAGGTATTTTAATACATGATTTAAAATTAGGAGATTATGTAGAGGAAAAAACCATTAAAGTGGTTTATAAAGGCGTCGAAGGTATGTTGATTTTAAGTAAAATACAAAGTATAATTCTTAAAAAAATCAATGACATTACAATGAGTAGAGGCGGTAACGAAGTTGAAAAAATGAAAAAAGAAGCTAATGCACGAATACAGCCTTCCATTGCCGAAAGAAAAAAAGAAATGCAAAATATAATAAAATATATATATTTTACTGGAGATGTCCAGGATATTGAAACTATAATTTTAAAATCATTAGAAACTTTCGCTACGATTAGAAATGATTATTTGAGTCGTAATTTTCAAGAACAAATAGAAATTGAAGATTTGGAAAATTTAATCAAAGGTGTACTAGACCATTTTTTGGTTCCGAAACTTACCCGAACCGTAAACAGTATGTCAAACAATGTTTAGAATTAATATATTTTTTAAAAGGTGGTGTTAATTGGGAATATTTATACAAAGAAATACCACCTGCTGAATTTTTAGAATTATACCATGCAGCGACTATGTATTCAAAAACAATAGCTGCCGAATATAAAAAACAAGAAAATAGAAAAAGGTAAATATTGATGTTTGATTATGATATTAGATTTAATTTATTCGATAATGTTAGTAAAACAATAAGAAGAATTAATAATAATGTCGCTGGTTTAGGCCAGTCAGCTTCAAAAACAGTAAAAAAAATACAAAGTAGTTTTAATAAATTTAATACAGCCCCTTTTAATCAACAAATAGCCATGGTTGAAAAAAAATTAGGTAATTTAAAAAACAGCTCAAAAGAATTGATGGGCAAGGGTTTAACACAAGCAATGGGTGGTTTGGCGGTGGCAACCGCTGCTTTACAACCTTTAAATATCGCAAAAGATTACGAAATGGCTTTTATTGATGTAAAAAAATCTGTTAATGGTACCGAAGCCGAAATGGTAACTTTAAGAGCCTCAGCAAAGCAAATAGCGGCTGAAACAGGAAAACCGTTTGGGGAGGTCGCGGCGGCGTTTGCTGAGATTGGTAAGGCCGGCGGTAAGGCGGGCGATATACCGGCGGTAGCCGACAAATTAATCAAAGCATCATTAGCTATGGACGCTGACGTAGGCACGACAGCAGAACGAATAATGAAAATTATTGGCATGACAGGCCAAGAAAACAACGTACCGGCCGCTGTTGCCGAAATAGCCGATCAAATGACATTTATGGAATCAAAATTATCGAATGTTAAATTCGAAGGGCTTTCCAATGTTTGGAAAAGATTATCGAAAACTTTTGCTGATTTTAAGTTTGGAAATAAGGAAATGGCGGCCACCGCGGCGACAATGACAAAGTTAGGAATTAGCGAAGAGGTGGCGGCTAGTGCATTAACAAAATTAGGTGTTGGTTTAAGAAAGCTAGATTCTGCAAAGGGCTCGCAAACTAATTTTATGCAGCAAATTCAAGAGGGCGGTATACAAGGGTTATTAGGTGTTATTAAAAATTTAAAAAAAGACAAGAGCATGTCGGAGCTTATAAAAGATTTAGGAATTCAAGGCTTTAATGCATTAGAAAAATTAGGAAGCGAAGTTGGTAGTAAAACTTTAGTAGAAGCGTTTGGATTTTCGCAAAAAGCAAAGGGTGCTGTTCAAAATGAATTTGATACCTATTCTCAAGCATTAGAAGTTAAGATGAAAAAAGCAAAAGCTATTTTTATGAATTTAATGGACTCGATAGGAACTCCAATGCTTAGTATGGTTCATAAAATAATTGGATTTTTATCGCCGGCTGTTATGTGGTTTGTAGAATTTATACAAAATCATAAAACCCTTTTTTCTGTAGTAGCGGGGGGTGTTGCTGTAGTGGCTGGTTTTGTTGGTATTTTGGGATTATTTAAAGTAGCCTTGGGTGGAATTGGTTTTGCTTTAAGCGGTATAACCCCTTTGCTTAAAATATTTTTAGGGGGCTGGGCTTTATTGAAAGGTGTTTTAATATGGTTTTTTGGTTTTGCTAAAGTTATATTTACTTTTTTAAAAGTTCAAATGTTAACAAACCCATTTTTTTGGAAATGGGCTTTAATAGCGGGGGCTATTGCTTTAGTAGTTTGGGGTTTATACAAATTATTTAAATGGATTAATTCTTTTATTGAGTGGGGAAAGGTTATCGATTGGATTAAAAAAAATTGGGTTAATTTACTATCTATAATATTTCCTGTTTTTGGGTTTTTTAGATTATTATTTAATCAATTGGGAGTACTTTACGACTGGGCTAATAAAACTAAATTATGGGGCGATTTTTCGCCTATCCAGTCCGCAATATCGCCCCATAATTTAGTTTTATTAGCCCAGTCGTAAAGTACTCCCAATTGATTAAATAATAATCTAAAAAACCCGAAAAC
>JACSEK010000069.1_pt1 | contig 10304 bp, 23 predicted proteins | sample 8225431 | NCBI WGS metagenome assembly JACSEK01 (sample SAMN15704673, study PRJNA253121) | viral metagenome | isolation source: viral DNA from sea star tissue collected in USA, Olympic National Park... | host: Pisaster ochraceus | collected 2013 | reverse complement strand
GACTAGAAATAATAAGCACTACTAGCACAATTGATAATTGCATAGTAGGGCTACTAAACTGTCCTATAAGATGATCAGCGTGCTGATCATCTTATAGGACAGTTTAGTAGCCCTACTATGCAATTATCAATTGTGCTAGTAGTGCTTATTATTTCTAGTCTTGTTGGCGTACTTGTATTCTTAGCAGTAAAATAATGGTCGCGCAAGGAAAAGTTAAAGTATGAAAAACCGTAGACCCCACAACGTAATCCAACAAGATTACGTTAACAGGCAAAAGGAGAAAGGTAAGCGTAGGTTTGATCGTCTAGTTACCCAAGACGAATTCTTAAAGCTTGACGCTTACCTTAAATTATTGCGCAGTGTATAGCACTACGCTATACTTACGTTTTATTTATTGGAGAATGATATGAATGAATCTACTAATATAAACATCCACAGCGAAGCGCTAAACTGTGTGTTAGGTGAAGATAGTATAGCGTATGTGGAGTTTTTATCGGATGACGAAATAGTTATTGACGGACAGTTTACTGACACTGAGATTGTGGCTATGGGAGAATACCTTAAAGCATGTAGAGGTCGGTATGGCGGCGTTGCATAGAATCAGGAAGAGAAAAGCGGCTAATGCTAATAGTGTATACTATTGGTAATAAGAAATTTTAAATTATTGGAGAGTGATATGAATCTACAGAAAAAGTTTTTTACAGATGTAGAGGGAGAGATGGAGCGAGCGAGAGCTAAATTCCCCGGTAGCGATAAGATGATAGTCGCTATTCAAGAGGAGTTAGGTGAGTTGGCGCAAGCATGTTTAAAAATAACAGAGGATGGAGATTTGCCTCAATCCGAACTCTTAGGTAAGTATCAACGGGTTTATGATGAAGCCGTTCAAGTCGCTGCTACGGCGGCTCGGCTTGCTATCGAAGGGGATCTATCTATGGGGTATCCAGGCATGAAGTGCCATTACAAGGGATGTACTCAACCCGCCGTGGGCGGACCGTGCGGACTTTGCTACGAGTAATGCTTAGTAGGTATAAACACTAATTATTGGAGACTTGAACAGTGGATAGCGAAGACATGATAGCCCATCTTAAATTCATATATGGTCGTATGGTATATATGCATAGTGAAAACCCTAACCTAGACTATATGAGTACGTTTAGCGTGATAATAGACCATCTAAGCACTCTACCTACCCTCGAAACACCCCCTGAGACGAAAAATACTCTTGTTTTAGGGCAGGAATGCCTTACACCAGAGGGATTGGGTAGGATAATGTATATAAATGAGAATATAGACGGCGATGTCGAACAAGTAAAAGTATCCTTATACGCTGATACGGGGGTACTTGAATCTACATACTCTATAGAAGATATCAAACTTATCCCTTTCAAAACTGTATAGCGCCATGCTATACTCACCCTTCAGTTAATGGAGGGTGATATGTTAATAGTATTTATAGGAAAGCAGGGCCATAATAACGATGGTGCTCATAGCCTTGTGGAAGTTGACCATAACATGGATGATCCTGAAGAGCTGGCCTATATGTTATTTAAAGTAGGCGTGCTTTTAGAGCCTCGCGTTATCTTTGAGTGGGTTCAAGTATATGATACTGAAACGAGTAAGGTGTTTAAGCTCAGCAGGGGAGACGCCGAACCTAGCCTTGAGAGTGTCAGAAACTGCGATAAATTCGTACCTGACAGCGTTAAAAACGTAGTGGATAATATAATCGATAAAATGCTTAAATCAGATTTACATTAATAATTAGGAGACTGGAAAATGTATTTATATTTAATCGTGTACACATATGTAGAGGACGGCGTAATGATGCCTGGTAATATAGAAGCCGAATCTAAAAACCCTATTACAGGTATCGAGGCTATACGGGATATGGAAAAAGCTATATTGTTAGGTTTGAGAAAGGATAACTTTGAAGTAACCCACGTAGTTCTTACTAACGCCATATTAATTTCAGAGCCTGATGAAGATAGTGTTGATGAATATACGGCTAAACGCGAGGCTGACGATGATTTAGAGTACTCTGGAATATATTCGGTACCTCATAGTGATATGGAGGGTTGAATATGTTTAACGATATAATGGAACAGTTTGAAAAGATATCGCCTGACGCGCTAAAGGGTAGCGATATGGAGTGTTTAGACACATTTAAGTGGCGTAGCAACGGAGGCGCGTTCTATGCCGTAGACAACATGTCTACCAACCACCTATATTACGTATTAACAGTAATTTGGAATAGAATAGTTCCATCTAAGCTAGTGCCCTACAAACCTTTTGAGTTTACTGACTTTTATGATAATAAATATCTGGAATCGGCCATTAAATACATGCTTCCTGAACTCATGACTAGAGACACCACACTTAAACAAAACGAAGATCTTCATTTCATGCTGGACTATCTTAAGACGCATCAACCTGACGGGACTGAAATAGAATATATTAAGAGTGTATAGCGCCTAGCTATATACAACGTGATTCCATAGGTGTAGTATGGATCACGTAATCAATTGGAGACTGATAAAATGAGTAAAGTAACCTATTTAAGTTTTACGCCTGAGAAAGGTGAGAGCCTGTTCTCTTTAGAATTTCGCTGTCAACGCTGGGCGTTATTGAAGCAGCGCGGAAGGGACGCAGGTATGTCTGAATGCTACATCGAAGAACTTGAGACTATCTGCGGGCAGAATGAGCAAGCCATGTTAGCGGCTATAAACGGCATTAACTTAATGCGAGCGCGTTTTGAAGGCATACTAAGAGCCTTTAGGATGGTGGATAATGGATAACGACAAAGTATCCGAGCTAATAAAGCGTCTAGAAAGAATGGCGAGCAGGCCGTTAGCTATTGATAAAAAACCATTAAAACATGTCACTCGTGAAGAGTGCTATTGGTGGGGTAAGACTGACGGCGCTAAAGTGCTGGCTCAAGACCTACTTGAAGCGCTTAAGCGATAACATGCAATAGCTAAATACAAAGCCCCTTAATAGGGGCTTTTTTATGTGTTGACATAAAATGTATAGCAAGGTACTATACATTTAACTACTAAGGAGAGATGAAATGATAGTTCTTATTGTTATTGCAGCGTTTGTAGTTATCACATTAACCACTAATAGCTGGCTGGTATATAGTATACCGTTACTCATAGCGCTTTTTACCGGAATGTATGCGTTATTGGCGGTGTACCCTATAGGTTTGGCTGTTTTGATGCTGGCGAGACAGCAATGATTGATATTATTAAAAGGTCTTTGCTAGGACTAATATCCATACTTACGGTATTTGCTAAAATATTTAAAGTAATATTTATATTGTTTTTAGTGTCTCTGACTATGGTAATGCCCTTAATTATTACGGACATGACTAAAGACGTTACATACATATTGCTATACTTAATACATATATTGGTTCTAGGGTATTTCGGTGAGGTAAGAGAATGAAAAAATTCTTATGGCATTTAACGGCATGTACCATGTGCTTTGCATGGGGTATTCATTTGGCTTACGAGCTTAACATTACCGCGCCTGCTATTGTTCCTATAGTCGGCGTAGTTTCTATGATCGTCTGGATGTTCATATTCACCAGCACTACTTACGGCTATAGCCGACAAGTTGAATGTGAATTGATAGATGTAGCAATTCGCTATAACAAAGATGAAATGAAAAGGCAGTGGTATTCAACAGATTACCGCCGCGCTAAATTTAAGAGGTGTTGATTATGAGTAGAGAGACTAAAGAATCACTTAATATGCGTGCTGAAACATTAGCGAAGCTGATTATGTATTTAAAAGTTCATGAAAATGATATCGCTACAGGTATTAATGATTTCGGGGATTTAACCAGCGTTTTTATAAGTCTTATGGGTAGATGCCCATGCCGATTAGATGTATAGCCTCTTGCTATACATCTAACTGTTCGTTATACTGTACACTCAAATAACAAATTGGAGACTGAAGATGGAAATTTTAGGAGTATTTATAACAATGCTGTTAGGGGCGTTGCTGGTGTTGATAGTCTTATTTATTAGGGTAGATACGTCAGATTACGACGCTTTTGGGGTAGCTACCTCGTTGATTAAGGGGGTATCGCTAATAATCATAACGCTAGGTGCGTCTATATGCGCTATTAAAAAAGCCGAAGCTGAGCCTATTAATGAATATAACTATATTGAGCTTAAGGTAGGTGGGTTTTTTGAGGGGTGTTTTGATAAAGTTAATTGCGACACCCCCGACGGTAGATTCCCTTCATACATAAGCTTAGGCCATGCTTGGGAAGGCGATACCTGGAATGTTGATGTTGAGTTAATGCATAGGTCTAATTTAGATATCGGCTTCCCCGTCACTAAGACTGGTACGCCTGAATATCATCGTAACGGCATATTCGGCAAAATACGCTATAAATTTTAAGGAGGGTTTTTAGTGGATAACAATATAAAAGCTATACGTATGGCCTTAGGCATGACGCTGTAAGCGCTAGCGGTAGAATCTAATACATGTAAAGCGTCGATACATGATACCGAAAACGGTAAAACGTCCCCGACACTGATTAAAGCTAAACGCATAGCTGAGGCATTAAACTGCGATCTATATTCACTATTTGAATTAGATTCTACATTTATAAAAATGGATATAATCTATAAAATTTAACTGGAGATCAATATGAAAATTAACGGATATATACTAGCTCCTAACGCTGATTTAGCAGGTGCTGATCTAAGGGGTGCTGATCTAAGGGGTGCTGAGTTAAGTGAAGCTAACTTAAGTGACGCTGATTTAAGCGGCGTTGATTTAAGCGGCGTTGATTTAAGCGGTGCTAATTTAATTAGTGCTAATTTAATTAGTGCTAATTTAATGAGTGCTGATCTAAGCGGTACTAAATTAATAGACGCTAATTTAAGCGGTACTAAATTAATAGACGCTAATTTAAGTAGGGCTAATTTAAGAGGCGCTAATTTAAGAGGCGCTAATTTAAGAGGCGCTAATTCACTGAGTGCTGATTTAATCGGTGCTGATTTAAGGAGCGCCGCCCTACCTAAACATACTCATGTAATCTATGGATATAGATGGCCTATTTATATTCAGAATGGCGTTTATGTAAGGGTAGGGTGCCAAGCGCACAATGTAGAGCAATGGCGTAAATTTACAGAGAGTGAAATAGGGTTTATGGACGATTACGCATTAGAATTCTACCCTACATTAATAAAAATATTAGATGTTTTTGGGGTTTAGTATGAGCAGCTTAGTGATTGATTTGTTAGTGGAGATATTCATTGTTGTAGCCATTGTAGGTTGTGTTCTATGGCTCATGGAATGGGACATGCCGCAAGTAAAACCTCTTAGATGCCTGCTTTTCGGCATTAATACGGTTATAGCCTGCTACCTCATAGGATGGGAGTTTGACCAGGTAATCGACCTACTTGCGCTTAGGCACAACGCTGACCTATAATGTATATACAACTTAACAGGTGTATATTATATGGGCAATAAAACAGTTTTAAATATGGATGAAAAACGGAGCGAGGAGCTGTTTACAGCTCTAGTTCGTACGCGTAATGGGCTGCGTTACGCGATAGCCGAGAAGAATGGGCCTGAAATAGGGTTCTATTTTGGATGGCTAGATGCTTACCTTACTGAAGTAGCTAATGCGTGCCCTGAGTGTGTCAAGGAGACTATCAAAGCTCAGATTAAAGGGGGTGACCCTCAAGCGGGTGGAGGCGGCGAAAAGCCAGATCCATCATAAGTCTTGGAGATTGTCATGACCGCATTATTATATGGTGTGGCTGTAGCTATAGCGACTATGGCAGCGTTTAGATCTAAATGTAATCTATTAAAAAGCTTAATGGTGACGCTATTTGTAGGGTGGTTAGTCTATGCTAACCACCCCATACCGCCAGTGGGCTTTAATATCGTTCTAGATACCCTACTACTAATAACTATATCTAGTATCTTTTTTCTTAGTAAGCGTTGTATATATACCAGTGCCTGTCACTGGATAGCGGCTATTTTTGCGTCAATGATCTGTCTACACATAGTTCATTTAGTGGTAGACTTGCGTATATACACATACTATTTAGCGTACAATATTTTGTTTTTATGCCAATTAGTAGTGGTATTAACTTATTCAGTTGTAGCGAATGGGAAAAATAGAGCAAGTGAGGTATCTACATGTCAGAAAACGCCGAAAGGATCGCTAAGGTGGAGAGTGCGGCACATACCGTACAGGAAGTCGTACAAGATCACGAGCAGCGCTTAAGGCGGCTTGAGCGGCTGATTTGGGGTATTATTGGAGCGGCGTTAGTTTTTAGCTGGGTCATAACCCAAACAAGTAACATAGTAAAAGCAGTAACTAGTTTATGAGTTGTAAAGGTCGAGTGAAATATGGTGCTAAGCCTCAGCCGGTTGAAGTTGCGCCTGTTAGAGGTTTGGTAGTGCCTGAATCTAAATATCCGGTGGATGTTTTAGATATCGTATGTCTAGGTGTTTTGGAGGGTAAGACAATAGCTGAAATATGCAAGCCCGCTAAGATGCCTTCTCGACCTACAGTGTTGAAATGGCTTAACCAGGATCAATCTTTCATGGATAGATACCTCGACTGTCAGCGTGTGTGTGCTTTAGATGATGCCGCTAAAATGCAATGGATAGCGGATGGTAACGATAAAGTGCAATATCAGCACCCTGTAGAAAATGACGAAGGTGAAACAGTTATAAAAACCTATGAGATGCCTGAAGATGTTCCACGTTCTAAGCTAAGGGTTGATACGATAAAGTGGCGAGCTACTAAGCTTATGCCTAAAGTTTTTGGTGATAAGGTATCTCAGGAGCATAATATTACTGGCGATTTAGCCGACTTAATCGCTAATGCAAGCAATAAAGGCCACAACCTAAATAGCGGGGACTGATATGGTTGAACACTTTTTAAATATATTAATATATACCACCGCAGCGTATGCCGTTTTAGCTCTTATTATAAGTTTAGTGGTTTACTATCTCTATACCCGAAATACCAAAAAGGCAACGTCCTCCCCCTGCAAAAATGATATTAAAGTGCTGGATACTAGACGTATAGATGACGATACGGTTAGGGTTTTAGAAGCTGCTTTAGCTCAAGCTAAAAAGGGGGAGTATGTCGCCGTAGGTCTAGTTTTTTGCACCCATAATCATATGGTGGGTAATGATTTTACGACTAACTACCCTAGTTTGTTGCTAGGGGAGACGGTAAAACTTCAACGAGAAATTATAGATTGTGGCGTAGAGCTTAGGCTACATCAACCATACGCACCTTACGGAGACTGATATGAATATTTTTAATGGCGTTAGCGCTTTATTTAAGGGGCTAACTGAATCCAAAGAATCTGTAGATTTAGTGGCTAAGGGGCTATACGAAGGCGTTGACGCTGTAATATTTACTGATGAAGAGAAAAGCGTTGCCAATCAGAAAATATTGGACTTTGAAATAAAACGACACGAGGCTACTAGCAACCAAAATATGGCTAGGCGGCTTATCGCTGTTGAAGTGACTAGAGTATGGGTTCTGCTAATAGTGCTGGCTGTAGGCTTAACAATGTTTGGTCTTACTGATCATGCCGAATATGTGCTTAAAATGTTAATGGTAGTGGTTACGCCGCCATTCACAGTAATAACCGGATTCTATTTTTATAAACATGTAGCGGCGATGTTAAAATGAAAAATAATACAGGCGAAGTCAGTGATGGGTATCATACGTTCGATGAACTATATGAGCATAGGCATGTTTTATTTATGGCGCTAATGTCTCAAAACAAAGACATTAGTTGGATGGCTGAAAGGCATGATGACGGTAGTTTTTTCGAAGGATGGTTTGTAGCTGGCGTTAATCTACCTACGGGGGTTGTGACATATCACTTACCTGATAGATTAAGAGATGTGATAGAAAATTTAGGGATACCTGTATATAGGGACGCACCTAAATGGGATGGACATACATCTAGTGATGTGGTTACGCGTATATCTAAATGGATTAGAAAAAATGGTGAATGATCTATCTAATGAGCGATGGAGGCTTAACAACCTCTACTATATAAAAGATAAATATGGCGAAAAAGTTCTGTTCAGAATGAACTGGGCTCAAAAACTTCTGTATCGCACTATGTGGTATTTGAATGTAATACTTAAAGCTAGGCAGCTTGGTATGACAACTTTTATTCAGATATTTATGCTAGATCGCTGTCTTTTTAATGATAACACCAGCGCAGGCGTTATCGCTCAGACTCGTGATGATGCTGAGTCTTTTTTCCAAGATAAAATAAAGTTTGCTTACGATAACTTACCTGAAGATTTAAAAAATACCATAAAAGCCAATACTGATAGTGCTAAAGAGTTAGCGTTCAGCAACGGTTCTCGCATACGTGTAGGCACGTCTATGCGTTCAGGGACTCTACAATATTTACATATTTCTGAATTCGGTAAAATATGCGCTAAAGATGCAGCAAAAGCTAAGGAGATTGTATCAGGATCTCTCAACACGGTAGCCCCGGGTTGCTTTATATTTATTGAATCTACCGCTGAAGGGCGGCAGGGGTTCTTTTATGATATCTGTCAGAAGGCTATGCGTTTGGCGGAGCATGTTAACAAAAGCGCTATACAGTTAACCAAGCTAGATTTTAAGTTTTGGTTCTTCCCCTGGTACGAACACCCCGATTATGTTTTAGAAGGTGTGAATGTAGACGTTCCTGTTGAAATGCGTGAGTACTTCGAAGAACTAGAGAAAGAGTTTGGTATAGTGCTTAATGCGGCTAGGCGAGCTTGGTATGTTAAAAAAGCCGAGGAGCAAGGCGATTTAATGAAGCAGGAATACCCTGCTACGCCTCAAGAGGCTTTTGAGAAACTGTTGAAAGGGGCTATATTCGGCCAACAAATATTTAAAGCTCGTAAAGAGCATAGGATTTGTAAACTGCCTATTGAGCGCGGCGTACCGGTTAATACGTTTTGGGATTTAGGTCGCAATGACATTAACGCTATATGGTTTCATCAACGAGTAGGTGCATGGGATCACTTCATATACTATTACCAATATAGGCTTGTCGATTTAACTTTTTATGCTGAAAAACTTCAAGAGCTTAAAGAGGATTTAGGATGGCTATACGGTAGACACTATCTACCTCACGATGTTGAAGTTACTGATATAAGCGCTAGAGGTAATGAAAGTCGCAAAGAAATTTTAAGAAGTGCAGGCGTAAACCCAATAGTCGTAGTGCCTAGAACGCCTAACAAAAATGACGCTATTGAGTTAGGTAGGAAAGCTTTTAGTCGTTGTCGTTTTGACGAAGATAATTGTGAAGAAGGTATCATCCACTTAGAAAATTACCAGTGGGTCTGGGATGAGCCTAACGAAACCTACAGAAAAACGCCGTTGCATAATGCAGCTTCTAATGCGGCAGATGCATATTTACAGTTTGGACAAGGGTATACTGGACCTATGAGTTCTTTAGCTGAGCAGATATCTAGAGTTGATGGCTCTGGTGGCAGGACATATTTAAGACACAGGGCTAGAAACCCGTTAACTAATCCAGATAGTGGACACATAATATAATGCCAACAAATCAAGCACGAACTGATACGGTAAACAGGTCTAGAAAAAAGGCCATGTCTGAAGAGCAGCTTAGTGCTTTTCTAGGTCGCAAAATATATCAAGCCATGAATGATGAAGATGGCGATCTATCTGATACGCGTCAAGATAGCTTTGATCGATATATGGGCGATCTGTACGGTAACGAGCGAGACGGATATTCCAAGTTTACTACTAGAGAAGTATTGGAGACAGTAGAGTGGGTGTTGCCTTCAGTTCTTAGGGTTTTTCTAGGTAGTGATAAGGTCGTGACTTTTGATCCTGTCAGCCCTGAAGATGAAGAACGCGCCGATCAAGAAACTGATATTGTTAACTATAAGGTCATGAAAGCCAATGGTGGTGACGGGTTTTTAGCATTACATCATTTTTTCAAGGATGCCTTAATGTTCCCCAACGCCTACATAAAAGCCTATGTAGAGGAAAAAGAGCGTAAATCTACGCACAATAAAACAGGCTTAAATGCTTTAGCCGTGTCTATGATAATGGATGATGAAGACAACGAGATAACAGAGCAGAATTCATATGTAGAGCAGGTTCCGCTAACTGAAGAGCAAATCATGCTAGCGACTCAGAAAACAGGCCAGCCGCCGCAGAGCATGATTTGCTCTTCAGTTAGCGGAACCTGCTCTACATATGAATTCTGCTCTGTTATCTCGTTGTCTTCATCATCCATTATCATAGACACGGCTAAAGCATTTAAG
>JACSEK010000068.1_pt1 | contig 10538 bp, 15 predicted proteins | sample 8225431 | NCBI WGS metagenome assembly JACSEK01 (sample SAMN15704673, study PRJNA253121) | viral metagenome | isolation source: viral DNA from sea star tissue collected in USA, Olympic National Park... | host: Pisaster ochraceus | collected 2013 | reverse complement strand
AGTATGATCTGAGTGAGGTAAGGTTTTTTGTTCCCTCACTCAGATCATACTTATCAGCAAGCACCTTACCAAGACTGCACTAAGGAAGACTACGAAGAGTTACTAGCTGTTATGCCTAAGAACATAAACTGGTCAGAGCTTAGTGAGTATGAGAATGAAGATAACACCGCTGGTAGTCAAACAATGGCTTGTAGTGGTGATACATGTGAACTTGTAGATTTAACATAAGGAGAGAACAATGACTGGAATTGAAACAATTGCTGTGTTCATGTTGTTAGTTGGCATCTTAAATTCAATATCATAGATGACCATACAGGAACCCAAGCGTACTCGACGCAAGAATACTTACAAGGGTGCAGGTCGGAAGGTAACTTCTGGCCTCACTCCTAGAACAGATAAACAGAAAGAGTTTATAAATGCACTTAAGGAGTATAGCCAAGTCTTTGTCCTTGGCCCTGCGGGAACTGGGAAAACATATGTTACGGCGACTTATGCTGCCGACCTCTACACGAAGAAAGAAGTCGATAAAATCGTCATCACAAGACCTCACGTTGCCGTAGGTAAGGAGTTAGGGTTCTTAAAGGGAGACTTAGCTGAGAAGACTATGCCTTGGGCTTTGCCTGTCTTGGATGTTCTGGAGAAGCACCTTGGTAAGGGGACAGTGGAAACAGGGATCAAGAATGGCAACATTGAGATGGCACCTCTTGCACTTATGCGTGGGCGTAGCTTCGATAGCGCCTTCATAATCGTCGATGAAACTCAGAACATAACCACACATGAGTTGAAGATGCTTTTGACCCGTGTAGGGGAAGGGACTACCATCGTTCTTAACGGTGATGTGCAACAGTCAGACTTGAAGGAAGCGGATGGTCTGTCCAAGGTGATCCACCTAGCTAAGAAGTACATGCTGCCAGTCCCCATCATTGAGTTTGGTGTCGATGACATCATCCGATCAGACATCACAGCCATGTGGGTTAAGACGTTTATGAAGGAGAAGATATGACATTCTACGAAGGTGCGATCCTATTGAGCCTAGCAGCTAACGCATACGGCCTCTACAAGATAGGTAAGATGGAAGTTGACATAGACACCATGTACCAAGGTTTAGCTCTGTGTATGAAAGAGGTTGGACTAGAACAAGACGAAGAATAAAAAAAAAGCCCCCGTAATCCTTGAGTGGACTACGGGGGCTTATTCTATTGTATATTACTTGTTGTAGAACTTCGATATGGACCTAAGACCTATGCTGGCGCTCACGATCCCCCCAAGGGAAACCTGATACCACGTTGGCATAGCCTCAAGTGCAGTAAATCCAGCCTGTACGATCTGGTTACCCCAATCTCCACAGAAGGCTAGTATCAGGGGAATCGAGAAAAGTAAAGTTATCCATTCATCCTTCCAGCTGTTTTGAGTAGCCTTGATAGCTTCAATGTCCCAGTCTATCTCACCAGTCAGTTGCTTCTTTCTAATCTCAGCTTCCGTTAACTTCACTTGTGTCTTGCTGTCGATCACACTTGTCGCTAATCCAGCTAGGCTCGTTAGGATAGAGATCATTTCTTCTCGCTCCCCAGCCACACGGCTATCGTACCAGTCATAGCACCACTTACGACACTAATCATAGCACTCTGTTGTGTACTCAAGTCGTCGAGGCTCATTCCCCATTCGATAACACGGATGTACATAACAGCCATCACTAGCATCATCAGTCTGGGCATGATCTTCCAAGCCAGAAGTCTTTCCATTGTCACTGCCATTTAAGGTCTCCTAAATCTATCCAACCAAGATACCACATATAAGCGCCACCAGAGGCAAGCACGATAAGTAAAAAGGACACGACAAGTATGATTGATAGTATCATCTCCCTGCGTTCCTCTGCTTCTATAAGAGCAAGTCTAGCAGCCTCTTTACGCTCCAGTCTTATCTCTCTCCTTAAGCTAAGTAGTTCTTGGTAAGCTGTGTACCCTCTTGTATTAGTAATTAGCTCTTTCAACTGTTCCTCAGCATCTTTAGCTTGCTGTTGTTTCATAAACGTGTCGAGGGCTTCCTCGTTAGCACTGGAAAAGATAGAGGACTTCTTCTTGGTGTGTTTAGCCTTAGCTCCATCTACAGCGTCAAAGAACGATGCAATGTCTTTGGTCATAGAGTGAAGTTGTTTACCAGCTGCTATACCACCCTTGATAGCTGCAAAGGCTGTGAGAGGGTCAATCATATTACCTACCCTTCTGGTCTATCATAGTCCCGTGGTCTCTGTTGATATACTTTAGTTCGTTCTCAATGATTGCGATACGTTGCTGTAGCTGTGTCATCTTACCTATGGTACTAGCTAAGTTATCCACCTCATCCCACAAATCATCTGTCTCGCCCAAGACCCATTGTATTTCCATAGAGTTGTCTAGGACATCACGTTTAAGGTTTACGTTGTCTTCAATAGCCATTCGAGAGCCTAGTTGACTGACTGTCTCTTCCAAGTTAGCTATAGTGGCAGCTTGCTGAGATACCCACCAAACACCACCAGAGAGTTGTGCGGCCATAGCTAGGACAAGTAGGATAGGTAATTTAATCTTTTCCATTCCGTGTACTCTCCATCATCATACGAATAGATTTTATGTTCTCGTCGATACGGCCCATAGTAACAGCTTGCTGTTGCACTACCTTCTCCAAGGCGTTGATTCTAGCTTCGTGGCGCATCAAATCTCTAGTGTTATTGTCAATCGAACTGTTTAGGGAGGATACAAACCATACCAGAGCTACTGTCTGAGCTAGGATTGCCATTATGAATGTTAGAGGGATTGATTTGTTAAGGTGCCACGGGTAGTCTTCCATAGTATTTACCTCGGTATTTCAAAGTGTGGTAGATCGTGAAATGTGCCATCGTATGCAGACACAAGTTCTTTAGCTGTTCCTTCCCACTCACGCAGGTCTTTCACTCTCCAGTTACCACCCCAGCGCAAGGCTATGTCTTCGTCCTTACACGCTTGGATAACTGCATCAGCTACAGGATAGAAGTCTTCCCATTCCCACGACACAGGGTAGGGTACTAAGTCAATGGCATCTCCAGTTAGGTGTCGTGATTTCATTGTCTGTGACTTGCCAGATTTGAACAACTCACGTTGACGGACCTCAGATCGAATACCTTCGATGATCGTGAAGTCTCTTGAGCTAATCTCAATGGCACGTTTCATAACTTGTACCATGTCAGGGTTTACACCTGAGAGCCTCTGTAGGCTACGTTTACCGAATTTGTATGGCATTTTAAGAAATCCTTAACCAAACAGTTGTTCTATAAGCCGCAGTGTTTGTTGTACCAGTGAATTGATATGTTCCACTAGAACCCATAGCTTGCCAAGTACCACCTCCAACACCTGTTGGTCCTGCACCACTTGTTATCCCATCGCCCACACTTGAGTAGTACAAGTTTGAACCAGAAAGTTGAGTTCCCACATATCTTACAGCGTTACTCAAATTCTCATAAAGCAGGGCGTAAGTTCCAACTGCCCCGTAAGATGTGGGCTGAGTGTAACCCAAGGAGCCAATAGCAGCCGCAACCTTAGCTGGTGATACAAGGCTCTCTGTTGTACCCGTACCGGCTTGCCAAGTGGAGTTTGATTGGTCCCCAAGGATACCAACTTGAGTTCCAGATGTGGTAACAACCTTAGTGTCGTCCAGTATCTCAAACTTGTTGGTTGATTGGTTTATATAGGCAACACTGACCCAAGCTGTATCACCCTCATTACGTTGTTTTAGTATGTTAGCACCAGTGTCGTACCACCACATACTAGCGTAAGTAGTAGTCGGGGCCGAAGCCCCGCTGTTGTTTGATGCCAAAGCCTGTAGCCCACTGTTGATGTCGGATCGTGCGCTACTAGCCGTTTGGTTAGCGATTATAAAGTCATGTTGTGACATATGTTTAATACTCCACTGTAGCACTAAGTGCTGTTATGTTCGGGGTTATCTTTGCATTAGTGTTTGAGAGGATTGCCCTGAACTGCACATAACGACCAACCACTTCACCAGAAGCCACTACCCACTGTTCACTAGACAAACCAGCCACTGTAGTTGCAGCCCTAGCTTGTAGGACAACAGAGAAGTCAGCAAAGTCGGCTGTTTCGTCTGTCCATGTATCCCAGTTATCAGGCCATGTGTCCCAGTTGTCAGGTATATCATCCCAGTTGACTTCTCCACCCACAGCATCCAGATGTTTACGAGAAACTGTTAAAGCAGAGGACAACCTGACTGTGCGAGAAGTGCCTACATCAAAGTAGTCGTTTCCATTGTGGTCAAAGCTATATGTCCCTGTAGAACCAGCCGTTGAGTAACTGGACATGAACAAGGCACCGCCAGATACCGTAAGGTTAGTCTTAGAGCCACTAAACGAGGGGCTTTCAGTGTTCGTTAAACTGTTGCCAAGTTCAGGTAGCTCAGAGGGACCAACAATAGTTGTAGCGGCAGCTGCGCTCTCGTTGCCAGTCTTATCTACTGACGACACAAAGAACTTACCTGCAAGTGCTGGGTAGGAAATTGATGTCGCTGGTCTAGCAACCTTATCCACTACAAGCTGGACTGAAGCATCCCCAAAGTTAGCTGAGGTAGTAGAGGAGTAGTAAACCTTGTAGTGGGACAAATCCAAGTCACTAACAGCTGGCCAACTAAAGAAGATTGTACCCCCCGATAGTAAATGGGAGAGGGATTCAGGCTCAGATGGTGGCGTAGTATCCGCAGTAAGGTTGTATGTTGTAGTTACTGTGGTCCCCTTATAACCAAGGGCATTAACTGGTGTAACTGAGACAGTGTAGTTGATAGCCCCCTCGTTGATCTGAGGTGCGTCAACCCCCACGATCTCAAAGCGACCAGCATTGTTGCCCTCATTAACAAGAATGGTTTGACCGACAGACTTAAAGTTAGCGTCAGAGGTCTTCTTGTACTTAAGGATAACTGAATCTACCCGGTCGATAGCGTTACTTTGTACCTGCACTACAAGTACGTTAACTACGTTCTCGTTTACCTCACGGTACTCCTGACTAACTGTAACACCGATGCTTGGTACATCATAGTACTTCAGCAGTGTTGAGTTGTTTGAGACGATCTGCTGTTCGTCAGATACTGAGAATCCAAAAGCAGCTTGACTACTCTCACGAAGTTGAAGGTTAACCCGAAGGTCTTGGTTCTCTGGATCAGGGTTAAGTCTCCAACCTATTACCTCAAAGGTTTTCTCACTACCTGCACCCCATCCATAACGCTCGTTACGGAACTTAACAAAGTCTCCCACTTCAACATCTAGCGCCTCTAAGCCAAAGTCAGCAGACAAAGAGATTTGCTCCCTACTGCGGAACAGCATCTGTTTTGCTAGTCTTTGTGCAGCAAAGCTGTTTGTGGTGTAAGGCAGAGCTAGATCAAGGGGTGTCTCTACATCGTTATCCTCATTCAAGAAGACAGAAGATGTGATAGCTGGGTAGTCAGCACTAATCCAGTCTTGGTCTTTGTCGATGAATGTGCCAGTTACCTTGTTGAAGTTATCCCTAGAGGAAACCCTAGTGTCAAGTGAAATGCCAGACCTAAGATCATCTAGTGTGAAAGTCTTGGTCGGTGCAGTAAACTCACCAGCATACAACTTCCACATACCAGCACCCCAGAATAGAGTGCCACCACATGAAGTCATCATCTGTTCAAGTACAGTTCGTATAGGTTGGTTTAGGTTTACAACACCGTTGATTGTGTATTGCTCAGTGCCATCCGATAGAATGTCAGTCTGGTCACAAACGTCAGCAGCTGCCTCAAAGGTAGTGTAGTTAATGTTGCTACTGTCATCATTCATGCCGTAGGCAGATGTCAAGTAGTCCTTAATAACCCAAGCGGCATTGTTGGAATACGCAGGGGATTGATCTACACCAGAGATAGTCTTAGTGACTTTCTTACCTTTAACAACCGCTGTTACTGTTGGAAGACCGTTTACATAGGCATCTTGGTCATAAGTAAAGCGACAATACAAGTAAGCAAGACCCTTACCTACGAAGTCGTTTCCAACAGATGTTTCTGATACAATAGTGTTGGCAAGAGTACTTGAGCTATTGGCAAAAGTACTGTTTACACTTGTCTGGTTACCAAGGTGCTTGTATATCTTTATATACCCGTTGAAGGGTGCAGACGTTACATCCTCGTTAGACATAGTAACGATTTCATCATTGAGGTAGATGTCGCCAATTTCTTCTACTTCGTGTGCAGCCAGTACAATGATCTGGTGGAGAATCTTATTACTATCCCCGGTAGACTCAATGAATGTAACTGTGCCACCCTTGCGGATTTGTCCGTACACAACTTGTGCAGGTTCTGTAGCGCCCCTACCGTTGACTAGCAGTCCACCACTACCCGCAGAAGAGCCGAAGTCAGGCTTAGGTGCAAGTGCAGATAGGAGTGCGGAGGTAACAAGTGTAGTGGCAATGTAGCCTACTGCAACCTGTGCAACCATAGCCATACCAAACGTGGTTGCCGCAGTCTGCCCTAAAATGTAAGCCCCAATGGTAACTGGGTCACGAGGTACTCTATCCCAAGAGTTCCAGTCTCTTACTGTTAAGCTGCCTAATTTATATCTGGACATTTGGCCCCCAAGAACTTTGTACGTCTTCTGCGTTTAATTTGATTAGGCCATCCTTACTAAGGAACACACAGCGTGAACCAAGGGATATACCCATAGCAACCCCAATCATCCACCTCTGACTTCTCTCAGTGGTAACTAGGGAGCCTAGAACTGGTCTGTCGTAAGGCGTAAGCCTTGATCTAAAGGCTGCATCAATGCCGCCAAACCTAAATGTCTTCCTTAGCTGATCTCCTCGCATGGGCTTACCTTCGATCATGTATTTACCTAACCAATCGTCAGCCCACCCTTGTCCGTACATAGCTTTCCAAGCGCCATTAGTAAAAGTAAAGCAGTCATGCACACCCCACTCAAAGGGGACATCACACACTTCGTTAAGGTATTCGTTTAACCTACTGATCTTCCCCATGCTACTTGTTGATCCTGTATGTCTTGCACAAAGGAAAAGAAGCTATCTCCACTGTATCGGGCTTTGTGGCTTTCATCTGTATATCTCCAGTTTCGGGAACGCTCCAGTTCGACTAACTTGCTTTCGATAGTGAGCACGACCGTAGCTGTATCAGGTTCGTCTGAGAGTTGCATAGTATCCATGAAACCGCTAAAGATTTCTACTACTGGGTTTACACTTTTCTCCCCCAAGTAAATTTTAGCTATGCGCCTCTGGTATGGTTCTTGTAAGGCAAGTGAGATGATGGAGCTATCAAGTCCTGTCAGGGTTAGTAACATTGCCTTAGCCGATAGGTCACTGACTTCCTCAGCGGCTGCTATGTTAAGCAAAGCGCCTGTGCCGATGTAAGTCTCCCCACCGATAGTTCTGTCACCCAGACCCGTCCAGAACCTTAGCGTAGAGCTATCGAAGAACAACTCCACAGCATAGTATGGGTTGACTAAGTTACCAGTAAGGGCAGTAAGTAGTCCACTGTCTATTGTACGGCTCATTACAGTACCTCCGTAGCACCAAAGCTGATACCAAAGAAACTTGCGTTGTCTACTGACCAAGCTGTGTCGTTAGAGGCAAGACGGAACACACCAGATGCGCTAGATAGGTTAACAACCTCAGATGTACGATCCTTACGCAGCTTAGGCCAAACTTCAAGTGTGCCACTGCCGCTCTGGTCAACTAAGACCTTGTGTAGTGTCGCATCAGAAGCAGCACCAATCTGAATGTAGTCACCAGCCTTTAGTGTACCTGTCATAACAACAGTCAAGCTATCGTCACCAGCTAGTCCGGTAACCGTAGCAGAGGTAGCAGTACCCCTAGCTGACCTAGCAGAGGGATCGTAGAGCAAGAATGTACCAGCACGACCCTTAAGTGACATCAGGAACGACACCCAAGATTCAGCATCGTCTCTGTTCATAGGTGGCAAAGTTACATCGGCCCCCCACATCTGACCATCGTAGGAATGTGTCTGTTGCTTGTATGTGAACGGTGACATAGAGACAGCAACTGTGTTCCTAGCCCTTAGTTCGATACTAGCCATACCTACGTTTGTAGGCAGTGAGAGTGGGTATGAGATAGCCATTACGCCATTGCCCTTCCATAGTTACCGCCACGGCGTTTGCTGTCTACAACAGCAGCCTTAGCACTCTGTGCAATCTGTGGCATCATTTGTCGGATTTCAGCCCGTACAGTTTGTTGTACGCCTGTAGAGATGTTGATGTTCTGCACGACAGTTACTCCACTGCCAGCGCCACCAGACTTACTGTTAGGTGTAATACTACCGCCAGTGGAAGGGGTGAAGATTTCTGGCCCACGCTCACCAACCAAGTAACTGCCCCCAGCGGCAACTGGGCCACCGTTTGCTTTACCGCCAAAGAGAGGTACGTCAGAACCCTGCAAGAAACCTGTAACCATACCTGTGATCTTCTTAACCACATAGATACGGTATAGCTCCTTGATTACAGCAGATGCCATGTCTCTGAAGGCGTCCTTGACAGACTTAGTGCCATCGACCAAACTCATAAAGGCTGTTTCCATTGAGGACGCCAAAGCATCCCGAGCTAGTTCTGCATCAGACTTGATCTTCTTAAGGTTCTTCTTAGCCTCTTTAGCACCCCAAGAGAAGTACTTACCAAGGTCAAATGAACCAACCTTCTCAAGTGCAGCATACAGTTCTTGCACAGAACCTAGTGGTTTGTCTAACTCAAGTTGTAGCATACTAAGGTCGTCTGCCGCAGCCATCAGCCCTTGTTTGGCATTGTTGATGATTTGTTGCTCTATTGGAGTGCCTATATCAACTTGGGTCGTCACAGCTTCGTTAAAGCCTTTGTAGTAAGCATTTCTTATCTCCTGCCCCATCTGCGCAGCTGACTTGAGGGCTGCATCAGAGGTTGGAGTTAGTGTCATTGTTTGGATGGCTTCCATAGGGTCAAACATGCCACCCGCTGCATCATTAACTTTGTTAACCTTTTCGATCATCCAGTTCACTTGCTCAATGACTGTATTGATAAGACCCTTAAAGATGTTTCCAACATTAGTTTTGAGGTTCAGGAACACAGTCTTGATAGCTTCACCAGCTAGAGACATTACCTGTTTAGCTGCATTGCCAAAGCCACCAAAGTAACGTCTAATAGTATCTAGTGTGTTTTTACTACCCTTTTTGAAGTTAAGTAAGAACTCGTTAACTGCTATGTTTGACTTAGCACTAAAGATTTCAATCCTTAGTTTTAATGCGTCAACGTACAGGCCAGCCTTGCCAAAAGCCTCTTTGAAGATAGCTGGAGTATAGCTAAGGATAGTAAAGAACTTTGCCGTACCTGTAATCATACCGTTAAGAAGGGACTTGAATATGCCACCTACATACTTAAATGCTTTACCTATCTGGTCGAAGAAGGGTTTAGCTGGCTCGAACAACTTACCTAAGTCTGCACCAATACCCTTGAAGTCGAACTTAAGTTCTTTACCAGCGTTCTTGGCCTTGATGATGGCAGTACCGATAGCTAGTGCAGCACCAGCCAAAGCACCCCAAACACCCAGAACACCAAGTAACTGTGGACCCTGTTGACCAAGGGCGACCATAGCACTTGTGCCATTCTGAACCTGAGCCGCAAAGTCACCCACTTGGAAACCAGCTTGCTGGATACCCATAGTGAACTTCTTACTCTTCTTTGTAAGACCACTCTGCTGTACACTTGTAGCCCTAAGACTGGAGCCAAGACCGTGTACAGCTTTTGTAGCACCTTGAACCTCAGAATAGTTAACGCCAAGTTTAATATCATCACTAGCCATTGCTTGTCTTAGTCCTTATGTATATTGCGTCGAGGCGCTTGATAACGTCTACTTCCCTTGTCGTAACAGGGGAACCAGTTAGCTCCGACCAAGCCTTGATGTCTGGGTAGGAAATTGGGTTAGGGCCGTTAAACCCCCCGCTTCTCCCCTGAGACACGGACAGGAAGTAAAGCCATGTGTGTAGCATAGGATCGGGAAACTCAGGGCCAGTTAGGTCTTCAACGGGTCTCCCCAGTTGCTTCTCTACTTGCTCTAAGTGTTCCCGTAGTGGTTTACCGTCCTCACTGGGTTTTGCCAACTTGAACTGGTGTTCAGCGTAATCCAGAAGTTCCCCAGTTAGACATTCGTAAAATCCACGCTGTCACTGAGAGCCTCCTCAATTTGTTCCTTGATCCAAGGGATGTCGGAGTAGACCTCTTTAGCTTTCTCTACTGTGAGTTTTGGTTGTTCACCATCATATGTAATGTTCCAACTCTTAGTCACCTTAGCCATATGGAGGAGGGCGCTATCTTCTAGCTCCTCAGCTGTAATGGACATCTTGCCAGACTTTTCCATACGCTTAAGTTTGATGTTAGTTTGTCGATGAACCTCTGCCTTGTACTCTGGAGTATGCGGGGCATACATCACAATAGTCATCTCGCTATCATCCTCGTTCAGGAGGGGCTTAGATGTGGAGGGGTTACATACAGTAGAGATTACTGTATGTAACCCCTCCACATC
>JACSEK010000067.1_pt1 | contig 10594 bp, 20 predicted proteins | sample 8225431 | NCBI WGS metagenome assembly JACSEK01 (sample SAMN15704673, study PRJNA253121) | viral metagenome | isolation source: viral DNA from sea star tissue collected in USA, Olympic National Park... | host: Pisaster ochraceus | collected 2013 | reverse complement strand
TAATAGTTGATGGTCCGGAAATACAATCTACAGATTTTGTTACTATTTAAACATAGGGGATACATAATATGAGTGATGTAACACAAAAAGACTTAGACCAGTTGGAGCAGCGGATCACAGCGAATGTGCTGGCGGGAGTATTGGCCAAACTCGAGGCTGCATTTGAAAAACAAGAGCAACGATTGACGGTACTTTTTGACAAAGATTTCGATCACGTCAAAGAGTCATTAGTCCAACACAAACAATGGCATGAAAAACACTTTGACCGGCTTGATACGTTTGACCAAAAAATCACCGACGCACGGATCGGAATCAGGGAAGAAGTCGACACGGGTAATGACAAACAAGATGCAATTATTGCGGAGAACACCAAGGCAATCTCAGCTAATTCAGATCGTCTTACAATAATTGAAAGCGAAGCAAGAGGGAAGCATGCACAGCTTGCTTTGATTATTGCAGTTGTCGGCACAGTAGGCGTACTAGCATATGAGATAATTAAAGGGATGATTGGATGATTTATACAGCAAGATACGCACATTTGAAAGAGAAGCCTAGGCATAAAGCAGGCTCGATTATAAAACCAGGGAAGAAAATAGGACGCATGGGAAGCAGTGGCCAGTCAACAGCAACCCATGTTCATTTTGACTTGATCCAGAGGGTTGCTCCAAATAGGGTTTATCGCTTGAGGGAATTACATCATTTTATAAGCGATCTCCCGTCCTTAATGCAACAGCACGCCTATTTTCTAGATGATGGATTTTTTAATACCAAGATTTTCATTCCGACCTATTTTGGAGATCCGGATTATTACAATTCAAAAGATGAGTACAAATTCCATCCAGGGTATGATTTAGTTCCGGATGATCGACACGATACGGACGAGCATTATGACATATACTGGAACAGAACCTTCGATGGTCTCGTAACAAATGTCGGATATGATGAGATTGGTTATGGACACTATATAACTATACAATATGAAGTGAGAGGATAATACATGAAAGAATGGTTGACATTCGAACAAAGAATAAGAAAGATAGAAGATCAATGCCATAGCATGCCTGATTTTATTTTGGATGTTACGGGACAAGTAAACGGCAGCGAGTGTGTGGGAGATTTGGATGGTGCAGAACAGTGCATAAACGACGCCATTGAAGACATTAAGGAAACAAGTTCTAATATTATTAAAGACCTTGTTTTACTTCGGTCCAGTATAGAGGAAATACATAACCCCAAATTTTCGATGGGACCACCTTTGAAAGAACCTTTGGAATTTTCACCTCACCTCAGAGATATGTCCCATATCGCACTCGGACATTATGGAATCAGTAGCCTTCGCGAAGTAAAGGATAAACTGGAAGAGGAGATGAAATATGAAAAAGTGGATTAAATCATTCTTCGCTGTTGACAATAATGTTAACGAGCAGACCGTAGTTGGTGTATTCTGGACTATCTTTTCAACAGTGGCTATTGTACTCCATATCGTAGGTGTCAGAAATACAGAGTTGGAATTGATACTGACTATGCAAGGGGCTTCATTACTTTGCTTCGGGATATCCGGTTTTAAAAGGATGTAGATATGAATATAGCTCAAATAAAGGAGTAAATAATGGACTATGATAGACTGGGAATAGTGATAACGATATCGATAACTTTTTTTCTATCTTGCATTGCAATCTTAACTGGGATCGACAGCATGTCAACCAAACAGGCATTAATAAAAGATGGTACGTACGTCGAAAGTATTAAAGCCCGTACAGACCTTAAAAATGCTGGATGCTCAAGTTCAGATAGTATAAAGCCCGTACAGACCTTAAACTAGATAATAAAGGAGGCACAAATGAGTGCTGCAGAAGACATTGGAAAAGAAAGGGAAGCAGAGCATTATGAAAAGTATCGTTCTGTTCGGGACAGACTTCGAGAAGCAAGAAAAGAGTTGGACTCGGCGGTCGCGGAATACGAAGCCAGTGACTTTCCGATAGTACATCCCACGTACGATAAGCATCATGCATGCAAGAAGTCCAAGATCGTTGACAAGCTGGTAGAAGCATCCAATAAGCTGTCAGAGTCGATTGAGTTTGTACAAGAGGAGTGGACGGGTGGAATTAGCTCCTAATAATCGTGAAAGTGATGAAGTAGATTCCTACTACAGATTGGAGAGAAACAATGGATGAAATGCTAAAAATCACGCTTATAATTGCAGGCGGGATAATCTTGATTCTGTCTGCTGCGTTTATTTTCTTACAGTCAGGGTTTTAATAGAGGAGGCTGAATGTGTGGAATAAAATCAAAAAGTTTGTGGGTCCCATTGGTGGGATTCTTGCTGCTATTGCCGGTATATTCCTGGGCAAAGGGTTCAGTGGAGGAAAGCAGCGTAGAGCCGATCGAAAGGAATCCAGAAAGCTCGTACGAAGCAACCGGAAGCGAATGGAATCTAATATTGAGCGAAACAGAGACGCTGTCAACCGAGTCGGCAAGATTGAGAACATTAGTCGAGACATTGGAAGCACAGCTGATGGAATTAGCGAAGGAAGCGGACGGATTGAAACTTCTGCTGAACGAATCCGGACAACAGTTGGAAATATCTTACGAAGAAATAAAAAGACTGGAAACAATCCTGAATAAAAGAGTGCCGATTGCCGCGGTTTCTACTGGCATTGGCTTGCTGGTTGTAGGCGGTCTCATTGGTGGCTTGATTCACTCTGCAATAGTCAAATAGGAGGACAAAATGAAGCGCAAAGATATATACGCTGAAATCGATCGTTGCGGATTGCCCGAAATACCAGGCTTCCATCTGGTGGCCTACGGAATCGTAGCAGCCGTGCTTTACGGCTTCGCTTGGGTTATGATTATCGGATGAACGACGAACCCATGATGCCACCGCCTAAGTGTATCGGAAATGTACGTATAGAAATCGGCAAGAAAACGCCGTTGTGGCCTGTGCAGAACTTGCACACACCACCACATGGCAAGCCGGTACTTCCTCCAATCAAGGGCAGAAGCATGACCCAAGAGGAAATAGAAAAATGCCGGAACGACTTCTACGAATCCAGCAACCAGGTATTTCCCAGTCAAAGAAATAACTCTATATGTGTAAAGGATTTAGTCGAAAAACACTCTAATTTTAGGACACCCAGTCAACCAATTAACTATGAGAAATTATCCTTTCGCACATACTACCCTGTAACGTATTCCGATCGTACGGCGTAACCCTCACATCGTCGGAAATTCCGACATACAGTTCTCTTAATTTTGGTTGAAGACCGGTTGTATTTAAACTGTCTTCTGTGTACAAAAAATGCAAGGCCGGGAGAATCAGTTCTTTTTCAGATATTCGGGACATAATTTGTTATTAAAGCATGTTTTGCGTTTCTATTAAACCTGCCTTTAATGTTAAAACGATATTTTTTATCATATATATATGTATACAAATTATAAGGTTCATATAATTTTCTGATATAATCTGTATATTGTGTAACCAGCATAAATTTTCCTTTAAATGAAATCAAATAATCTCTTAACCGATCTTGGTCTTTTAAAGAAAAATCTTCTTCACCATACTTTGTGAAACTGCAGTTATACGGAGGATCAACAAACATAAAATCGTTTTCATTAAATGAGAATTCATTAAGAAAATATTTAAAATCATTATTTGAAATATTGAGTTTATTCATTTTTGCAATTACTGCATCTGATTTTAAATAATCAATTTTCTTTTGTATATTTTTGTTTACATACGCTGCACCAAAAGGTACGTTAAATTTACCTGAAGAATTGACTCGGAACATTCCAGCATAAGCATATTCACGAAGAATAAAAAAATCTAGAGCTTTTTCAATATCAGAAGACTGGTTTTGATTATATCGATCTCTTATTTGTAAATAGATTTCTTTTCGTGTAATAGACCTTTTATTCCAAACCTCTATGAAATCATTCAGCAAGGCAAAAAAGTCGGTATCCTGTTTCTTAATCATCTTGTAAAACAACATAAGTTCACAATGTGAATCATTAACAAAAGCCTGAGTATTTATAGTGTTAAAATATACCGCGCCTCCGCCAAAAAATGGTTCAAAGTATCTTTTATGTTTGGGTATTCTTGGTTGAATCTCTTGTAATTCAGAAGTTTTGCCCCCAGGCCATTTTAAAAGAGGACAACATTTAGAAAAAGTTAAGGGCTTTGTAAAATTACTAATAATTTCCTTACCCTCATCAATATCAGCACGTTCTCTTTGATTCTTTTGATTCACGTCCAGCACACCACCCTCCCCATCATTAAGAACAGGCTCAACTTCCCCCTCATACCTTTCTGGCGTATGCTTGGCAACCCTCTCAACCACATCTTCAAAATCCATATTCAACGGCTCTACTATTTGTCTCTTCCCCATACTTATATAGTCCTTTTAATGAGTTGCTTGTATTTCAATACATTCCCATTCGCTCGGCTGCAAACCGCATCTATGAAAGACAAAAAGCTCATAAGATGGTTTGTGTCATATAATCACCTTATGGGCTTCGTCATGTATAGATTATTCGATTTTCTATACATGTATCTTTTCTACGATGTCCAAGATACAGCCATGGACTTGTTTGTATCTTGGCTTTTTCTGGTTTATGTACTTCAATTGGTCAGTGATAAAATCAACCATAGAGTCCACAGAAGCGTCAGGGTTCCAAGCGTACGCTTGATAATATAGCCCGGGAGTTTCAATATACCTATCTGATTTTTGAATGAAGTTGATTAAACGCCCGAAAGCGATTTTGTTACTTACCACTATTGTTCTGTCATGGAGTTCCTGCAAGGTTGCCATGGCAGTTTCTTTTTCTGTCATTGTTCAATCCTCTATCTCCAATGGGAGTCGAACCCATGTTGCCAGGTTGAAAACCTGATGTCCTAACCACTGGACGATGGAGACACGAAACGCTGCTGACTGGAATCGAACCAATGACCGGCGGTTTACAAGACCGCTGCTCTGCCAACTGAGCTACAACAGCAAAAATACTTTACAAAATCGCTTCCTCCATCAGCCCTGCTGCCGTGGCTTTGTCGGCGACCAGTATGTTATTGTCTTTGTCGATCACTTGAGCCTTGCGAGCCAACCCTTCTATTTTGTCAAATAGCAAGCCATCGAATGTTCCGCCCATTTTCTGCTGGAATTCTCGACATGTCTCCATAGGCAATGTCTTCGCTGTCTTGCCAGCTTCCAATCCGTAAAATCCTACGGTCAACCAGTTCTGGATTGCGTTTGACGTTACTGCTCCAGGGTCTTCTACAACCGCCTTCTTCCGCTTGCGCCTTGTTTTTCCCGGCATGGCGAGTGCGTTTATGATCATCAACTCTATGCCTACAATTAGACAAGACCAAAATATAACTTGAATCCGTCGGCCGGTACGCCAGGCGATCGGGATTGATTCAAAAATATCATCGGCGGTCATGGCGGTTAGTTGCTTCCGGGCATCCCTTGCTGCCTGACCTGAGGCAATGGCTGCTGTGCGTTCGATTATCAGCTGCTGGTACCGGTCAGCCTTCTGCGATAACCGTGCTTGTTCACCTTGTATGTTCCCTATGGTGGACTCCCGGGCTGAATCTGCGAACTCATCCGCCTTGCTTGCCCGTTGCGCTTGCACATCAGCCATGACTTGCCTGTATTCTGTCAATATCACATCATTGTCCTGCGTGATATTCACTGTTGATAATTCGTTTAGCTTCAACGTTCCGGCCACAGCGAAGCTGATGCCAATGTAGACCGAAAAGAAAGCCAATAATACCCAGTTGAAGAAATAGATTGACTTTCGGATGTACGAAGATTCATGTATGCCTTTTTCAAAGGCTCGTGGCGCGAACGCTACAGCAGCAATGCCCAGAAGCACGTAGCCGATGCCGACAAGCGTACCGGATGCCAGGGCAAGCATGGACACCACAACCATCCCACCTTGTACAATCAAAGGGATGATGAAGCCGTACCTATCGGTCAAAGTGTTGTACAGTTTTAGCGTCATATACATGTCCTGAACATTACTATAACAAGAGCTACGCACATGCCCACGTACATAATAAAAGCCCAATCCGGTTGATATTGTTTCATGTTAGCTTCTTCCCTGGAGCTGGCATTCGATATTGTTTATATAGACGATGATCCAAGGAACTATCATCCTCATCATCTGAACTTGAGCTGATATCCTCGAGCAAACTTTTCGCTCTTTTGACGTATTGTTTGCAACTAGTTGATATTTTTTTAATCGTGGAAATAACGCTTTCCGAATGTGGCTGTGGTAACCCACCAACGTAATCCAATACGCATTCCAGCGACTCACGTGCTTTATATGACATCACCTTCATTTCCGCTACGGAAATATCTTGTTCATTCATGTTTTCCTCCTGTCTCCTCAGTACCGGTAGGATATGTCCGGTAGACAGGCCAGCGGTTAGGCTGGCTTGTTTCGACTATTTATTGACCATAACGAAGAGTAGTTTCTATCCCACCACCACCACGTAACTTCTTGAGCTCCTCAATTACTGTTATAAATCTTTCTTCGTGTCCAATTCCATAAGATAAATCGGACTGACTCCGAACTAAAAGCGTTAAAGTCCTACTAAGCGAGTCCTGGGTTCGATCTGCAAATCTAGCAAGAGTGTCTTGTAATCCATCAACAGTGTCTTGTACGGGAAAATCAGACGATTCCAAATTTTCCTTGATTTCTTTCTCGAAATCTTCGCAGACTATTCTTGCTTCAGTAAAGAAATCTAAAACTTCTTTCGCAAGCTCACGGCGCTTAGCCTTTAGCTGTCCCTTTAATACGCCAAGCTGGTCTTCAAAGGACTTTATCCTTTTGAAACTTCTCTCAGCTTCAGGACTGCTATATATTACTTTTTCCACTGTGCCTTCACACAAGGTTTGATTGTTCGCGACCTTGTTAGCTTCTTCCATTTTACTACTCCTTTTGACCTGGTCTCATCAGTCCACAGACGGTCAATTCTGTGAAGACAGCCCAGAAGGGCTGTTTCGATTATTGTGGGAACATCACGTCCAGGGCTTCGCGTATAGTATCTTTTCCTTCGATGTTGAGCTTTAGAATTTCTATTTCTTCTTTCAAGCTAGACTCGAAGTCGGACCAATATCTCAAATTCCAATTTGCTGGAGAGGCCATCCTCCATCCTGAATCGCTACTGTGATCCTGACCCATTTTATAGTACAGGCTATTTATTTTGAAAGCCGACATTAACAAAGGAGGAGCATCGCCGGATTCCGCTATCTCTTTTTCAATCCTCCTTATATTCTCCAATTCAGCACGCCCATCAGATCCAAGGGGAATGTATTGGTCACTGACTGCCATAAACACGCCGTAGCCTTGGTCTACCATAATCCATTGGTGAGGCTTAGACCAAAATTCAGTAAGACTCACGCCGTGTGTACTCACAATGTAATCATTATAATAGTCCTCGACTCCCCAGATAAGGTCTTTAATGCCGACATTCTGAGGTCCTGAGCTATAACGTAAGAAATATAACACGAATTCGCTAGGTTTTTGCTTACGATAATTAAGCACTTTCTCGTTTACACTGATGATATTTCTGTTATCAATATCTGACTCGGGGTGGTGACTATGAACATCTAAAAAGTGGCTATGGTAGAATGCCATGAGTTTTACCTCGAACTCTTTACGAAGTTCTTCATACTCGTCAGTTTCTATGAATACATCCCTGTCATAATCGTGACTTTCATAAAAAGACAATAGTCTTTCAGCAACGTCCAAGTAGTCCTTGTCATACGTTGACTCCAACCAGGGTTTAATTGCGGCATACATTGTTTTTTCTATTTCTGTGGCCCAACCGCCTATCGCATCTAGTCCAAGTTTAACACGAAACTCATCACGAGCAATCTTAAATTTACGCTTCGCTTCATCGAACTCAGAACTGGAAATAATAGCTGTACTAATTCCCGGGTTATTAGGGTTGAATGATTCCTTTGCCCTTTTAAACTCTTCTACAGCAGCATTAAAGACTTCGCTTGCATTCTCGACATCGGGAGTGACTGGGTTTAATAAGAGTACGCGTGCTTCCTCCCAATCAGCTAATCCTAACGACGGTTGTGCTATCGCTCTGCGGAAAGCCGATGCTCCAGAGCTTACGGCAGCGTCCGTCGGACTTCCTACCGGCAACGGGCATCCCATCATCAGCAGTCCGAATACTACTACCATCATCAATACAATCTTCTTCATATAACCCTCCTATGGTTACGTAACTTTAACATACAAAAACCAATATCTATAAATGCACAAACATAAAGCAATTACCGATAATCCCAATATTATAATCAGATCACACTTCTCTTCATTGCTCACTTCGACATCCTTAATCTATCATCGTCAGTACGGTTACGTAACTTCAATACAAAATTATAGCGCGTCATTGGTGGCCTTGTTTCGTTTTTCTTTGTGATCATGCTTTCAATTCCATGACTCCGCCGTTCGCTGTCCGATCACCTTTATAGATGCCTTTTTCTTTGGCGTCCATTAAAAGTCCGTCCATGATTTTTCCGAACCCGGGATGGTGTGGTTCAGCCGGTATACCGTTGTTTGTTACATCTACATGGTGCGCAAACTCATGTATCGCAGCAAACATGAGATTGTCTTCTGTGCGAAGTTCTGACATGTATAAAGTTATTTCTTTCGTGCTGGACTCATAAAAGCCTAGATAATCCTCCCATTTAGGTTCTCCGTAATCCACCTTTACCGAAAAATTGGGAACATCTGAATTGAGATACAATAACGCGCTTTTAAGATCCAATTCTTCCTGGGTTGGCATATTCACAACGTCACAGCCCATAAACGCAAGGACAAATATTGCAATCAAAATTATTTTTTTCATACGGACAACCTATCACGGCAGAATACAATAGTCAAGCAAATATTTATAATTATTTGCAATTATTCAATTATTTTTCCATCTGCCATGTTTTCATAAAACAGCACAGTCCCATCCAGATAATCGAATACCAGTCGCTCGTCGGCGTCCGCTTCCCTGAGCGTGTTCAACGCTTCGCGGGCTTTCCAGGCTTCGTTTTTGTAATAAGTTTTTGTCATGTCGCCTACACAATAGTTAAACAGGAGCTGTAAACCGTTGCGCCTGTTGTAATTGTCAGCCCGTGATTTATATATCAGGGATTGCAACGCTTTCAATGCCGCTGCTTTTTCCGGATCATCTACCACCATGATGCACCTCCATATTCTCGCCGTAATTGCGTATCAAGTATTCTGCTTGCGCTCCAAATTTGCCGGATTCTTGAGGAGCGAAAAATCGACGAACGTTTATTTTTTCAATGTTGAATCCGTCGTACAGTTCTTTTATATAGTCATCGGCCGAATTGGATGCCATGAAGTACCCGCCTGCCTTGTCGATATCACGGCATTTTTTCGCCACCGCTGCCTGTGATTCCTTGCCGAAATCGCCGACGTTGTACAGCTGCTCGGTGTTATAATACGGCGGATCCAGATAATAAAATACGCCCGGCTCTGGAACAATGTCAAAGAATGACCGGCATTCAATTTGCACGCCCTGGAGGGCTAGTGATGAATTGCGCAAGTTACGCTCGTTTAATATTTCCTTGTCCAAGTTAGTATCCATTGAGACAGACATATGACCTTTTTTATTTGTGCAGAATTTTGCTCTGTAACAGGTTTTATTGAGATAGATTAAATGCCCGGCAAGCTTTACTGAATTCGACTTGTCGGCAAACGCAATCCGGGATTCCTTGAAATGGGCAAGACAATGGTTTTTTACATGCCTTTTCAACTCAACTACAAGCTGATCCACGTTATCGCGGACTACCGTGTAGGCAGTAATCAGGTCAGGGTTCACATCCGACAAATGGGCAGCGGGGGGCTTGCCAAATAACGTGGCCGAATACCCGGCGTCAGGCTGGAGCGCGTAGAACAACGCTCCTCCGCCGACAAACGGCTCACAATATTTGTCGTAGCTAACCGGCACGCGGGCTAACAAATCGGATGCCATCGTGCGTTTACCGCCGACCCAACGGACAAATGGCTTTGAGCTACCGCGCATATCTTCCATTATCCCAGGCCTTGCGCTTTGCTTCCTTCCGCAACCGCTTTACAATGCCGGGGTTATCGCGCCATGGCTTCTGTGCAGCATGTAGAGCGGACATCTTGCTGCGATCTCCCGCGGCAACCTTCGCTTTCAGCCCGGCTATCTCCATTGCCTGGACTTGGTCAAGGGCTGCAGCCAGCGCGTCATATTCAAATTTAATTCGTGCTTTCTTCATGTTTTTCAACCAATGTCAAAAGCGGCTTCTCTTCCAGTTCCTTTGCCACAAGCTCCATGTCTTCTATTGGTACTGGATTCTGCGACCCGGCTCCCCTCACTCGGATTATCTGACCCTTTGAATCTGCGACCCAGTACAGTTCCTGTCCGTAGAGCTTGCGCAGCCTGTATCCTAATGCCCGCAGCTTCTGGCGTAATTTATTTTCCCGCTTGTTCATATTTCACTCCTAATGTTCCGCTTATTGACATAATCACAATATGCTTCCGCCATGACTTCGCACGCTTCGTTCATCTTCCGCCTGGCTTCCTTGACTG
>JACSEK010000066.1_pt1 | contig 10718 bp, 13 predicted proteins | sample 8225431 | NCBI WGS metagenome assembly JACSEK01 (sample SAMN15704673, study PRJNA253121) | viral metagenome | isolation source: viral DNA from sea star tissue collected in USA, Olympic National Park... | host: Pisaster ochraceus | collected 2013 | reverse complement strand
GGGTGTGTTTGGGGGCTTGTTGTTCAATCACACCGTTGGTGTAATTTCCCCTTTGACCTACGGTTCAAAGGAACCCCTTTTGTGCTGACAATCAAGCGTATGACCCCTTGTAGGGGACATTCTTGCTTGAACAGCAAGGTATCCATCAGGATACCCTGCGGGTAGCACACTGCGTGTGTCTCCTTTCTCCTTGTAAGTCGAAAGTATCCTACTACCATTATATCATTTTTTTGGGACATTGTCAATAGCAATAGTACATTATTTACATATTATTCAAAAGACTATTGACATTCATTTCTTTTCATATATAATTAATATGAAGGACGAGAATGTTCTTCGGAAAGATAAAGGTAAATATTATGTACAGTACAGATTTTATATTAACACAAATCAAATCAATTGAAGATGAAACTAAAACATTAAGTAAAGAAATTACTGATTACAAAAGGTTGTTAGCAAAAACAGAGTTTGAAATTGAAACAAAAGAATTAGACTTAATTGATTTATATTCTGCTTTGAAAACTTATAAGGGACAATTAACAATTAATAGATTAACAGAACAAAATAAAGAACTTATTTAATTCACAACAGTCCAAGGGAACTCATCCCTTAATTATGTCCAATGGACACCAAGATTAAAAAAGATTAAAAAACTATTGACATTGAAATAGTTTCATATATAATTAAAGTATAGGAATAAAGAAGACCCTATAAGAAAGAAGGATTATGATTATGACAAGCAACACACTACACTCACTGATATTAGAAATGAAATATAAACTTGATGACTTATACCTTGAATTAGAAATTGATAAAGATTGACTTGAGGATAATGAAAATGAGTTTAGCATTAAAGAGTTTATAACTAAGACTGAGTTTAATATATCTCATTATATGACACAAATAGCAGACTTAGAAAGAATTATTGGAAAACTAGAAAAAGAAAGACAAGGTGAAGACAATGAACAACACAGCACTTAGTTTAACAATAAACAAACAAGAGTTATTAAAAGAGTGAGATAAATTATTAACTCAATTAAGAGTAGAGAAAGATTGACAACACTGTTTAATTAGAATTATATCTGAAAGACCTATGTATGATAAAAGAGAACTTCTATATGACAGTAATGAACAAATAGCAATTTATAAACAAGCAATAGCAGACCTTGAAGAAAGAATAGAATATATTGATAAAGAAGTTTATGCTGCTAAAGAGTTAGAAGAAGTAGAAAATAATGAAAGAGGTAATTGATAATGGCAAATAGAAAGGCAACCATACAAGCGTGAGAAGAGTTTAGTGCTTTTGTTGGAGTATTAAGAGAGAGTTATCTCAATGAAGAAATAACACTGGATGAATACAGAGAAAAAAGAGATATTGCTTATGAAGAAATTATGAAAAAATACGGGAGGGTTAAATAATGACAAAACAACAACTTAGAGATATAGCAGATAAAAAATATAATAAAGTTTATCAAAGATTAATTAAGTTATTTAATAATAGAGATATATCTTATAATGATTATTCTCAACAAGAACATACAGCGTGAGAACAAAAAGTGAAAGTATATGAGGACACTAAAAATGACAAGTAAAGAAATACAACACTGTGAAAAACACATTGACTATAAAATGATTAACCTAAAAGAGATTAAGGTTAGACCTCGTAGTGATATGGTTCAGTTGAGAATACTCAACAAATTGTGTGATGTTCTTAATAGAGACCTAGAAAACTTGTTTGATAGACCTAAGAGTGCTTGTCTTGATTGTATTAAGTTTGTTAGAGAAACAATTAGATACATTAGAGAACTACAATGAAATTGTGATAAAGATGAAACAGTTCAACCAATTGCTCAACTAATTCACTACTTAACTCTGAACAAACGTAAAAATGGTCTTAAACCACGTAGATTAACTGTGAGGTATAGATAATGAAAAAGTTTATATTATACCTATTAAAGACAGGAAAAAGAGTTAGAATACCTATAAACAAAAAAACATACTTACATCCTATTACTGGTAAGAGATTAAAAACAAGTGCTTTATTGAACCAACAAAAACAATACATAAAAGACCGTAGAAATACTCAAAAGTTTATCCGTAGTGATAAAGAGAATAAGTTTGGTCTAAAAAATGTATTAGTAGGACAAAAGTTTGGTGAAGAGTATTTAGAAAGTTATGGTAAGTTTAGAACACCAGAGACTAGATTAAAAGAACAACTTTTTGTAAAGTTTGAACAGGAAGAGTTTATAAAACTTCAAACTGAATTAAATACAAGATTGGAGATTAATAGTTGAAACTCAAATGTGTATAAATCAGCAATTGAACACAATGGTAAATGAATACGTGTTGAAGAAGAAATTATGAGAGATTTAGAGTTGATTAATCAACCAGGTGGAAGAAGATATTTCAATAGAAAAGTAAATAGAGTAATGAATGATTTGAATAAATAATGAAGGGAAATATTATTATGACGACATTAGAAATATTAAAGTCTGATGAGGAATTACTTAAAAAGTTCACGGATAGCAAAGAGTTATCTTGCGACTTTGAAACCTTATCAGCAAAAAATGTAATTAAAACAAATAGATATGAAGGAGACCCTGGTATATCAGATGTCTATGCCTGAGGTATGGCAAATGATAACTATGACTTCATATGAGGAACTGAAATAACTGATTTCATAGAAACAGTGTTTTATTTGATAGAAAATAATAAAACTCACTACATAAGAAAACCAGGAAAGAAATATGCTATAAATTGACAACCTGATAAAACTTTTTGGTTTGTTAATCTTCCTTTTGACTATGCTTTTATGAAGAATGAATTATATAAAGTAGCAACAAGGTTTAATGGAGAAATGAATGACTTCAAAGACTTTTGTTTTGAAGATAAGACTAGAAATGCCTATATGCTTACTGGTGCTGGTCAAATGATTATTCAAGTGAAGTTATTTATCAATGGAAAGTTTGGAAATATTAAATGTATCAAAAAACTAACCAATCTTTCAGTTCAAAAAATGGGTGAAGAAATTGGTATGGATAAACTAACTCCTATTGGTGATGAGGATGCCTTTTATGATGCTGTTGATAAGGTATATGATAGAAAAGAACTATATGAGAAAATCTACACTGTAGGTAATCACTTATATGAACCATTCAGAGCAAGTGAAGGAAATAGTGATAATAAGTATCTAAACCTAATGCTACCATACCTTAAAAATGACTGTATCATACCATTGAAGTATTTTAATGAGAAGTTCAAAAAAATGATTGATGGATTGAATGTAGAGTTCAGGGAAAATGTCAATGTTAAAAAAGTTTTGAACTTAAAACAAGCATTCACATCCTCTTCAATGTCTATCAATGGTCTAAAAAATTATTATGGAAGAGACCAATACAAAAGAGAATTCAAAAATGTATTAGAGATTGATGAGCATTATATGGTAGATAAAGCATATCAAGGGGGTCTTTCAAGTTTTAACCCTAATAATATGGCAGTTAGAAAAAATGTTATTGGTATTGATATCAATAGTTCATATCCATATGAAATGATGAAGGAATTACCATATGGTATTCCGCTATATGAAAAACCAGAAGGGTCATCAGTTGAGTTTATCAATATAACAATTAAGAGTTTCAAGTCTAAATTAAATAATAATCATATTCCTCTAATTAAAAACTCAAGGATTAGTCCAACTAAACCTGGTGATTATCGTTATGTCTATGAATATAATGATGAACCATACAATACAACTTACATTAAAGAAGAGTTGGAAAAGTTAGAGAAATATTATGATATTAATTATAAGGTTGAAAAAAGAATGTGATTTAGAATGAAAACCTATGCTAAAGATTATTTATCAGTTATGAAATATATTAAACTTAATGCTGAAAATAAAGACCAAAAGGATGCTGCTAAAATACCACTTAACTCACTTTATGGAAAATTTGGAGAGAAAGTTCATTTATCACAAAAAAGGTCAGTAGATATGAATAATAAGCAAGCAGTTAAAGAAGAGTTAGAGTTTATTAATAGTGTTTGTGGTGTTGTAAGTCATATTGATAGTTATGGAGCACAAATACAAATGATTTCAATTATGAAAGACAATAATCTTATTGAGTTATTGAAAAAGAAAAAACCATTTTCTAAACATAATTGAGCAGGAATTACTTTCCTTAGAACTGATAGAACTGCTTTTGAGTATGAATACCATAGAATGATTACCAAAGATGACGTCAAAACGCGCCATATAGGGGGGTATATCACCTGAAAAGCAAGAGAACACCTTATTAATACCATAGAGTTGTTTAAGTGAGAGAATATTGCTTATTATGACACTGACAGTATATACTTCATAGGTGATAAGGTTCCTGATGAATTAAAAATTCACGATAAAGAGTTTGGTGCTTGGTCTGTTGATGGTCATTATGCTGGTATAGATACACTTGGTGCTAAACAATATCAACTTATAGTTGAAGATGGAGATGTAAAAGTTAAGTGTGCTGGAGTTTATAATGCTGGTAAAGTGTTTGATAACCCGGATAATCACTTTGTAGTAGGTGCTAATTTGATTGGTGTCTCAATGAAAAAAATTCAACTTGACAATGGAATTATTCTATCACGTCAAGACCACAAAATTAAAGGGGGAAAACATTAATATGACAAATGTATATGATTTTTATGAAAGTGAAAAAGTAAGGGTATTAAGTCAAGTCCCTGATGATACAAAGACTAAGGTTGAGAAATCAATCACTCAACAAATTAAAAAGAATATGAAAGATAATAAAACTAACTTTTTGAATGTAGGTGATTTACTAGATATTAAGGAAGTTAATAAATATTTCAAAATTATAATTATTAACGGACCGAGAGCAATAGGTAAATCATATTCAACTAAACACTTTCTATTAAAAAGGTTTAGAGAACATAATGAAAAGTTTGCTTGGTTAAGAAATACTGAAACTCAAGCATTAAAAAACCTAACTAATGATGGTTTATTTTGAGCAGAGTTTGGTTTTCATATTTCCAGAACAGGGTTTTCAGTTGTAAAAATGAAAAAGACTTGAACTTCAAAAATAATTAATGCTAATGATATTGAAGATGTTGTTGGTTATTACTTAGGAGTAAGCACCAGCAAAAATAGCAAGTCGATTGATTATAAAGGTGTGTCTTGAATTAACTGAGAAGAGTATAGTGATAATACTAATGTTAAAGAAAAGTATGAACAATTCACTTCATTAGTTTCAACTATCTTTAGATTGAATACTAATGCCAAGATAATAATGTCTGCCAATATGTTATCTCAAGCAGACCCTATTCTAGCAAGATTAGGTATGAACCAAAAGAAAGGTGTTAGCAAGTTATTAACTTTTAACTGATTAACTAGGTCTATCATATGAAACATACCAAAGAACCATTATAAGAAAAACACTGATGGTGATGTAGTATCATATAACCTAGCACTTGCTGGTGGAATTGATTTGTTTAGACAAGAGTATGGTGGTGAGTTTAGTTCTGAGTATGCTCACAACATTGAGAAAATAAATAGTTTTAAGAATGTAGTTGATAAATTCATTATAAGATATGAAACATATAAATGAATGGTTTGTTATGATACACAATCTAAAAAACATTATGTGGTTGATAGTGAGCGTAGACGTAAGAGTAATGTTAGAGAGTATGTTATTAATACAAAAGATTATAAAAAGTATAAACAATCAAAATTGATGCCATATAAGATATTAAAAACTCTAAATATTTTATGAAAACGAGAAGAAATATTTACTGATGAAATAAAAATTGCTGAAAAAATGATTGAGTTCTTAGACCATCCAGTGGAGAAAACAAAGATAACAAATGTATTAAATAGAAAATAATTTCAAAAACACTTGACATTATAAAAGAAATATGAGATAATACTTGTGTAGTAAGTTAAATGAAATTCTCTTTTCTTTCTTTCTTGTTTGGTGCTCTTACTTACTACGGTTAGATACAAAAGATACAGGTTAAAAACTGGTTATGTTGTATCTACATTATGTTCTGAAAAGAGGTAATACCTTTAGAAGAACAAGAAAATAAAAACAAAGGAATTATAATATGAAAAATATTTCACAGAAAACAAAAGACTTAAAAGAAATAGTTAATTCTCTAACTAAACCAGTTAGACTTGAACTATTAACACAATGTGGTATTGTTCTTCAAGATGAAGAAACATATACTGATGAAAATCTTGACTGCTTGAAATCACATAGAGTAGTTCAAGAAGGAAAACAAAATGAATAAATTAACACTGTTTGGTCGCATTACAGACCCTAAAAAGTTTAGAAAATTTACTACAAAATTAGAAGATAAAGGATTATTTGCTACTGTTGTATTCAACAATTTCAAAGGATATGATGATAATAAAAAACCAATTAATGAACCTGTATATGTTAAGTTCTCTGCTTATGGAAATAAAGCAAAACTATTAACTACACTTGAAAAAGGTGCTAGAATACTTGTAGAATTAACACCATACAACTTCAACAACATAATTGAAAATAAAAAATATCAATCACTAGAATATACTTGTAAATCACTAACAGTTATTGACTGACCTATGGATGTTGTAGGTTCTAAAACTTTCAAAGTAGAAAGAGAAGATGGAACTTCATATAAAGGTGAAACTTCATTAGAAGAAATCCAATCTGTTCTACCTAAAGAAGGATGAGGACAATAATTATGGCAGCAGGAAAAGACTTAGACTACAAAAAATTAGTTAAAGAGTTTGATACTATGAAAAAGGAATTCAAAGCATTTACAAAAGATGCTAATGAATGAAAGCAAGGTATTTCTGAAAACATAAATACTAAACTTGATACATTATCTGAAGACTTAACAACTAAGCAATCTGATTTTGAAAGTTCATTAACTGAAACATTTGAAAATGAAAAACTTCAATCAACTTCTGGTGAAACAACTACTAATGAAGAGTTTGATATAAGCACATCAGCATTTGACGTTTCTCTTTAATTTCAATAAATTGAAAAATAATACCAAAAGGTATTGTTTTTTTGTTGTTTTTATGGTATAATAGTAGTAGATAACTACGGAGGTAATTATGATAAATAAACAAAAATACCGTGAAGATTATAAGAATGCTTATATGATAAAGTTTGAAAATATGTTCATTTCAAAATATAGTTTTGAAGGTGATGATGGTTTTGATGCTGATGCTCAAACCCTATTCTTCAGAACAGTTTTTAGAGATGGTCAAGCAGCAGTTCTTCTAGTCTCTAATGAACAAAAGGCAATTCAAAGATACTGACCAACAATAGACAAAAATGTTGGTATTGGAATTAATGGTAGAGTTCAAAATGCTCACATATTCCCTGCTTGAAAAAACTACTCAGGTTCCAACTATGGAAGTTTTGGTAGTTTCATTGAAAACACAAGGGGTCAAGGAACACCTCTGGTTAATGTTTTCAAAGATAAAGTAGTATTTTATCAAAATTATTTAGGTGAAGATTATAATAACTTCCGTTCTCTTAAACAATTGATAGAACCTTTAGTTGATAGATTAGTAGATAGATACTTGAAAGCAGACCTTTACAATGTGGTTGCTGGTGGTAAAATAGCATCTTCTTCTTCTGAGGCAATTAACTCTCAAATACAAACTAATCTCTATGAAATAGGGAGCACAATAAAGATTGCTGGTGCCTTTGAAAATAACTCAGCATCATTTAATATAGCAGAAGAATTAAGTGATAACATTGATATCATAGAGTTCAACCTAGACCCTAACTTATTCTTATCTGGTATTCAAATGTATGAGGCACAAATATATAAAATACTTGGTATGAAAACAAACCAAAAATACAAAAAAGAAAGAGCATTAACTGGTGAATTAGAAAATGAAAACCAAGAGTTTAATGCTGCTGATTTTAGAATTAAGCAAGCATATGAAACTTTTGCTAAAAGATATAAAGATAAGTTCAATGTTGAACTAAAAGTGGTAGATAACTTAGCAATGCTTGAAGATAAGTTTGAGGCAGAACTAAAAGAAGGAGATAAAGCACCTGATGATATTGGTGTAGATAATAAAGGAGTTTCAACTAAAGGAGGTTCAAATGAATAACATTATAGGAAAACAATTTATAGAGTTATATCCAACTTTTGCTGAATTTCAATCAAAAGTATTAAATGAAGTAAATGAAGTTCTACAAGGAACTGATTATATTGATGATACTAAAACTTTCTATTCACAAGAAACATTGTATAAATCATTAGTTAGAAGATATAGAACTGACTTCTCATACTTTAATGAGCAAACTACACACGACTATATGACTAATGCTCTTGCTGATGAGATACCAAAACTCCACGGTAAAACACTTAAGTTAGGTTGAGTTGGTAGATTAACAGCTGATAACATTATGTCTAATACAGTTGGTGTTGATAATACTAATATTTTTGATAGTGATATTATAAGTAATACTATTATTAATGAAGATGGAACAACAAAAACTGATGGTAGTGGTTCAACTAGTCAAGACCCTAATACTAACACATCACCTATTGAAAGTCAAACAAATAATAATAACACAGTAATTGATAATACTAATGAAAATGATACAACAGTAAGAAATGATAGCACAAATAGAATTACTGGAACAACTACTGCTACTAACATAGGACGTGGTTTTCAAGGTGCTGATTTTGATACTGCTGGTTTAATTACTGAGTTTGTTAATTCAAGATTATTCTTAAATATATTTTCTAAAACACAAACAAATGTAGCAAATACATTCCAAGGTGCTAAAGGTGATAAAGGAGAAAAAGGAGAACAAGGGTCTCCTGGTAGTTCAGATATTAAAGGAGACCAAGGGGAACCAGGAATACAAGGTATTCAAGGTGAAACTGGAGCACAAGGTATTCAAGGTGAAACTGGTGCCACTGGTGCTACTGGTGCTACTGGTGCTACTGGTGCTACTGGTGCTGCTGGTGCTGATGGTGATGGTGCTGGTGTAAGTGAAGATTATGTAGATAGTGCTGTTGAACCTATTGGTAATTTTGAACTACTTAAAAATGTAGAGGTTGATGACCAAGGTGAAGATGTTGTTATTGTTGAAGGACTAAATGTTCTTAATAATGATGGTAATGATATGGTTGAGTTTGATTACTTAGGTAATACAATTGACTTTACATCTCCTATATCTGTTCAAGAACCTACATCACCAAGCAATCCTGCTACTAGGGAATATGTAGATAACAAAACAAAAGTTGAAATAGATAATCACTTCTCTGAATATGATACTCAATGAGATGATACTATCTTACCCGACCTAGAAATTAACCTAACTGAAGAACAACATAATAGGGTTGGAAACTTAGAAACCCTTAAAACATTATGTGTAGAATATAAAGATGCTGTTGAGTATTATTATTCTGTATCAGGTTCTGCTAGAACCGCAAGTGTTCCTGAAGTTAGAAGAACTAGAAATAACATAAATGCTGGTGTTGATACTTATAGAACAACTGATGGATTTATAGCAAGTATTGCTGATGGAGCATATAATGCTGGTCATTCAGGAACTGCTGAGGGTATTGATAATACAATTCAAGCAATTGATGATGAGATTGCTGATATATGAGCAGGTGCTACAATTCCTGATAACTATAATTTCAATCAATTATTTAATCCTCAAAACCTAAAAACTGGAACAATGTATCTAGGTGATAGTGTTAAGGCAATTGCTATTGGTTATGCTGAAAAACAAGATGATGGTTATTCTTTTGATAACCTAATAAAAGAATATGTTGTTCAAGATAGTGTTATTGGTGAGGGTGAAACACATCCTAACTATGATAATATGCCAGAGTTCCCTATATGAATACCACTTGTAGGTCTTGATGGTTCTACTATCACAACTAGAACAATGGAATATGGAGAACTAGGAAGTCAAAATACTAGATTAGTTCCATCATACTTCAACAATGAATACAATTCACTTGATATTACACAAGGGGTTAAGAATGCTATAGGTGAAGATACTAGATTTACTGTGAGAGCAGACAATCCAATAACTGTCCATACTACAATAGGTAGTGGAGCAACAGTTGAAGATTATAACTTTGCTTTAATTAAATTCCCTACTAATAACAAAATTGATGTTGGAACAACTCTCCTAACTAATCCTGATGGTGAGCATCCATTCCAAAATATGGGAATATCTGTTGTTGGTGAGTTGATTAATAGAGAGTTTGATTACCTAACCAATGATGGTGGTATCTATAACCTACACTTAAATGGAGTTGAATTTACTCCAGAAGAAGGATACTCATATATGGTTGCTTATAAATACAACCTTGATGCTAGAAGAAGTTATGGTCTAGGAACAGTAGTAATGAACTTCAACCAAGTGGTTAGTCCTAATACAGTTGCTATTGATAAAAAACTTCCTGCTGTTCTTACTATTGAGAAAACTAAAAATCAAGGTGAAGGTGATAACCTTGCTACTTGAAATATATTAGCAAGAGATAGTGCTGGTAATGTTGATAACCTACTATGAAGTCAAACGGATGATACTGCTCCAAGTGGTGTTGCTTTGATAAATAACTCACATTGACATAGAATTGGCGCTGACGGGGGTCAAATGGTCCAACCAGGACTACCTGTTGATATCTATCAAAATACTTTTGAACCAATAACAAAACCAGCAATTAGTACAACACACGGA
>JACSEK010000065.1_pt1 | contig 10909 bp, 7 predicted proteins | sample 8225431 | NCBI WGS metagenome assembly JACSEK01 (sample SAMN15704673, study PRJNA253121) | viral metagenome | isolation source: viral DNA from sea star tissue collected in USA, Olympic National Park... | host: Pisaster ochraceus | collected 2013 | reverse complement strand
CTATTCATGGATATACCTCCCCCTTAATCATAGATGCCATGATTATTGTTGAGTATTTCAGTGAATTAGAATGGATGAAAAGGCCAACTAACAGTATTATTACTCCTAATAGAAACTACCAACAAGAGATACCTAGAAATCCTTGGGAGGGCTCTGAACCAGTACTACAATACAATCTAAACAGACCTAAAAACATTGTACAGTGGAGAAACGCTTATATGAGAGATCAAGATCTTAACGAAGGTATTTATATTTTTTAGATGTCTAATCCTAATAGAAGATACATAGATACAGAGTTTGCTATTGGTCATGACATCTCTGGCCTTTATGCTGAGTATTTGATGAAAGGTGCAAGTGGAGACTCAACTAGTGTAGATTGCTGGTACTCCACAGATTCCCATGGCAATATATTCATTTCTGTTAATGGCATGACTACAGATGTACAAAAAGAGCTATCATGGAGTGCTATACTTCCTGGTAAATACTGCTTCAATCCAAAATGCAAAGTGTATCAAATGAGTGTTAAGAAATCACTGGAACATCTTGATGCCCAAAAGAGTGGAGCTCCCTATGTAACTAGAAGCCTAATGACCATTGGTTCAGCTGGATTGTTCTTTGAAATTGATATATGGGGTGGTACCTCTGGGTTTCCTAATAATGATTTCTATTTATGGCTAATTCAAGATATGACTCCTGAAGATAAAGTACCTACATGTGGACAGCCAGATGACTATACAATGTCTAAAATACCACGTTCTCTTACTTTTTCAGCACCACCACCACCAACAACAGAAGCAGAATATGGCTCAAGCTCTGCCGGAAGGCCTGGAAGACAAACTGTATCATATAGTAGTGCGGGGAGAAACAGGCCTTATTAGTCCTCCTCTGTATCTTCCTAGAATTGGAAAGGTAGGAGAGAATGGAAAAGCTGTTGTTTCAAAGACTGGTTCACCTATATTAGAACCAAATATGGACTATGTTCTTAAATCTTATAGTACAAAAGTACACAAATTTCAATCAGAAGCACAATGTAGAAATTCACTTGATAATGATGTAATGAAATCTTGTGATGCTATGAAGAAATTTATTAATGATAATCAATGTATGTTATGGTTTCACAGAGAAGAGGCTGCTAGTGGTTGTCCTTCTGGCAATCACTTCCATATTATTTATTGGGGAAAAGACAAAGTAACTGCTTTGCATGAATTAAGTGCATACAAATCTTTCAGACAAAAAGTCATGTCAGTCCCTAATCAGCAGATCTCAGCTCAGAAAGTGAAAAATACTGGAATGTTTATCTACTTAAACAGTGGCAGTGCTATTGCTAAATTAAATCAAAAGACAAATGCCAGAATATTCATGGGGAGTAATAGCATTGAACTGTTAAAGTATAATGCTCAATATCATCCATCAAAGCTCAAACAAGCATTCAGTGAGTGGAAATCTGCTTGGTGTTCTGATGATGAGTTTGTCTTTGATGATGATGTTGATGAAAACAAATCTGTATGGGAATGTTTTGGAATGCAAGCACCAGTTTCTACAAAGATAAACAATGTAAATGATGAAATAGATCTAGGAATTGGTGCTACTAACATTCCTGATAATGTAAATAGTATTAACCTTTTTGATGGGGATGAGTCCTCTTTTGCTCCTGGGTTTACTCCTTCTTTGAAAAGGAAGTTAAGTAATGATGATTGTATAATTACATCTGGTTCTAACATAATGACTGTTGCTCTGTCTGCACCTTCTGGTCCTAAAAAAAGTAAAACAGATACTAGAATTGAAGGAATTGTTGAGTTATTTGGCAGATATAACACTCAAGATTTTAAAGCTCTTTTCAGATTAGTAGTAGTAAACAAAGATGAACAAGGAATCAATATTTGCAGAGATGTAAACAGAGCACAGAACATGAATAAGATCTTAGAATCAGCCATGAGGGAGTACACTTTAATGACAGTTGGAAATCAAAACCCATTGAAAGTAATGGAACTTTATGCTCAATCAGATTGGGTTCCCACAGATAGCTACATGGGTATCTTTCAGACTCTAAATTTGTTAAATGCTTGGGCTGAAGAATCCAATAACACTGCTATTGACTTTGTTTTGGATGTCTATACTATCTTGAATACAATGCTTCCTAAGGCTAATTGCTTGCTGTTAGAAGGCGCCTCTAATGCAGGTAAGACATTTTGGGTTGAATGTATTCTAAGACCTATTCAAGACCATGTTGGTCAAATTTTGGCAAATGAAGAAAAGTTCAGATGGGGTTATTTGGAGGGAAAAGCTGTAGCTAGATGTGAGGAATTTGGCTTTTTGAGTCAAGCCACAGTAGATGACTTCAAGCAAATTGCTGGAGGTCAAACATTTCAGGCTAATGTGAAGAATAAGTCTCCTGTCATGGTTGATAGAATTCCAATGATTGTAACAACTAATCATACAATATGGGCTCAAGTGTTATCAGAAAAAGATGCTATTAGAAATAGGTGTATTAGATGGGAATTTAAAAATAGAAGTACTGTATTAGAAGGGTTAACTCAGCATCCCAATAGTTTGTTATTTAAGTACATTTTTGAGTATTTTGAATTGATGGAAGTATCAATTACAGAAGAAGAAGGGGAGATTAAAGTTGGGTTTGAAAAGAAACCAGATATGAGAATTGGAGAAGCTATGTCAATGTTTGCTGATTGGTTGTATGACAAACTAGAAGCAGAAGAAAAAATGAATGATGATGAAAAGAGTGAATACTTTCTGTTTTCAGGAATTTAGACATTCAGATTGGTTAACTATACAAAAGAGTCCTTTATGGCATGAAGATATGTTTAGATTAGATGACTATTTATTTATTAATGTAAGACTTTGTAGTTATATTATGGAACAATATTATGGTATTAGTTATGATTTTAGGAACAATTGTAAAAAATTCAAATTTCAAGATGGAACAGGATTCTGGATCCATGGTTATGCTAAGAATGTTATATTTTATAGTCAGTTCAATTATAGTGTTAGAGCACAATGTTTATCCAAGACTGCACATTATGATAAAAATGCATCTTCATTGTTATTGTTAGGTGATTTATGTCCTGCTTGTGGGATGAAACCATGTTTGAATTATAAATTAAAATGAAAAAAAAAAGAAAAAAAAAATATGTCAACTGCAAGTGCCAACATTAATTTGTTGAATGGTGCAATTCCATTGGTTGTCTATTAATAAGAATGTCTATTAAGGGGTTAATAGGGGGGTTGAAATATTAGGTATAGTAGAAACACCATAACATGGACTGGCTATCCTAAGTGGTCAAGGTCAAAGTTCAAAGATGTGTTGGGTGTGTTTCTACTATACCTAATATTTCAACCCCCCTATTAACCCCTTAATAGGACACCCAGTTAATGGACACATCACATGATATCACCTGACATCCCATGATCATCACAAGATAGCTAAAGTTCAACTGATAGCTACTATATATTCAGACTAATCTAACATACGTTAACCAGACAGTAACTAACACTCTACAAGGTAAGTCATTTAATTATTATGGCAGAAGCTCCACCGGTCGTACAGGCTGATCAAACTGGAGCACCTACTGATAAAGGGGCTAGTATTAATTATTTAAGTCATGACAGATCTCAACAAACTCATACTTCCAATCATATGCGAAGATTTGTTCACTACCTTGATAATGGTATGGACAAAGCTGGATTATCAAAAAATAGAAATGGTGATTGGGTTTTTGATGATGGTTATTATTATATACCTTACAGGCTTTTAAGATCATCAATTAATCCATCTGACTGGGCTAGTTTAACAACTAATAATAGAATGGTTAGAGTAAAAAAAATGGGATTTAACATTGTCAAATATCTCCCGTTAGTTCAGAGAATACAAAATGTACAAAGTACTACTCAAATTTCAAATCAAGTATTTAAAGATGCTGAACTTATGATCCTCAATGATGAAGCTAGACTCACTGAAGAATTAGTATGTGAAGACCCTGATTCTGATGAAACTTCTGTATTAAACACACCTAATGCAGGCATGACAAAATCATTTCCTGATACACTTAATTCAGGCAAACTAAAAAGAGCATACTTTAACATGGGCCCTGACTTTCAAACTCCAGGTGACCCTATTGCTGGATATGACTCAATTAATTTATGGAATGATTGGAATGTGACACTTAACTCCCCTGGGGAAAAATACACACACTCTTGGCATGCAGGAGCTGAGGGTAACAGTAGATGGTACTCTATTGGAGCTATGAAATCAAGACCTAAATCAGGACAAGCTAACTTACAAACATATCCAATGGGTATGCTAAGTTTAGATGCAGACATTGGAATTATTGAAGCAAACATGGCTACAGAAATAAACAAAAATTATCAATCTAACCCTCAACCCATGTATTGTAAAGTCTTTCCTATTCATGGATATACCTCCCCCTTAATCATAGATGCCATGATTATTGTTGAGTATTTCAGTGAATTAGAATGGATGAAAAGGCCAACTAACAGTATTATTACTCCTAATAGAAACTACCAACAAGAAATACCAAGAAATCCTTGGGAGGGCTCACAACCAGTATTGCAATACAATCTAAACAGACCTAAAAACATTGTACAGTGGAGAAACGCTTATATGAGACCTGAAGATATTGAAGATAATAACGAAGGTATTTATATTTTTTAGATGCCTTACATTTCCACTAAGTACTATCTACAGAATGATGTATACACAAACCCTATATATCCAGATCACCCTTTAAGATCACAAGAAGCAGCATCTGTAGGAGTTACTGGGTTTATTCAAAGAGATAGATATGGGAACTACTATGTCTTACTAGAAGGCATACCTCCAGATGGTACTGTACATTCTTTAACATACACAGAAGCAGGTGCTAATTGTGCTACAGTTAACTACAAAATCTGTAGATCCCATGAGCCAAGGGTAATTCTGTTAGGTGAAGATGATGGAAATGGTACCAGTCACAAGTACACTGATAAGTTTCATGTACAAATTAAGAGTTCAGGTGCCAATATGAGAACATTCACTTTTGATGTTTCTCAACAAGATGCTGATGATGGTAAAGATAAAAGAGTATTTGCTTGGCTTTTGTATGATGAGCATTTCGTAGAAGAACACCTTCCTGACATATGCCCAATTGAACCTTCAATTCCAGTTGAAAATGTCAGTTCTTTTTCAGATCCAGCTCCAGTACCAGTAAGCTATGGCTCAGGCACTTCCGGAAGGACTGGAAGACAAACTGTATCATATAGTAGTGCGGGGCGAAACAGGCCTTATTAGTCCACCATTATACTTGCCAAGAATCCAGAAGGTTGGTGACAATGGCAAAACACTTGTTTCAAAGACTGGTTCACCTATATTAGAACCAAATATGGACTATGTAATGAAGTCATATAGCACTAAAGTACACAGATTTCAATCAGAAGCACAATGCAGAACAGCACTTCAACCTGATGTTATGAAGGCTTGTGACGCTATTAAGAAATTTTTAAATGATAACAATTGTATGTTATGGTTTCATAGAGAGGAGTCAAAGAGTGGATGTCCAGAAGGTAATCACTTTCATATTGTATATTGGGGAAAAGATAAGGTTACAGGACTCCACTCTTTGTCTGCCTATAAATCATTAAGACAGAAGATTATGTCTGTCCCTAATCAGAAAATTACTGCTCAGAAAGTTAAGAATACAGGAATGTTCACTTATCTCAACAGTGGCAATGCAATAGCTAAATTACAGCAAAGAACCAATGCTAGAATCTTTATGGGAAGTAATTGCATTGAACTGTTGAAATATAATGCTCAATTTCATCCTGCAAAACTCAAACAAGCATTCAGTGAATGGAGAGCATGTTGGTGCTCAGATGATGAGTTTGTGTTTGAGGATGATGTTGATGACAATAAGTCTATTTGGGAATGTTTTGGAATGAATGCCCCTGTTCATACTACTATTAATAATGAAACAGAAGAAATTGACCTTGGAATAGGAGCATCTAATATGCCTGCTCAAACTGAAGATACTATCAATATCTTTGAGTCAGACAATAGTTCTTTTGCTCCAGGGTTTGTTCCTTCTCTTAAAAGATCAAGAGATGACACTATTATTATTGATGATAACATAATGACAGTTGCTTTAAGTGCTCCTTCAGATAAGAAGAAGACTAAATCAGATGATAGAATAGAAGGTCTTGTACAGTTGTTTAAGACATATAATACTCAAGATTTCAAAGCTCTTTTCAGACAAGTAGTAGTTAGTAAAGATGAACAGGGAATAGCAATATGTAGAGATGTAAACAGAGCTGCTAACAAGTCTAAGTTAATGGAATCAGCCATGACAGAATACACTTTGTTAAGTATTGGCAATCAAAATCCAGTTAAAGTAATGGATCTCTTTAAAATGTCAGAATGGGCACCACAAGCAGATGGCTACATGGGTATCTTCCAAACACTAAATTTGTTAACTGCCTGGTGTGAGGAGTCAGATAATAAACTCTTTGATTTTGTTATGGATGTTTATGTCATCCTAAGTGCAATGCTTCCCAAGACTAATTGCTTGTTGTTAGAAGGCGCCTCTAATGCAGGTAAGACATTTTGGGTTGAATGCATTCTAAAACCTATTCAAGACCATGTTGGTCAAATTTTGGCAAATGAAGAAAAGTTCAGATGGGGTTACTTAGAGGGAAAGGCTGTAGCCAGATGTGAAGAATTTGGATTTTTAAATCAATCCACAGTAGATGACTTCAAGCAAATTGCTGGAGGTCAAACATTTCAAGCCAATGTTAAGAATAAGTCTCCTGTCATGGTTGATAGAATTCCAATGATTGTAACAACTAATCATACAATATGGGCTCAAGTGTTAGATGAGAAGGAAGCTATCAGAAATAGATGTATTAGATGGGTATTCCCAAAGAGATCAATGATACTAGAAGGTCTAAAAGAAAGTCCTAATAGTTTGTTGTTTAAGTATGCGTTTGAGTATTTTGAAGATATGGAATTTACATGTAGTGAGGAAGATGGAGAGTTAGTGTACTCGTTTAAGAATACTGAACTTAAAAGTGGAACAGCCATGTCTTTGTTTGCTGACTGGTTGTATGATAAGTTGGAGAGTGTAGGAAAGATAGATGATGATGAGAAGAGTGAATACTTTCTGTTTTCAGGAATTTAGACATACAGACTGGTTAGATATTCAAAAGAGTTCTTTGTGGCATGAAGATATATTTAGATTAGATGATTATTTATTTGTAAGTGTAAGACTTGCTACATACAAAATGGAACAATATTATGGTATTAGTTATGATTATGTTAATGAATGTAAACAGTATAAATTTTGTAATGGAACAGGATTCTGGATCCATGGTTATGCTAAGAATGTTGTATTTTATAGTCAATTTAATTATGCACTTAAGAAACAATTTAATAAGGATGATTTATGTAAAGCATGTGGAATGAAACCTTGTGTAAATTATATGAAATAAAATGAAAAAAAGAAAAGAAAAAAAAAAAATATGACAATTGCAAGTGCCAACATTAATTTGTTGAATGGTGCAAGTCCATTGATTGTCTATTAATGGTTATGCCTATTAACCCCTTAATAGATAACCCTGTTAATAGACACATCACATGATATCACATGACATCCCATGACCATCACAAGATATCCAAAGTACAACTGATAACTACTATATATTGAGATTAATCTAACATACATTAACCAGACAGTATCTGACACTCTACAAGGTAAGTCACTTTATTATTATGGCCGAAGCTCCACCTGTTGTTCAAGCAGATCAAACAGGAGCACCTACTGACAAAGGGGCTAGTATAAATTATTTAAGTCATGACAGATCTCAACAAACTCATACTTCCAATCATATGCGAAGATTTGTTCACTACATTGATAATGGCATGGACAAAACTGGACTTGCCAAAAATAGAAATGGTGATTGGGTTTTTGATGATGGTTATTATTATATACCATACAGGCTTCTAAGATCTTCAGTTAATCCTTCTGATTGGGCTAGCTTAACTACTAATAATAGAATGGTTAGAGTTAAAAAAATGGGATTCAACATAGTAAAATATCTCCCGCTAGTTCAGAGAATACAAAATGTACAAAGTACTACTCAAATATCTAATCAGGTATTTAAAGATGCTGAACTTATGATCCTCAATGATGAAGCTAGACTCACAGAAGAATTAGTCTGTGAAGAACCTGATTCAGATGAAACCTCTGTACTAAACACACCTAATGGAGGCATGACAAAATCATTTCCTGACACCCTTAACTCTGGCAAACTTAAGCGTGCATACTTTAATATGGGCCCTGACTTTCAAACACCAGGTGACCCTATTGCTGGATATGACTCCATTAATTTATGGAATGATTGGAATGTGACACTAAACTCCCCTGGGGAAAAATACACACACTCTTGGCATGCAGGACCAGAAGGAAACAGTAGATGGTATTCTATTGGAGCAATGAAAACTAGAAACAGATCAGGACAAGCTCAACTACAAAATTACTCAATGGGTAATCTAAATTTAGAATCAGACATTGGAATCATTGAAGCAAATATGGCTACTGAAATAAACAAAAACTATCAATCAAATCCTCAGCCCATGTATTGTAAGGTATTTCCTATTCATGGATATACCTCCCCCTTAATCATAGATGCCATGATTATTGTTGAGTATTTCAGTGAATTAGAATGGATGAAAAGACCTACTAACAGTATTATTACTCCTAATAGAAACTACACTCAGGAAATACCAAGAAATCCTTGGGAGGGCTCACAACCAGTCTTGCAATACAATCTAAACAGACCTAAAAACATTGTACAGTGGAGAAACAATTATATGAGACCAGACGAAGTTAACGATACTAACGAAGGTAATTTATATTTTTTAGATGCCTTACATTTCTACTAAGTACTATCTGCAGAATGATGTATACACAACCCCTATATATCCAGATCACCCTTTAAGATCTTTGGAGGCAGTGGCTGTAGGAGTAACTGGGTTTATTCAAAGGGATAGATATGGAAACTACTATATCTTAATTGAAGGCATTCCTCCAGATGGTACTGTACATTCTTTAACTTATACAGAAGCAGGTGCTAATTGTGCTACAGTTAATTACAAAATCTGTAGATCCCATGAGCCAAGAGTTATTCTGTTAGGAGAAGATGATGGAAATGGTACCAATCACAAGTATACTGATAAGTTTCATGTCCAAGTTAAGAGCTCAGGTACCAATATGAGAACATTCACTTTTGATGTTTCTCAACAAGATGCTGATGATGGTAAAGATAAGAGAGTATTTGCTTGGTTGCTTTATGATGAGCATTTTATTGAAGAACACCTTCCTGACATATGCCCAATTGAACCCCCTATTGAAAGTGCTCGTTCTTTTGCAGATCCAGAAGCTCCAGTACCAGTACCAATAAGCTATGGCTCAAGCTCTTCCGGAAGGATTGGAAGACAAACTGTATCATATAGTAGTGCGGGGCGAAACAGGCCTTATTAGTCCTCCATTATACTTGCCAAGAATCCAGAAGGTTGGTGACAATGGCAAAACAATTGTTTCAAAAACAGGGGCTCCTATATTAGAGCCAAATATGGACTATGTAATGAAATCATATAGCACTAAAGTTCACAGATATCAATCAGAAGCACAATGTAGAACATCCTTGCCAAATGATGTAATGAAGGCTTGTGATGCTATTAAGAAATTTTTAAATGATAATAATTGTATGTTATGGTTCCATAGAGAGGAGCCAAAGAGTGGATGTCCAGTAGGCAATCACTTTCACATTTTGTATTGGGGAAAAGATAAGGTTACTGGACTTCACTCTCTGTCTGCCTACAAATCATTGAGATCAAAAATCATGTCTGTACCTGGCCAGATAATCACTGCTCAGAAAGTTAAGAATACTGGTATGTTTATCTATCTCAACAGTGGCAATGCAATAGCTAAAATGCAGCAGAAAACAAATGCTAGAATCTTTATGGGAAGTAATTGCATTGAACTGTTGAAATATAATGCTCAATTTCATCCTGCAAAACTCAAACAAGCATTTAATGAATGGAAAGCCTGTTGGTGTTCAGATGATGAGTTTGTGTTTGAGGATGAGGTTGATGAAAATAAGTCAATCTGGGAATGTTTTGGAATGAATGCACCTGTTCAAACTACTGTTAATAATGAGACAGAGCAGATTGACCTTGGAATAGGAGCTACTAATTTTGAAGCTCAAAGAGAAGATACTATCAATATCTTTGAGTCTGAGAATAGTTCTTTTGCTCCAGGGTTTACTCCTTCTCTTAAAAGATCAAGGGATGATACTATTGTAATTGAAGATAACATTATGACAGTTGCTTTAAGTGCTCCTTCTGATAAGAAGAAGACAAAATCAGATGATAGAATAGAAGGTCTTGTACAATTGTTTAAGACATATAATACTCAAGATTTTAAAGCTCTTTTCAGACAAGTAGTAGTAAACAAAGATGAACAGGGAATATCAATATGTAGAGATGTAAACAGAGCTCCAAACAAGACTAAGTTAATGGAATCAGCCTTGACAGAATACACATTGTTAAGTATTGGCAATCAAAACCCAGTTAAAGTAATGGAACTCTATAAATTGTCAGAATGGGCACCTCAAACAGATGGCTACATGGGTATATTTCAGACTCTAAATTTGTTAACTGCCTGGTGTGAGGAGTCCAATAATACCCTCTTTGATTTTGTAATGGATGTTTATGTAATCCTAAGTGCAATGCTTCCCAAGACTAATTGCTTGTTGTTAGAAGGCGCCTCTAATGCAGGTAAGACATTTTGGGTTGAATGCATTCTAAAACCTATTCAAGACCATGTTGGTCAAATTTTGGCAA
>JACSEK010000064.1_pt1 | contig 10939 bp, 11 predicted proteins | sample 8225431 | NCBI WGS metagenome assembly JACSEK01 (sample SAMN15704673, study PRJNA253121) | viral metagenome | isolation source: viral DNA from sea star tissue collected in USA, Olympic National Park... | host: Pisaster ochraceus | collected 2013 | reverse complement strand
GAAGAATGTAGCCAATAATTTTGCATACCATTTTTGTTGTGATATTAGATTTTGCTGCTACAATTAGCTTAACTAAATTTTTATTAAAAAAATCCGAATCCAAATTAAATAACAATTGATTGATTATCAATTACTTACATTTCTTTTCCGTTTTCTAATTAATTAAAATGAGTATTCAAAAAAACCTAATGGTAACGGTTTCAGGGGGAAGGAGTTCTGCTTTCATGGCAAGGCATATTCAACAAAGTGAAAAGTATAAAGATTACAATAAAGTATATGTGTTCTGTAATACCGGAATGGAAAGACCTGAAACTATTGATTTTCTGAAAAATATTGAAATGAAATGGGAGATACCTTTAAAAAAAATTGAGGGGGTTTATTCTAATACATTAGGCGTAGGGGTTGGTTATAAGATAGTTGATTATGATAACCTAAGCATGACTGCTAAACCTTTCTCAGAAGCAATAGAACACATAAATAAAGGTGATTATAACGGTCTGCCAAATAGCGGGGCACCTTACTGCTCAAGTATGCTAAAGACAATACCTTCAAAAAAACTATGTGATAAATTATTTGGCGTTAATAATTACTACAAGGCTATTGGTTTTCGCAGTGAGGATATGCCGCATAGGGTTAGTTTTGCTCAAATTAAGGATGACAAAAAGAATAAACGAAAGTTATTTTACCCTCTTATAGAAGATTTTGATATACCGGTTGGCCTGCAGTATTTAAACCAGTTTTGGAAACGGGAAAAGTTTAAATTAGAATTGCATGGTAAATATGGTAATTGTGAACTATGTTGGAAAAAATCAGATAATAACCTTGTAGATGTTATTAAATATGGAACTAGGTTTATTGACTGGTTTGAAAAAGAGGAGGAGAAGTACGGCAATACTTCTTTCAGGGATTGGAAATCAATTAAAGATTTAGTAAAAATGGCTAGTTTGCCATCTACAATGCAAATAGATTTTTCTAATAAATCCGAAGTTTGTGTATGTAGTTTTTAATAAAAGTATTACCTTTGCTTTCTCAAAATGGGAAAGATTGTTTAACATTAAAAATAAATAAAATTATGAGTAAAGATGAAAATGATATGGATACAAAATTGTTTTATTCAACAGACAAAATTATTACTTTTAATGATAATTCATATCCTGTATATAATAGTTTATCTTATGAGGAAGCCATAAAATACGTTAAAAGTGGATCTTATGCAATGAGATTGCCTTTTTGGGATAAAGATGTAATTGTATTTACAGTATTCCCCAGGAAAGGATCTCTTATTAATGTGCCTTACTTATGTATTATACATGAAGATAAAAGAACACCTTGGATACCTAGTCAAATATTTAATGATGACTGGCAAATATTAGATATAGCTGAGTACCTTGACGCATTTAATATAAAACAATTATGAGTACTAACGAAAGAGGGCCCGTTGTAGTCCCAGGAGAAATATATGATAATACTGGCACTTTTACCAGAACGGTGGAAGGCAGTGTAGTGATCACTAAATTATCTTACGGTAAAGCCGTAGAATATGTAAAAGGCCCTTTTAAGCAAGAAAAAGACGGGACGGGTAGATATGTTTCTGATATTGAAGGTCGTAGAGCAATGAGACTGCCTCAATGGAGTCCAGACGTTCTTATAAGATTGCATGTACCAGATGATGGAGGTCTAATGACTGCACCATTTTTGTATGCTGATAGTAGGTATGGAAGAGTCCCTTGGATAGGCACTCAGATAGAAATATTTAGCCATGACTGGGAGGTTGTAACTTTGAGGACCTATCTTGAAACTATTCCTAATGAACTTAAATACAAGAAAAAATGAAAAGTCTAATTGAGTTAGAAGAGGAAGCTAATATAAAAGCAGAAATAGCTTATCATAAAGAAAGAAGATTTAAACCTAACCTTATTCAACGTATGTTTGGGATGACAGAGGATTGTCTTAGAAAAAGACATGAAAGAAAAGTTATTAAAAGTTTTGGATACTATTAGAAATTAATTAAAATAAAATTAAGAGAAATGTTTAAAAAATATATAAAGAAGCCTGTTGAAATAGAGGCCATGGAGTTTAATGACACGAGAGGGGATATAGACATATTAAAAGAGCTTATTGGTAAGGAGTTTATATCGAAAGTTGATGGATATTTTATTAAAACTCTTGAGGGGGAAATGAAAATATCTCAAGGAGATTTTATTATTAGGGGGATTAAAGGCGAATATTACCCATGCAAGCCGGATATATTTGAGGCTAGTTATGAAAAATCTCCTGATAATAGAGGTTTTAAGCCTAAAGAGTTTAATGGTCCGGTATTTAAAGATACTCCATATAAAGCTAGTAATGAGGTAGTTAAGGCTGATTTCGTAAAAAGCGGTCCTATAATCCCTAAAGAATATTCTTAGTAAATTAATTAAAAAACAATTTAAACATTAAACAATGGATTTAGATAAATTAAATTTTTCAATAAAAAATGGTTTTGAAGCAGAAAAAATGGTAAGAGAGGATATGGCATTAGATTTAGAAAATAAACATCTTGATAAATATATTCGTGATCTAGGGGAAATAACTCATTCAATAAGTGCATATATTTTTTGTAAAAATAAATATTTTCCGGAAGAAAAATTAAAAGAATCTGAGATTAAATATTTTAATGAAAATTGCCCAGAACATTTAAAAATAGAAATTTAAAATAAATCTTTTAATTTAATTTTCACAATAAAGTCCCTCCTTGCCTCTCACAGATGCACACTTGGGGGGACTTCTTTTTTTAATAAAAATATGAAAATATTTGGTGGTATTGACCCCGGTAAAACTGGTGCTATTGTATTCCTAAAAGAAGACGGTAGTATATACAAAGCCCTAAACGTCCCATTGATAGGTAGGGAATACCATATAAAAGAAATGTTTACAATACTATATAATGCTTCTGATAAAGAGTCATATATAGCACTTGAAGACGTACATACTACACAGATGGGAGGTAAATCGTCTAACTTTGATTTTGGCAGAGGCAAAGGAATATGGGAGGCTTTATTAGTAAGTACAGGAATACCTACAATACAAGTAATGCCAAAAAAATGGCAAAAAGAAATATGGGAAGAGAGTGATAAAATACATAAAAAAGTTAAGATAAAAAATAAAAAAGGAGAAGTAAGGTTTAAGATAAATACTAAAGAAACTTCTTTACAATCCGCTAAAAGACTACAGCCTAATTATTCTTTTATTGATACGGGAAAATCAGGAAGAGGAAAAAAATAAACGATGGAATAGTAGATGCTTACTTGATAGCCGAATATTGTAGGCGAGACTTTAAAAATAATAAATAAAAACCCTGTCAATATAATATTGATAGGGTTTTTTATTACATTGCAAAAAATATTGTTTTTTTGTTATGTTAATTGGCGAGGTAATACAAAGAATACAGTCATTATATTCAAAAGGAATACAGTCTGATGACAGTAACCTTACCCCTAGGCATATATATAATAAGATGCTAACGGTAAGGGTAAAACTAATAAACCAAAAAGCGAGCAAAAAACAAAAGATCAACCAGTGGAACTACCAGACAATCCCTTGTGCTGAATTAATAAAAGCTCCTTTATATGAATGCGAATGCTTGCCTTTAATTGATTGCAACAAGGTACTTAAAACAAAGCAAAGACTACCTAAGCCCCTCACGAATTTTAATAATCATTTAATACAATCCGTTACTTCTCTAGACGGCAGTATAATATTTTCTGAAATAAGTTGGCAACAAAAAACTTACAAAAGCGGAAATAAATATACCAGTAAAAAGCCTGATTATTATATAAAAGATAATTTCTTATATATCACGGACGAAAACGAAATTAAAGCGATTACTATTACAGGGATCTTTGAAGACCCTCTAGAAGCAGATAAATATCCAAATTTTTGTGATAAAGAAAACGATGATTGTTTAAGTCCTTTAGAAAGGGTTTTCCCTATGGATTACGATCAAATAGATACTTTAGTTGAAATAGCCGTTAATGAGCTAATAATATTATTCTCTCAAAACAAAGAGGATTTAACAAATAATACAAGGGACAGTAACGTAGAAAGCAATGAGTAAGGATTTAAGGAACATAATAAAAAGTTTTAAGTTATATAAAGAAACATCGAAAAAACCCGTAAAGGAAAAGGTATATAAAGATATAACAACTGATTATCACAGGTATATACTTGAAAAAGTAATCCACGGTGAAAAGATAGGTTTGCCAAATCGATGCGGTCATTTATCTATAAAAGGAAGAAAACAAACGGCAAAAATTGACGAGAAAGGAAATATAACAGGGCTACCCCCACACTATACAAAAACAAAAGAGCTTTGGGAAAGAAACCCAGAAGCAAAAAAAGCAAAGCAGTTGGTTTATTGTACAAATGAACATTCAAATCAAATCGTTTATAGTTTCGTTTGGCAAAAGAAAGATATTACCGCTAAATATAAAGAAATGTATAACCTACGGGTTTCCAGGATTTATAAAAGAAAGCTATGGAAATTAATTATGAACGGCAATATGTATGTAACTAAATAGCGATATGTTAAATGTAGAATTTACAAAAGTAGATAGGGTACTTTCAAAAGTACATCGTGATTTAAAAGGCATTGAACTCAATGAAAGCGATATTATTGAATATATAGGCGAAGCCCTAGACTTCATGAAGATACCCGAAATACAAGAAGAATCAGTAGCATTTTCTGAAGTGAAAAACCACCAGACGGAATTGCCTATGGGGTTTCATAATATAATACAGATCGCAAGGAATAACCTATGGACAAGTTCAAATAAGAAAGTGGTATGCCCGTCAAATGTATTGCCTGAAAAAGACAAAGAAACTGAAGAGAATCCACTAGGTGATTTTCAGCACTGCTATCCACATCCTGCAAATAAAGACGGTTACCCAATAATTTTAGATAGTAACGGTTTGCCCTTATTTGAAGATGATCTTTCATATAAACCGTTTTTTTCTATAAGTTTCCCTTATATGAGATGGACTAGTAGCAATGCTTACTTAAATAGTTATACGCCAGTAAGGCTATCTAACCATTCTTTTTTTAATTCGGTAGTGTGTAAGGAAACAGAAATGGAAAGTATATACAGAAACTGTGATGATGAATATACTTTGGTAGGAGGGATAAACAAGGTTTTAAGGTTTTCTTTTAAAGAGGGTTCGGTGGCCATATCTTATTTAAAAAATATGATAGACAGTGAGACAGGATACCCTTTAATACCTGACCATATATCTTGTATATCGGCATTAACATATTATATTAAATGGAAAATATCCGAAAATTATGATTGGAACGGTAGGCAGGGTTATTCCACTATATCAAAAGAAAACAATATGCAGTGGTTAAAATACGTAAGGCAGTTTATAAGTGAAATGAAGATGCCTAGTTCCAATGATGAAAACCAAAATCTTGCTGAGCAGTCCCGTTATATGATACCTAATACCAATAGCTACTACAATTTTTACGGAAATTTAGGTAAAGCAGAAAAAAGACCATTTAACAATCCCCGTAACCGTGGTTTCTGATAATGGAAAAGAATGTTACAACACTACAAAAGGGTTTACATACAGACTCTTCACCTCAGGCACAGCCTAAAGGGACTTATTCCTATGCCTTAAATTCCATCAATGAAACCGAGTTAGGGGATTCTTTTTTTAACTCAAATGAAGAAAGCAATGAGATTTGCGGTGAGCTCCCGGACGATCATGTGGCCTTAGGAAAAGTATATGTAGGAAACGGGGATACCGTAATTTTTTCTTTGCTTGATAACAACACTTCTGAGATAGGAATAATAAGTGCTGATTGTTCTTATGATCCATTGGTACAAAGCGACTTAGGTTTTAGATCCTTGCATCAGATAGATGCTACATTTAGGTTAAGAAGAGGTTGTGAGAGAACTATATATTGGGTTGATGGTATTAATAAGCCCAGGTATTTAAACTTAGACAGGACTTCAAATTTTAAAAATGATAATGGAGAATGGGATATTAATAAATTTAACCTCATACGTAATTATGAAAAAATCCCAAACTTAGAAAAGATAGAAGTAAAAAATGGCGGTGGGCAGTTAAACCCGGGGTCTTACAATATAGGGATACAGTATTTAGATGAAAACTTAAACCCTACCGAATGGATTACTACCTCTGAGATTATAAGTATATATAATGACAGTACAAATGATGACTATTTAGATATAAACGGCAGTATAAACAAAAGTGAAGATTACAGGAATTTTCCGGTTACGGGAAAGTCAATAGAAGTAACCGTATCTAATTTAGACGAGAGTTTTACTTTTTACAGGCTTGCTTTTATAGAAGCCAGTGATGGTGATGGTTTTGTATCCCATATAAAGTACACATCTAAAATCCCTATCTTGCAAAAAGTTTTTGTATATACGGGAGTAAATTTTGAAAGCAAGGGAACTGAAGAGGAGATCTTACAGGTAAATAATATAATTGATTCTGCTGATTCTATTGAGCAGGTAGAAAACAGATTATTATTGGCTAATGTCAAAGGAAAAAAAATAAATTTCTGCGAGTTCCAAAAACATGCTTCAAAGATAACTGCGGATCTTATATTAGAAAAAAGATATATAAATGTTTTACTTGGCAGCACAAAAGACCCTACTGCAAGGATTGACGGTATTGGTTATATGCCAGGTGAAATATATTCTTTTGGTATTGTTTATGTTTTTAATGACGGTTCTTTAAGCCCTGTGTATCATATACCAGGAAGAAGCCCAGAAACATTGGAAAGTCATGTTTTTGATCCTGTGGAAGGGGCAATGCCTATGTCTATTGATAATTCTAGTTTAAGCATTTATACAGACAATGAAAACTGCATTGATGACGGTTATTGGGGGGTTGATAATAATAACGTTCCATTAAAAAATAAGCAAATTAGACATCACAGGTTTCCTTTAAGGAGTGAGATCAATAAAAAAATATGCGTTAAAGAAGAGGGTGAAATTTCTTACAGTGATAACTTTGTTCAATTTAAGTTGATTATTAGTTTTGATACTTATGAGCTTTGTGGTGGAGATCCTTGTATTGAGCTAGAAGATTTGCCTATCGTAACGTTAAAAACAACTATTAATTTTAGTCATAACGAAAATGATAATGAAAGAATTATAGACTTTAATATAAAGCCTAAAAATTATTCTACTTATGAGATCAGTAAAAGCGATACTATTGCCCTTTATTCAGATTTTTTTAAGATTGAAAATGTTAATAATATTAAAGATATTAAAGATATTAATAATAGTATAACCTATCAGGTGGAAGTAAAAGGCGAAAATTCTGATAAACTAAAAAATCTAAAGACTGTTCCTTCAGAAGGCTGTACTGGTTTATGTGAGGGGGTAACTGTAATAAGTGCTAATTCCTCAAAATCAAAACCGATATACAGTACTGAAATATTCGGCATACACTTTTCTAATATTGATATATCAGAACTAAAAAACGTAAAAGGTTATTATATAGTAAGGAATGAAAGGACAGAAAATGAAAAAACAATACTTGACAGTGGGGTATTAGTTCCGTGCAGGATACATGAAAAATACATATCTAATGGGATTTTAGGTTCTGAGTATAATAACCTAGATGATTATAGCGGTAAATTCTCAGAAACAACTTTCGGGATTATACATCCAGAACATAAATTTAACGGCAAAGAATATCCAACTTTTACATCCCTTCAACATGAAGGTACTTTCAATATTGAAGAGAGGATTACAAATAGGTTTAAATACCAAGATGTATATGATGGTTCTAGTTATAACGGAAAATATCATAAGACAGAAGATGAAGACGGATGGAGTTTAAAAGCTATTACTAGGGATAATATCCTCAGGTTTGTTTCAAAAGACAGTACTGCTCTTACAGCAGATAAACCTCGTTATACAGATGTTAATGCTTTTAATTTTGATTTTAACGATGATATAGATCAAGTATTTTATTTAAACGCTTTACAAAGCAAAGATGTAGATAATAATCAAAAATCAATATACAATATAGCAGGCGATAATAAGATAGGCATAGTACATTTAAAAAGCAACTGGCAAGAGGATATAAAATCGTCTTTCCCTTATGTGTATATAAAAAGGAAATTAATAGATCCTTATTCTAATTTCAGGATACTGCCTTATATAAAATGCAGTAATAATGTAGAAGCAAAAAATAGCACTTCAGTATTTGGAGGCGATAATTATGTATCGCCTATGCGGTATGTAAACACTATTTTTTGGGATAATAGAGAGGCTAAGAGAGGACTTAAAACAAGTTGGACAAGAATTGTCGGCGGAATTTTAATGATAGCCACAGGAGCGATAGCTATTATTGCAACGGCCGGTGCTGCTGCCCCTGGCGTTATATCTGTTTTGGCTTCTACCCTTATAGTATCCAGTTCCGTTAGTATTATTGGAGGAGGGATTTTACTTGCAAATTCAGGCATTAAAATCGAAGCATGGAACAATGTTTATTTCCATGAATACAAAAAAGGATTAAGGAAAACCGTATTTGATGACTGGGTTTCTAGTGAGTATCATGAAGATGTAGATACTGTAGATGACGAAATACAGTGGATAGGGGAGTGTGCTACTAACTTCTTTTTTGATTCACAGATAAATATACCTTTAAGGTATAAACTAACTTCTGAAGTATCTTCTTTTTTGGATGCTCCTTATGGTAGGGAAGAAGAGCCTAAGATAAATGATATATGGAAAGACGATTCTATATATCCGATCACAAAACTTGATAGGCATATTGCCGAAAAATTATTAGGATTTGATCCTGAAAGGTTTGATAGTAAAATATACCTAGGGCATTGTCTAGGAGAATTTTATGAGGTAAACCCGGATTATCAAAGGCTTAACGTACAAAAGTTATTTTTTCATTTAGCTTTAGAATATGATTGTTGCTCATCATGCCAGGAGATTTTTCCTCACAGGGTGCATTATTCGGAACAGTCATTCCAAGAGGAACTCTCCGATAACTTTAGAGTATTCTTAGCTAATAACTATAGGGATATTGAGGGGGAGACCGGGGTTATAACCGATTTGTTCAGAATAAAAGAAAACCTATATATCCATACTCAAGAGGCGTTGTGGCATTTACCTCAAAACCATCAAGAGAGAATAACAAATGATATAGTATCTTTTATTGGCACGGGGGATTTTTTCAGTGTCCCTCCCCGTAAGATATTAGATGGGAAGATACCATCTGGTGGTTGCGAACATAAATGGGCAACTGTAAATACCAAATACGGCGTTTTTTTTGTTTCTGAAAAAGAAAGGAGGATATTCCGTTTTAACGGGAACGAATTAAAGGCAATAAGCGATATAGGCAATTCGAATTGGTTCAAGGAGAACATAGGGTTTAATCTAGAATATGATTCAATAAATGCACCTTCTGATATTAACGGTGTTGGTTTTGTTTCGGTTTATGACGTAAGGAAAGAAAGGATATTGTTTACAAAAAAAGACTTTGGTCCTAACGGTATTGATCTAGGATGGACAATGAGTTTTAGTTTAAAGTCTAATAGCTGGATTTCTTTTCATTCTTATTGCCCATATTTTTATTTTAATTCTGGAGATAGTTTTATTTCTATGGTTATAGGTAATAATAGCTTATGGAAGCATAACAAGATAGGCAATTACCAAAATTATTACGGGACAGGGTATCCTTATATAATTGAATATGTTTCCTTGCCGGACCCTTTAAAGACAAAGATATGGGATGAGATAACATTACAGACAGAAGCAAAAAGATATATACCTGAGAAAGGTCAATATAAAGACGAAAATAATATAACTTTTAATAAAGCAATACTTTATAATACTAACCAGTGTACGGGAGAGTTGGATTTAAAAGTAAAAGAAAAGAATACTAGTAATTACATGAGAGATCAAGTATATAATAACAATCTTAATACAATACTTATAAATAGGAACGAAAGGGATTGGGTATTTAATAATATAAGGGATTTAAGAGTTGATTATAACCAGCCTATATTTGATTCTCACAATAAACCTTTTAGTAAAATTATTAATGATGCAGGAATAAATCATCAGAAGCCATGGAACGAATTACAAAGTTTAAGAGATAAGTATTTGGTAATAAGATTAATATTTGATAATTTTAACGATGTAAAGTTAATAATGAATTTTTCAATTGAAGAAAATATTAACTCTAATAAATAATTTATATTTTTATGAAAAAGGTTAGAAAATATCGGAACGGCACAAATGTTAATGGCGTGGTAAGGAATTACATAGAAACGCCTTATGAGTCTTTGTACAAAAACCAGTTATTGATGGAGTCCGCTGATTCTAAAGTTGGTTCTAACCCTTTTATACAAGGTTTGGATTTATTAGGGGGGATGGGTTTACAGTATGGTTTACAAGGCATTCATGATAGTCTTATGCCAGAGCAAAAAGCCTTTGGAGGGAAAGTAGGCAATGTACCGGTAAATGTTGAAGGTCAAGAGGTTGCTGAAACTCCACAAGGTGATCTTATGGAATTCCAGGGTCCTTCTCATGAGGGCGGTGGTATAGATGCCAATTTACCGGAAGGCACTGAGATATTTTCCAAAAAGATAAAAGTCCATGGCGTGAGTATGGCGGATAGAAAAAAGAAGAGGGAGAAGAAGGAGATGGATATAGTCAAATTGATTGATATAGACGAGAATGATTTTATAAACAAAAAAACATTAGAGAGGGTACGTGAGAATAATAAAAAGCAAGAGCAAGCTGATTTACAGGTACAGGATTCTATTGACAATATTTTATCGCCTAAAAAAAACAACGGCAACAGGAAAGAGTATAGGACTGGTGGTAGGGTTAGGCGGTATGGTGGGGGTGGTGATAACAAAAAGCCTTTACAGTCTGATTCTACAAAATGGAAT
>JACSEK010000063.1_pt1 | contig 10970 bp, 11 predicted proteins | sample 8225431 | NCBI WGS metagenome assembly JACSEK01 (sample SAMN15704673, study PRJNA253121) | viral metagenome | isolation source: viral DNA from sea star tissue collected in USA, Olympic National Park... | host: Pisaster ochraceus | collected 2013 | reverse complement strand
GTGTTTGGGGTGTGTGTGGGTGTGTTGGGTGTGTTTGGTGGGTTTGTGTGTATATTCATATCATATATTCATATCTTTTACTCTCTATTTTCAACATATAGAGGATATGGTGGGGACTGGTAGGTGCAAGGTAAAAAATAGGGCAACGGAGAGAGTAGAGGGCTAACCCCGCCCCCCCCCGTGGTGGGTGTGCTGGTGGGTGTGCTGGTGGGTGTGCTGGTGGGTGTGCAAAAAAAAACAACAAAAAATTTGGTTTTCCAAAAAAGTTGTTTTAGGTTTGCTTCGTCATCAAAGGGTGGTAGTAGTTTATTTGAAAAATGGAAAATGGTAAGGGGGTGCGCGCCCCCTTACTTTTTGCAAAAAAACGAACCCATTTTGGATATGGCATATTTCCAATTTTTTTTATATCTACTATTATGAGTAACCAAAAAGACGGCAAACTACTGCCAAATATCGGCTGGTATCCTGATAAAATTAAAAAGGTATCCCCCCAACTAACCCACGTTAATGATTTTTTGACGACCATACAACGTGGTGATTACCGAAACAAAATCAACCCTTTGCGAGAGTCGTTGGCCGCTGCTGCAGGCTTCGTTGAAGCTGCTGCAAAGGCTGCCGCTACCGGGGACACTGTCGCCGCTGAGACTGCCCAGGCTGCCGCTACTGCTGCTACTGCTGCTGCATCCCAACAAAAGGGTGTTTTACCTATTGTTACCGTATCTGGGATCTTCCCCCCCGGCCAGCGCAAGGCCGCAAAAATAGTATCGCACTCCGGCTTTGTTGTCATGGATTTTGATGGGGATAAGGGGCAGCCTTATAGTGCAAGGTGCGCGTGGGCCGTGGGCGCCAAAAACAAACTAATGGGCGACCCTTATGTGTACTCGGTTTTTTATAGTTGCAGTGGGCTGGGGCTGGCCGCCCTCGTAAAGATCAAGGCCGATGCGAAAACACATAAGGCGCATTTCGATTGGTTGGTTCGATATTACGAAGAAAAGCTGGGGCTGGCCGTCGATACCTCGGGGTCTGATGTGAGCCGCCCCCGTTATGTATCCTACGATCCTGCGTTGTATTACAACGAGGGTTCGGATGAAGTCCCCGAAGTTGCGCCCCCCCAGCCAGCCCCTGCAAATAAGGCGCCCACCGCCGGGGGTGTCCTGGCTGCCGTGGGCAAGCCCGTTGGGAGGGCAAAACTAACCCCTGAAGAGACGCGCAACCGCACCTTTGCAGCTGTGGGGTGGATCACTGAACACAAAATCGATATAGCCCCCGATTACGAAACTTGGCTGAAGTTCGCCTTTGCGTTCCGGACCACGTGGGGCGAGGATGGCAAACTACTTTTCCTACAAGCGGTCTCTTTTTCCAAACTTTTTAATGCGGCGGACAGTGCAAAAAAGTACGATAGCCTGGGGGCTGGTGATGCCCCAAAGAACCCCGTTACGATCGGGACTTTCTTAAAAAAGTACAGTGATGCGCGCAAGGCAAAAAAGAAAGAGGGTGATGAGAACGCCCTCCCCATTTGTGAACAATTGGTGTCGCATATAATGGCGGTCCACCCTGATTGGGGGCTCAATACATTGAAGTATATATTGGTGGATGGAGTTGGCACGATGGTTGATCGTGGCCTGAAGCGGGATGTTTTGAATGCTGTTGCCAAAGCTGCGGGGCGTGATAATATAGCGGCTAGCCTGTTGGACGAGGCTGTTTTTGGCACGCCGATGCCCCGTTATGATCCGGTGCTGCGTGCATTGGAAAGGCAGTCCAAAAAGGAGCGCGACCCCGAAGCCCTGGATAAGCTGTTTGGGCAATACGGGTATGAAGATGATATATCGCCGGTGTTTTTGAAGAAGTGGTATGCGTCTTTTTTTGAAACCTATTTCAACCCGGGCGACTCTAAATTGTCGGTGGTCTTGACGGGGCGGGGGGATCTTGGCAAGTCTAAATTGATACAAAATTTGTTTCCTGACGAATTAAGCGAATATACGGTAACCACTACCTTGGAGGGGGACCAGGATGACATTGGCGAGACGTTTGGCGAAAATTTACTTGTTTTAATTGACGAGGTTGATGATCTTCCTTATTATGCTCGCAAAAGGGTGAAGGAGTTGGTGTCCCGGGAAATTTTCTATTATGACGTTAAGTATCAGGCAGGCAAGCGGCGGTCCATGAAGCGTTGTTTAATAGCGTTCACCACTAATGACTTTGCATTTTTGACGGATGGGGGTGAAAACAACAGGTATATGTTTGTGCGTATGGTAAGCCGTGGGTTGTCGAACAAGGAAATAAAGGACCTTTTTTTAAAACAGGACAGGGAGGAGTGTTTTTATCAGGCGTATTTGTTATGGAAAGCCGGGGGTCATATTTTGACAGAGGAGGAGAGGGCGTTAATGAAAGAGTCTGGCGCAGATTTTGTTGTAGAGACGGCGGTCGGTGCCGGCATAAAAAAACATTTTGTGCCGGGGTCTCCTGGCGGTACGGGCAGCGAGTTTTTGAGTGCGTCGGAGGTTATTGATATACTAAAAAGTGTGGGTGTCGATGCAAAAATGTACAGTAATGGGGTGGGGCGCGAGCTGCAGTCCTGGGGGTATGACAAAAAACAAATGCGGTGCGGCTCACAGTGGACATGTGGTGGTTGCACAGCATCCGTGTCCAAAGACCCAGAGTGCAATGTGAGGAAAAAGGGCTACTGGGTCCGTCGTGTTACGGGCGTAAACGTGCCGGCGGTTGGTTTGGCCGATCCCAATACGGGCGGTTCGTCCAGTTTTGTATTTCCGAACGGTGTGATGCCGGGATGAGGGGGGTAAAGTAACTTTTGTGGTTTCATATCCGGGGCGTGTCGGGTTATTTTGGTCCCGGCACGCTTTTTTTGTCATAAGTGTCCGTATTTATGACATATTGGGTATAATTGTGCCATAATGGTATCAAAACGGGGGTTTGGCACGGTAGTTGCTATATAGGTATTATAATTTTAAACCACAAAAACCAAAAACAAGATGGAAACTACAGTAGAAACATTTGAAAACGGCGTTGAAAACGAAAGCGGCGTTGATTTGCGCGGCCTATTGCGAAAATTGAATGCTAATGCAAAGGACCTGCTCGACGGCCTGGACAGTTTGGAGCTCGATATGGACCGTTACGAGCTGGTGCAGGCCGAGCGTGCAGCGTTGCGAGCAAAGAGGGCATCTGCTGCGAGCCGTGAGCGTGCCGCCCAATATAACGAGTTCAACAAGGAGATGGTTGGGGAGGGCATGGAATGCACATCTTACCCTGAGCTTGAGAAGCGTGGTTCTGAATGCCCTTTTTGATATGAACACGATACAGGCGTGCCGGGTGCTTCCCCCCGGTGCGTTTTTTTTAAAAACAAAGCTATGATAAGCAGCAGGATTCTAACAAGAAGGAGGAGAGATGGCCCGCATTATGGACCAAATACCCATAGTGCGGCGTGCCTACGGGCCATTGAGAAAGAGAAAGATCCGTCGTTGCGCCGGTTTTTTATAGAAAGTGGTTTTTGTTGTACTAGCCTCTTGTGCTTCGCCCATATAAGTGGGAGTTGCATAAAGGAAAGGGTTGAATCGCCAGTAATTAATTTAGACAAGCTACGAAAAAGATAATAGTGTTGGTATTGGGGTGCGGTATCTGATGCAATAAATCGATGCCGGCGATCTATCCCCCGATACCGTTCCTGATAGCGTCCCCGATTAGCTAAAACAAAAAAATGATTACAACTGAAGTCCTAATAAAAACGGTTAGCGATGCACCCAGAGACGAAGGCATTATTGACCGCTATATCAACTCCTTCAAATTTGAAACCCCCAAATCAAAACACTTGTTTAAGGCAGGGATACTTTCGTTAAGAGCAATATTTGAAAACGAAAAAGACTTGTACAGTCAGGTGATGGTATTTGTAGGAGACCCGGGCTTCAATATCGATAACTTATTTCCCGATGGGCAAAGGGCAATACTAGGCAAAACAACTAATGCCGTTATCAAAAGAAATATGTGCAAGACCATACTTACTACTTTTCTTTCTAATGGCGATTACGAGCGGTTAAACGACATTGGCAGCTTCAAAGAGTTCAATGACAGCAAGGAGGCCAATAGCCCCCCGAAATTAAGGCAGGGCTTGGCATGTGCCTTTGTTAGCAGAGGAAACAAAGACAAACTTGTGAAAAGCATGGCCCGGCATGGGGCTACCAGTCATGTGGCGATCATTGAATTTGCCAAAGTACAAGATAATTTGTACCAAAATGTGAACCGTATTTGCAAAAAAACACTTCTGAATGAGATTTGGAAGCAGGGTTTTGACCAGATGCACAGTAGTTCATACTTCAAAAGAATTTTGTATAGCGGTTTAGCTTTGGAAATAAGTAACGAATTAATGATGGGAAAAAAAGAAGAACCAATTTGTTCTTTTTGACTGAAATGAAAGAACTAAAAGAAAATGTTCAAAAAAGAAATAACAAAAGAAAGCGGTTGCCTAATGGCGGATTGTATAAGATGCTGGGTAGAACCCCCGACACTGGACGTAACGAGACCGTTATTCATCGAAGAGAAAGAACTCCTGGAAATATTGATAGAAGGGAACGGTGAAATTGCGGATGCGAAAACCGTAAACGACAACCTCTCCCTGTTCCACGCCGTTATGGCGGATTTAAGACACCGCCGGATGAATTTAGACGGCAGGTGGGGGTACTTTGTTTCTTTGAAGTGAATTTTTAAATCAATTAATCAAAACCAAAAATTAAAATTATGAGAAAGTTATCAATCAAAAATAAAACTGCTATTTTTTTAATTGCGGTTGTTCTTTTTTCGTCATGTGATGAATATTATCTGCCAGAACCGATAGTAGAAGAAGAAGAAGTAAATATGACCATCCCATTTTTTAGCATTGATGAAATGGCAGATAAGGATTTTTGGAAAATTAGGCTTCATGTAAACCCAAAACAAAATATGAGAGTTTCATTTCAGTATAAAGATAATCAATATGCTAAATATAATGAAAAATATTTAAAAGATAAAACAAAATACATGGTAGACCTCAGAAGAGAATTAAATAATAATTCTGTGGGATCCCCACGTATTTTTAAATCGGAAGGATTAATGAGAAAAGATTTTTACGACTCAAAAGATTTGGTTATTAGCAAGGACGTAATAAAAAAAACTGATTTTTATTACGAAGAATTTAACGAGTACGGGGCAGTAATGGTATATATAAAAATTATCTTAGAAAACCACCCTTATGACTGTAATTTGCATAAATGCTTAGTGATTTTATATCAGGACTTGTTGAGTCATTTACATAGAAACCGTATATTGTACCGCAACCAATGCCAGTAAAGCACAACCGTTCCAACCTAAACCTACACAAAGCCAGAAGTGCAAAAAATGACGAGTTCTATACCCTATATCAGGACATAGAAAAAGAACTCGCCCATTATTTACCCCATTTTAAGGGAAAAACCGTCTATCTGAACTGTGATAACCCAATTCATTCCCAGTTTTGGGCTTATTTTTCAACTAATTTCCAAAAGTTGGAACTAAAAGAATTGATAGCAACACATTATATTACCCAAAATCCGACGGTATTTGACACCAAACCGATACCTAAGCCAAACATATATAAGCAGACTCCAAAGGGCATAAAAAAGGGGTTTCTGAAGGGCGACGGGGACTTCCGCTCCAAAGAATGCAAGGATATATTGGCAAAATCGGATATAGTGGTTACCAACCCCCCGTTTTCGCTTTTTAGAGAGTTCTTTAATACCGTTACGAGCATGGGGAAGCAGTTTTTGGTATTAGGCCCGCTACATGCACTAAGCTATGTGGACGTATTCCCCAAAACACTAAGCTATGAAGTATGGTTAGGGCATAGTTTCGGTGAAATTGGATTTTTAACCCCATCAAAACGGCATAAAAAAATGGCGCATATATCTTGGTTCACAAATATAGGACGGTATCCCACAAGGCCGTGGCTTAATTTGACGGCTTTGTACAATCCATCGGAACATCAAAAGTATGATAACTACAACGCCCGTAACGTGAAAGAGGTATCTGCTATTCCTAAGAATTATTTTGGCAAAATAGGTGTTCCGATTACGTATATGGTAAAACACAACCCTAATCAATTTGAGATATTGGGTTCTAGTAGGGGACATAGAACGAGCTTTTGTGACCTTTTTCTTAACGGCAAACGTGTCTATGTCCGTATATTCATCAGGCGGATACCGACTCCTTTGGGGGCTTAAATTTTACTAAGGGATTTGCCGGCAAAGCCCAGTCCGCCGCCCCACGCCTGGAATCAAGCCGCCCCCCTGTGCAAATAGATAGCGGCAAAGTGCAATTCTTGAAAGACGTGGGATTTGCCGGCAAAGCCCCGTCCCCGTCTGGAATCAAGGCCGCCCAAATCATTATATTGATTAGGTTATTTGAACTGTTCGGAATTTACGGACAGTTGGATTTACGGACAGTTGGATTTCTAATCCAGTTGTAAAATATTCTTTGACAACTGGTTGTAGTCTGGTTGCTACTTTATGGAAAGAGGGCGTGGGATTCGAACCCACGGTACTTTCTAGGTACGCAGGCCTTTCGTCCTGTGCATTAAACCAAAATCTCTGCCAGCCCTCTTTAAATCAATTGTATAGAAGGCAGGATTTGAACCTGCGACCTCCTAACCCCAAATTAGGAATGCTACCTAACTGCACCACTTCTATTTTTTTGTGGGTGTTCGGGAATTCCGAACACCCACTATCAGCTAAAATCTCGCCCAGTGATCAATTGAGATACTAAATTAGCTTAGTCAAATTACACACCCCAAAATGTGCATCTACGAGAGGCAGGGGGTGTTTGTTGATGCAAACCTAATCATTCTTGCCCAATAAATACCATCTTATTTTTTTTTGATTTTTTCAATACTTGATATACCTAATGCGCTTGTTACAAATACCATTAAGGTAAGGAATATATCATAATCCATATCACTGCCCCTAATTGCATATATCGTGAGGGTATAAATCAGTGCAATAAACGCGCCAACTCTTTTCGAAGATAGCTGGCCTTTTTCGTCTTTAATTATTTCCTTCATCTCTTTCATTGGGGTGTTCTTTTTTGACAACTTGGATTTTATAAACGAGCTCGTTTTTTGTTCCCATTCTTTCTGTTAGCTCTTCGCGCTTTCTTTCATACCAGCGTATTTTCATGAGGTCTGTATCGATGTCCGCCCCGATCTTGTCGCCTATCCGGGAGCGGTACTTGAATATATTCATATCGCAAAATATGATAAGGTTGTAAGTGCCGTATATGCGCTCCATCTGATCTATGCCCTGCACCAGCCCCCTGTTATAATGGGTGGGATCACCCTCTGAATTGTAGTTTGCCATTTTTGAAAAAGTTATATAATTTATATTATGTTAAATAGAACAAAGACGTTAAAGACAATTGTTACAAAGTCCCTGCCCCCTTGGTCATGAGGATGTTCTGTATAACGTCGAGTCCCTTTTTGATTTCGCAAACTCTGCCATCTAGGTTCTTATCCGAGTTGTTGTTCGTTTCCAGTTTGTGTGCCAGCTCCTTCGCCCCCTCCTCGAGGGTGTCCAGCCTTTTTATGACTTTTTTCAGGGAGTTGTCCTGCCTCCGGTCGACGAAGGTCTTGATCAGCCATACGGCAACCCCGCCGGCCCCGGCGGCCCCACCTGCGAAGGGCATGTGATCCGCAGATCCCCCAAAGACGGACTCAATTACTTCCCACATCACCTTTGTTTTTAGCGGCCAGCTTCCTTTCTTTCCTGTTCTCGAGCCTTTCCCGTACCGCCCAGTCGAGCATAAAGATCAGCTTTGTGAACACAAGGCACAGCACAAACGTGTAAAAAAACTTACAAAACCATACGCCCACCGCCGATGCTATTATTGTCTCCATTTATTTTGTTTTTTCTAGTTCAACAATCCTTGCTTCTAGGCTTGCAATAAGCTCCCCTTGCAACTTCAATAATGCACTAAGCTCCTTAATTGCATTTACTGTAATAGGAGAAGGCATAGGTTGGTTAAAGCCCAGCCGCTTAACGGTCTCTTTTACCTTAACGGTCCGGATTGACCTCGTGCCGTCCCCGTTATCCACCTCTTTCTCCTCTTCATGTTCCCCTGTCTGGTGGTCGTATTCGGTTGTCAATTCCGGCGCAAACTTGTTGACTTCGTTTGCAAGGAAACCTATTTGTTCCACGGAGACTGCATCGTTCCGAAAGGTCTTGTTATATACAAAATTAACCGGGTCCATCTGTACTATGATCTCCAGACCGCCGGTATATGGTCCTTTTACCGTTTTAAGGCGTTCATCAGAGGGGTTTACGGTGGTAAATGTGCCGTCAGATGTTGTGTATAGTTGACCGGGATTTCCACCTAACCCTATATCTATGTAATCCCCTTGGAGAACAATAAAATCTCCACCACTGCTAAAAAAACTCCCATTTTTGCTATTAAAATCCCCATCCATACTATTAATATCAGCCCCGTTAGTGAAAATGGGCGTGGCTGTATTTCCATCAACATAAGGGTTTTCAAAACCGCCCCCTCCCGAAGGTGCATCTACTGCGGTAACGTTGCCACTGCCGTCCACCCCCAAAAACTTTCCTGCGTGTGCATAGTTGGGGTTTGACAGCACTAGGTTTCCTTTGATCTCCGCCGTCTTTTTGATAAATCGCCCCCTCCTGTCCCTTTCATTGTGCAATTTCAGGTGGTCTTTTACTTCGAAGTCGCCGTCTTTGTTGATTATTGCCCTTTCAAAACCTCCTGTGAATATCTTTGACTCGCCATCGCCCCGTGCATGTAGCTCCGCATTGCCGGGGAAGGATGCGTTGTTCCCGTGCAACTGTAATTTAGCACCGTTTGCATCGAACTCCCCGGCCACTATCTTGAATATACTATTATTTGGGCTGTCCCCGGCGGATGGGGTTATTTCTAGGTTAACATAATTATCGCCTTCGGATACCTTTAGCTTTGTGAAGGATGCGCCATCCGCTCCATCCCTGCCATCAAGTCCGGGGGGTCCCGGTGCGCCAGCGTAACCCCGAAAGCCCCGTAACCCTTGGAGGCCCTCCTCACCCTTGTCACCCTCCTCACCCTTGTCACCCTTGTCTCCTTTGTCTCCTTTGTCTCCTTTGTCTCCTTTATCCCCTTTAGCACCGTCGACCCCAGCTGCCCTCGTGGTCAAAAGCCCGTCGCTTTCCTTGAAAACAAAACCACTCCCCCCTGCTATGCCCGGGGCTTTTATTCCACGGTTTTTAAGGACGGTAAACCCCGTCACTTCCCCTGCAACGAACTTGATATTACCGCCGGCTTCGTTGCTTTGTATTTCAATATAAGCACCGTTAGCAACCACGCCCCTGCTTGTAACGGGACTGAACAACCTCGCCCCGATTGTCATCACCTGATCTGCCCTTCTGAACTGGATATGCGAGGTCTGCAAACCGTTTCCTACTATATCGATACCGCCGTGAGTACCCTCGCCACGTTCATCTCCTATATCACCTGAAAGGGGCGATCCCCCTATATCCAATAGGTTATTACCATAGGCATTTATATCGCCCTTATGCCCAATAGAAAGCCGCCTATATGCCTTTGTATAAAAATTGTGTTTCCCCGTTAGCACGTTGCCTGCACGGTAATCCAAAGCCCCCCTAAAATTCGGGTATACTTGAAATTTGTTTGCGAACCCACTTATGCTAGGCCCACGGTTATCGGAAGCGTCGCTTAAGCCCCCGGCCGGGGTTATGGTTATTGATTTAATATCATGACCCTCCCTCGAGTCCGTGCTTATCACCACTGTAGGCGAGTACTTTGCCCCCGTTATTTTCAATGACCCGTCGGCGGCGGACCTTATGAAGTCAACTAGGTTGATACCGTCAACGGTGATCTGCACTCCCTTCCCACCTCCGCCTATTTGAAGGTTGTCAAGGTGCAAAGTGTCCCCGACTTCCACAACCCCTTTGCCACGCCCTAACAATATAAGATTGTCTCCACGGTTTTGAGAAGTAATCGAGTCCTCTGCCCTTATGACCCGGAAATTGCCATCTTGTGCAAGCCCGTTATATGGTAAAAAAAGAACTAAAAATAGGAAAATTGTTGTTATTAGATTATTCATGATATTATGTTTAATAGTTTAATATAGGTAAACCCCGTGCGAGCCATTTGGCTCGTCCCCGACGTTCAGATAGTTGCGTTCCACCCACCTTAAAAATAGCGGCTGGGAACGCTGGTACATTTTCTTTCTAAGCTCTGGGGCAAACCGCCCCGAAAACGAGAGGGTGGCCCGTGCCTCGGTCCTAAATTCAAGAACGCCGCCCAGTGCATTGGGTATCCTTACTGTAAGGTCATGATCGCCGTGGAACAGGTATATGCCGGGGACGTTCAGGAAAATGGTAACGTTACCGCCATCGGGCAGGTCGTTGCTAATCTCCTGGTAATGGGTTGTCCGGCCAATCCTTGCCAGTGTTGTTTCCGCACGCCGCAGGTTGCTTTCCACACGGCTTATTTCGGCATCTAAATCCTCTTTTAGGGTGTCTAGGTCATCCTTTACTTCGGCAAGGTCATGATCCCCCCCTGTGCTTTGCAGGTTGTTTATCTTGTTGTTTAAGTCGCCCCAACGCAACAAAAGCAACCTTAGTTTTTCAGAGTTGCTATTGATAAGCTCGGTGTTTGCATTAAAGCCCCCCTCTGCCTCCGCCAGCCTATCAGTGAGGGTTTGCACTGTCCGCCTTACGCCCAATATTTCCTGCTCCCGGTCGTCGCCCTGTGTTTCAAATTCGCCCACCTTTGTTGTAAGATCGGTTACTTCGGTATCAATCCCGTTGATCGCAGCTTTGATCTTGTTACAATCCCCTGCCGTGAACTTACGGTCTTCATTAACGTCGGGAAGCGGTGTCCCGGTAACCTTATCCGCTATATTCAATCGTGCCATATATTCAATATTAAAATCTGTTGCATGC
>JACSEK010000061.1_pt1 | contig 11250 bp, 4 predicted proteins | sample 8225431 | NCBI WGS metagenome assembly JACSEK01 (sample SAMN15704673, study PRJNA253121) | viral metagenome | isolation source: viral DNA from sea star tissue collected in USA, Olympic National Park... | host: Pisaster ochraceus | collected 2013 | reverse complement strand
AAATATTTCTTCCCTAATATATTTAGTTGCGTGTCCACTAGGATAAACAGGAACAAAAGCGTCTTTAGCACTTCCACCAGCATTATTAAAAGTAATTATTTTTTTTGAACCAACCGTTGCCTTTATTTTTCCAGAAGTAACCCAAGTCGGATTTATAGCACCTTCCACATCATTTTCAAAATAAACCTTATACTGATTTAATTGTTCTATTGATTCTAAACAATTCAAAACAGGACTTAACCCATAGCTAGTATTACTTCTATCTTCATACAAAAGATAGGCATAAGGCAAAATATTAAATTCTTTCACCTCTAAAACTTCTTCACTCCATTTATTAAAATCACTATCATTATCATTATTAGCAAAAGAAATTTTATTATTATTACTAACTGCATTGTTTATAACAATATATCTTTTCCATTTCATGTTTTCATTTGTTGAAACCAAAACATTTTTTATCCAAAGTTCTTTATAAGAAACAAAAGACTTTTCTTTTACTAATTTATTTATTACATCACTTTCAATATTAGGATAATTAGCTTTAAAAATAACTGCAGGAAGCTGATAATTGATATAAAACGCTTGCACTTCTCTATCTCTATAATAAACTCTATAAGAATATTGAGGAACACTTTTTAATAAAAAACCTTCATCTGTTTTTTTTATATGGATAACTGCTTGACCAAAAGAAACAACACTTTGTATTGCTTTTTTCATCTCAATATGAAAATTAGATAAATGACTTTTAAAATAACTTAAAAACAATTCTTCTTCTTCAAAAGGCACTTTTTCTTGTTCGTTTTTTTTATTTTCTATGTTATCTTTAAGAAAAGGAAAATACAGCCATTGTTGTGTTTCAGGAAAACACAAACGAGAATAATTTTCTGATAATTCAATAACTAATTGTCCAACTTCGTTATCTGATCTAACTTTCCTTTTATAACCATTATTTAAAGATTTCGGATACGGTATATAGGGCATAACATAATCAGTAATCATTTGCCACCGCTTTAATTCTACATTATACTCATCTTTCATTTTTTTCAAAATGACATCAATAACTTTGTTTTCTGACTCAGAAACTAATTTTTTTTTATCTTCTCTTTCAAAAATTTGTACCATTTTTTATCTCCTAAATGTATAAAGATTCTTTTTCTTTTTGAAAATAACCATCAAAATCTTCTAGTCCATTTTCTTTATCAAGCACCAAATCATTATTATCAATTTTATAAAAGGGATCATACTTAAACATATCAGAATCAATAAAAAAACAATACGCTAACGCGTCCAAAACATCATCTCTATTTTTTTTATTTGAAAACTCCCAACTATCCCATTCATTTTTCAAAACTTCCATTCCACTGACAATAACATTTTTCTTTTTCACTCCTTCATTTACATACAAAAAAGACATGTCTTTTCTAAAAAAAATACAATTTTCTTTTGATTTTTCTCCTAACACTTGAATCCTTTTATTTTTAGGAAGTCCAGATTTGATTTCTGTAAGTTGCAAAGCATAATTATTTTTATCACCTTCTGAATACAATAATTGTAATTCTGTTGTTCCTTTTCCTTCAACAAAAATATTAGCAGGTTTATACTTTAAAGAAAGATCCTTTAATATGTAATAAATTGAAGTAAAAGGAACTTTTACTCTTTCTATATGATACACATGAATGGTATTATATTTTGATTTGCCAACTACAACAATAGCAGTATAATCAGAATATTTATTTGTTGTGTACGCAGGATCTACTATTATGTACGGAGTTATATTTTCATATGCCATTAAATTTTTAGGTTGAAAAAAAGACGGATTCCAAAGAGGCAAACACTCACCCTCTGAAGCCCCCAAAGGCTTAAGCAAATACTGAGAACTTTTATCAGCTTCTGACATGGCAGTATCTTCTGTTGTTTGGATCCATTGCGTTCTTGCAAAAAACAATAATTTGCCATCAATCGTTTTTGATTCTGTTGCATGCCTTATTCGAGGAATATAAACCCCTTTATTATCATTTCTTTTTTGTAATAAATGATATATATCCGTTAGAGAATAATAAGTCCCAATAAAGCGTCTTTTAGTTGAACTTCTTTTATCAGCAACAGAATTTAAGTTAAATGTCGCGTCAATCTGATCTATTTCTAACTGTATTTTTTCAGGATTACCTTTCATATCAGCAGTCATTAAATCATCATACACAATAATCTCAAAATGCGACCCTGTACTCCCACCCTTAGGCGATATTGGAGATACATTAAATCGACCTGACACACAGCCCGGAACAGAAAAACCCATTTGTGAATCTCTATTACTTTTTCTTTTTTCTCCTTTTTTTTCTTCTAATATATCAGGATATATCCAAGTTATATTATACAACTGACTTCTAATTCTAGATATAATATTTTTAGCAAGACTCATATCATGTGTTTTTATTCCAATTGAAACATTAGGATTATTTATAATTTCTTGAATATTCATTGCTTCAGTTATAATTGTTGTTTTTAAATGACCTCTTGCCCAAAAATCACCATATCCATTCCGATGTTCTTCTACTTCTTTACATCTTTCATAACCCCAACAATACCCCTGCACTTCTTCACTTTCTCTTAAAATAACAGACCGAAAACTTTGATTTTTTCCAGTATTGACAACAGGAACATAATGAATGCATTCTGTTAACAAAAACAAAATGTTTGCCCGTCCACCTCTTGCTAATTTTCTTTTTAGAATATCTTTATGTTTTTTATACTTTAGATATTTTTTTTCAACATTTTCATCTTGATACGATTGTGTTGTTTTTTCTTTTATTCTGTTTATTTCTAATATGTCTTCTTCTACAAAATATTTAGATTGTTCCCATTTATCAACAATTCCTCTATCTTCACCTAAATACTGTTCTACTAACCTAAAATAATCTAAAAGACTTTCACCATATGAAAAAACTTCTTTATCATTTTCTTTATCATAAGAAAAAAAAATGTTTTCTTTTTCTAAAGTAAAGCGTTTAATAACTACACTTTCAATTTCTTTATTGGTTATCATCATAAACCAACTTTTGATTTTTTTTGTGTTTGCTTAATATATATTGATAAAACTCTTCAGTGCTTAGATTACAATACTCAGCATAAACAGATTCTATCATCCACTCTAACACATATTTTCTTGTTCTTTTAGGATTTTTATAAAACTTTTTTATTTTTTTTTCAATACAAATTAACATGTCTAGATAATCTTTAGAAATATAACTTATATTTACTTTTCTTGACTCTTTTTTACTCACTTTAATAATTAGTATAACACAAAATCTGTCAATTCCATTTCTCTTTTCTCTCCCGGAGTTAGAACTAAATCATCATGATTACCATGATAAGCCATTTTAAATTTCTTATCAGTTGAATCAAACAAACATTCTACAATTGGCACTTTTATAAAATTTCTATCTTGCAAAGAGAACTTTAAATAAGACACTTCGTTTACTATAAAACAACTTTCATCTGACGGTTGCTCACTACCTGCCCAAGCCCCTGAAACAAATTTTTCACCATGCCTCACTATTGTTATTTTTTCCCCACCACTTGAAAAAACAATAGGAGCAGACGAATCTCCAAAAACAGCTAAATTGTTTGCAACACCTTTTTTATGTTCTATAGTTGAACTTAAGACTTCAGATTTAAAAGTAAAATAGAAATCTCTAAAATTAGCATTTTTTAATTCTGTCCCAACAACCACAGAATCTAATGGCTCAAAATTGTATGTGGTTGCCTCTGTTGATAAATTACCAACATGAAATAAAAATTCAAAATTATTGTCTGAACCAGGAACGTCATATCCACCGTCTCTATTATTTAGAAATTTCTCTTTGAAAAGAGGAAGCACAGATCCTGTCCATTCTCTATCTTTATCTGTAAAATATACAAAGTTTGCTTTTTCAACAAAATTCATTCTTCTTCCATCTATCACATTCCCCTCACCTATTCGCATTGGTATTGAAGTCCATATACTTCTTTGATCATCTGCTAAAGGAGTAATTTGATTATTTATTATCCTAAAAGAATCGCAAGCTTCATAAAAACTTAACTCAATTATATTATTTGAATATATAACCGATACATTATGAAGAAAAAAAGATGGAACTAATCTTCGTAAATCTAAACTAGATATATCAGTTGAAACATTAAATCCGTCAGACTCCCGTATAACTTTAGTATCACTGTTATCAACTACTGTAGGCACAGAATAAGGCACCCCAAAAGCGTCATTTTCTTCATTTGCTACTAAACATTCAACTCCACCATGAACATACACATGATTGCCTACTCCAAATATTGCAAAAAACATTCTTGTATTTTCAGTGTCAAAACCTGAATACTGAAAAACTGTAGCTGTTTCTTGATGACTATCTATAGCTATTTCTAACACACAAGAAGGCAAATCAGGATGAATAATCCATATACTATTCGCTGTCGCTGTTGTATACATTAATCTAAAATTAGTATTATTATTATTCCTGTTAGGATTTGCAAATACCTCTTCTTGTGCAGGATTGGTATAAGACAACTTTACTTCTTTTAAACTCAACCCATCAGGACTAACATAAAAAAGACTACCACTAATCATCATATACATTTCATTTCTTGTATATACAGATTTTTCTGTGTCAACAAATAAATTTTGAATAAATTGAATAGCAAATCCTTCAAATCCACCACCAAATTTAGCTGAAAAATTTCTTAACCTTTCTCTAGTAAAAAATTCTTTATCAAATACTGCTGTTTCCACTCCACGAAACGAAGGCCTATATTTTATTTCTTCTTTGTAAGGCTTTATTCTTTCTACTAAATCATCCGGGACAGTTAATTCAATTGATCTTCTATTTCTAGTTCCTTCAGAACTAAACACAGAATCATCATTTGTTTCCTCTGCATAAAATGGCAACTTATCTCTAAAATACCTATTTACATCAGCTACTACTTGTTCTTTTGAATCTAACGGCTTCACTATAATATTATCAATTTCAAAAATAAAAGTTATCCCACCCCATTTTAAAGTTCCTTTAGGATACAAACTCATTTCTGCTACTTGTTTACCTTGTAAAACATCTTCTTCTAATGTCATTGTAAAAGGAATACGAATTGTATCTAATGATAAATCTGTATTTATGATTGGCTGAATAAAAAATTCATCAGTATTTTGATATAAATCTGCAGTTACTTGTTTTGGCCCAAAATACCCTTTCAACCACATTTTATCTTGATTTATCATATCAACTACATTTATAAAAAATTCATCATCTTGTTCACCTACTGCCACTCCAGAAGGACGATTTGTTGTTGTAATAGATAATCTATATTCTTTATTTCTGTCAATTACTAACTCTCCAGAATAATTAGTATCATCATATGAAAAATAAACATCTTCAGAGTTATCAGTTTCAATTCTATCTAATGTCAACGATGGTGTTATGTTCCAAACATTTTCTTTTTCATGAAAAAGAAAAATATTTTGATCTCTAGATTCTATCAGAGTCGGATTAAAAAGACTATACTGTGCTTCACTTATTAAATATGACCACTCATGAGTTTCAGTATTGTAAAATTGAGAATACAAATAAATTGTTTCATTTATGTCATAAGGAATATTTTTACCCTTGATTTGTGTTATTCCTCTCCCTCTAAAACTTCTCCATATTGCAGTACGACCCTTTTCAAAATCACTTTCAAAAGCAAAGCTAACAGTGTCTGAATAATGAGGAAGAACACTACCATCAATTTCATACGCTTTCAATATTGTTCTTTCTTGTCTTAGTAAATCATTTACAGTGCTAACCTTGATTGTATTTCCCTTTATGTTTGATGGAACAACTTTATCTTTGTTTATACCTATGCTTTGAGGGAAACTTGTAATTACTCCTGATTTAAGAATAGTTAAATCCCACTCTATTCTTTCTATTTCTCGAACAGCTAAAAGAAAATAAAATGAATTTTTTATAGCTAATCCAACATCCGCATTTTCACTAGGATAAAATTTTCTATTATAAGTTATTTCATTTGCATTTACAATATGAGCAATATTACTTCTATCTCTTAAAACAAGATTTTCAACATACCATTCTGAACTAGCATTGCTATTATAATTTACTTCAACATCAACTGAATCTCTATAATTTCCACTTGGACTAATAATTATTTGTGGATCTCCTAAAAAGACACTTGAAAAATTAAAAGTTTTTACTGTTCCTTTTGAATTACCATTTACCCCGATTGCAATAATTTCAATATCAAATGTTCCACCATGAACCAAATTCGGCACATTTGTTTTTACAAACTGTGTATCAGCAACAGGCAAAGATTCTGAGCCATTTACAACTACTATATAACTTGTCGCTCCAGCACTTGCCCCCCATGTAATTGTTATTGTATCTTGTAAATGATCAGCTGTTGCTTGTATGGTTGTACTGTCAACAGGACTAGCAGAACTGATAACTGAAACTAATCCTGATTGAATACTAGTTGCTGACCGCAACCCATAATGGTTAGCTGAATACACATCAACAAGGTAATCACCAACTAACAAGTTTCTAAAAACATAATCTGTTCGAGAAACTAATACTTCTCTTGTTTCTAACAAATTAGTATTACTATCTTTTAACTCAATTATATATTTTTCAATATTGTGTGTATCAAGCGGTGGCTCCCATGAAAAAGACAAGTCCACTGCCCCATCATTTATATTTAAAAATCGTATGGGCGGTGGCAATACAATATTACCATAATTAAAATGAAACTCAACCGGATCACTTCTTCCCATTGAATTTACTACATATATTGAATAACTTCGATACCCTGAACCATTTAAATCTGAAGAAGGAATTGTTATGTTATAAACATCAGTCATCCCCTTTTTTATTGTTGGTAAATCATTATACCCATAAGGATTATTTACTGAATCATAAGGATTATTAGATATTATTAAAAACTCAAGCACTTTAGAAGCTGAATTTTTATTTTTAGCCGTATTTTTATCTTGAAAAGCAATTGTTACTGAACCATCGGCAAGTGTTCTTGGCTGTCCCAATAAAAAAACAGGTTGTAATTGTTCAGGAATAAATACTTCTTTAGGAGTTGATAACACTCCTTCGCCGTTATTTGTCAACGCTGACATTGTAATTAAATATTTTGTTTCTGTTTTTAATCCTTTTATCGTTTCTTCAATCAAAGAACCTTGAGAGGCAGACACCATTACATCTTTATACATAAGATTATAATATATCCTATACCCAGTTATATTAGAATTTACAACTTTAACCCATTTTACTTTTAAATCTTCTCCCTCAACGCTTACATCAAAATCAATTTTTCCAGGAAGATTTACGGTTGTTGTTTGTCTTTTTATCCAACGATTATTATAATTTATTTCATTGTATGTCCATGTTTCACTCACACCATTATTAAAAATAACAACAGCTACAACTTTTTGATTAGCAAAATGATACACCTTAACATGCCTATCATTATAAAAATAATCTCCATCTTTTCGAATAAATTGAGCTAAACTTCTTACAGTAAATATATTCCCTGCCATTCAAATCTCCTTTTTTATAGATAAAACACTACATCTCATCTGAATCCATACTAATATCTTTTCTTATTTCTAACGCTTTAGCTATCCAACACAAACTACCTTTACAATTTTTATAACTCTCTTCCAGCTCTTTTCTAACACTAGTATAATCTATATTACCTTTTACATCAACATATTTTTTATGATTTCTAATTATATAAAAATATTTACGCTTACCCATGATCAATAAAAATTTTGTTCTTACTCCGCCAACCTTCAAAAGAGTGTTTGATATAAACTTTAAATTACCATAAATATTTCTAAATTGAGGGCAATGATTTGTTATGTACAAACTTACATCTTCTGCAAAAACAATATCAGAACAAAATATAGATTTAGATTCATTTGCCTCTATGTTTGCTTCAATAAACATATCTAAATTATTTTTATCACCGTCTATTATTTCTTGAAACCCTTTCGTTTTTGGTGGTAATGAATTTGGTTTATAATGAGAAACATCTTTATTATTAAAATAATAATACATTGCATTCATAACATCAGTATCACTAAACACAGAATAAAGCTGTTCAAAGTACTCATCATCTTTATCAGACCTCTTCGCCCCTGAACAAATAACATACCATCGTCTTGTTTCATTATCTATTTTAATAGCATATTTTTCATTTGTAAAAGCTAGAACTTTCATATAGCTTTCCATGTTTTCGCCATTTATGTATTTTGATTTTACAAAAATTTCATCTTCAGTTATCAATCTATCAACAATTTTAATATCTGCTTTACTAAAAGCACTAGAATCAAATTCATCTAATATCAATAATAAACATGTTTTCGCCCAATGATTAAATTTATCAACTACTTCACCACACAGAGTAACTGCTAGCTTCTTACCAAAAAAAGATCTCATAACCATTTGAATCCATTTTTTTCCCACTCCCTTTCCAGCTTGCACAATAATAGAATAACTTAGTTTTTTTCCAGGATTTTGAACCATCCAAGCAATAGTATCAATAAAAAAATTCCTTTCTTTTTCTTCAGGAAAAAGAAAATTCATATGATTTAATAACACATCTACATTACCTTCAATGGCCTCTAAGTCATTTTCTAAACCAATATAGGTATTCACAACAGGATGATTTTTATAAAAATGAAAAACGCTTTCATTAGGATCAAACCTTTTACTTTTGACTTTTTTTACAGGAACATTTACTAAAAACTCTTCAATGGATTCTTTATCATGAAGTCTATACCTTCTCCACGCTTCTTTTAGAGTATGACTTATTTGACATTTCCATTGATAAAATTCTTCTGTTTCTTCCACATACACCATATCATTTGGAATAACTGACCCAACCCTCTGCTTAAAAAATTCTTCAAATTCATCAGATGACCAAATGAATATATCATTCTGTTTTTTATGTAATAAAACATCATCTATCCCTTTGCCGCATTCTTGTGAATTCCACCTCTCAAAAAATACTTCATCAACTAAAAGTTTTTTATATTGTGTATATCCTTTGTAGACTAAAGTAACTGTTTGTGTTCCTTTATCCACACTCCCCTTTTCAAAAATATCTCCATCATACGCCAGATATAACTTCTCAGCTTTTATGTTCAATATCTTTAATTCTTCTATTGCTTTTTTATAATGAGCAATACTTCCCATTGAAATAGTAAGCTCATCTACAGAATCAAAAAAATTACAAACATCCGCTTTTATTTCTCCTTCTGTTATTCTGATTCTTTTATACTTTTTCCCCTGCTCAATTTCTTTTGGAAAATGAATAAAGCTATGTTGCCCCGCTCCTTTTTGTCTTTTTAATTTTTGTGTAGAAATACAACTGTATCTGTTTTCAATGTTTTCTTTTCTAGATCTTATTTTTAATGAATGAATACACCCATATTCATCTAGTAATGGAATAATGTCTGCTTTTTCATCAACTGCATTCCATCGCCATTCGCCTTTTTCAATATAAAATCCTGCAAGAGATTGTATGTTCCATTCTGAATCCTCAGAATTGATTTCTTCTAATAATCCCTCTGCCGCTACATTTATGTTTTTAGAATCTTTATATCTTTCACCAATTGCTCCAGGTAATCTTCTATCTTTTCCAATATTTGAAGTTCCCAGAGAATCAACTATAAATTTATACGCTTTATGTCTTTCTAGATTATTCATGAATAATAGCGACCTTGTTTTTATTTTCCATTTTTTTTACCCCTCTTATTTTCTTTATATATACATTATATAATTACTTTTTATTTTGTGTCAACCTTTATTTCTTTTTTTATAAAAAAAGGTTTTTAGCTATATGCTGTTTATTGCTAAACATATACAACTAAAAACCTAGTGTTTAGGAGAAATCAAAAAAAAAGTTTTTTGGCTTCTTTTTTATATTATCATAAATTTAAAAAAAAAGGAAGTTTTTTTAAAAATATATTTCTAAAAACACTTCCCTAAAGAAAATAAGTAGTGTTGTCGCTACTATATAAATAGTATACTCTTTTTATATAAAAAAGTAAATACTTCTATGTTTTTTTATTTTTATTTTTTTTTATATTTTTATTCTAAATTTTTTCTTTTTATTCCTCTTTTTTTCTTTTTCTTTCTTTTCCTCAACGAATTATCAAATTATTAAAAAAATACAACAGTTGTCAAACTATTAAAAAACTACAAAAATAGCCTTTTCCCTCTGTTTTTGATGTTTTTTAGCTCATTTTTGGTTTTTTTTGTTTGCTTTTTTTTCAAAGTGATAAGATAAAGTATAAAAATGGCTTTTTTTTGAATTTATCTTATCACCTTTTTTTTTCTTTTTTTATAAAAAATATATAACCTTTTTATACAAAATATTAGCTTTCTTTATGTTTTGTTCTTTTTTTTATTTGTTTTCTTTGTTTTTTATATATTTTTTTATATTCTTTAAGTTTTTTTATTGATTATTTAGTTTTTTTTTACATTTTGTTTTGTCAATTTCTTAAGTGATAAGATGATAAGATCTTTTGTTAAATAGCTCCATACACCTATATACAAGCTTTATACACTCAATTCACTCTTTATACCTATTATACCCTATATTACCTCTTTTTCTCTATATAACTTTTTGTCCATTTATCTTATCATCTTATCACTCTTTCCTTCTTTCTCTCTCTTTTTAAAGAAAAAAGAAGAATATAAGCCTTTTTTAGTTGTTTTTGTATACTTTTAGATACATTTTTGGCTCTTTTTAGTAGTGATAAGATGATAAGATAAAAGTGATAAGATAAAATATAAAAATACCTTATCACTTTTAGTTCCGTTTTCATTTTATTAAAATAAATATTGAAAATTTTGGTATTTTTTTTCGTTTTTTCGTATTTTCCTTTGTTCTTAAATACTTAAAAATAATAGGGGATACCCCTTAACATCAGAGGCAGTCGACAGAAAGGAAAAGGATGAAAAAAAAGAATGCTTATTATACACAATAAACAAAAGTAGAAAAAATTAAAATGATGAAGGGAGAAAACAAAAAGTAAAAGGACGCTAAAGCGATAAAATAAAGGGCGACTTAGAGCAACAATGGGGGCTGTAGTGTTGTTCAAGGTACGCGTACTAGCAGTTATACAACGACTATGTGTATACATACACATAGACTATGTAATGCGTTTGTGTGTATTTGTGTGTTGTTTGGGAG
>JACSEK010000060.1_pt1 | contig 11627 bp, 12 predicted proteins | sample 8225431 | NCBI WGS metagenome assembly JACSEK01 (sample SAMN15704673, study PRJNA253121) | viral metagenome | isolation source: viral DNA from sea star tissue collected in USA, Olympic National Park... | host: Pisaster ochraceus | collected 2013 | reverse complement strand
GTGTTTGGGGGGTGGGGGGGTGTCCTTGGATTTTAACAAGGCTTTCTCCACAGCGTAAAGGTTCTCAGTAGCATAATCGGCGTTACCGTTATAATAATCAGCTAAACTCAAGCCATACGTACTTACGATGTATTTGTCATAATAAGTTTCAACATCTGGTAAGAGTTGTTTACGAATCCGATCTGCACCAAAGGTAGCTCCCGGCTCAAGGAGCTCAGGGAAATACTTAACATAAACCATATCCTTCGACCATTCTTCTCTCATTTCCTCCGTTACGGGCTTCTGGACAAGATAGCTTTCTTTCACTTTACTGTGAAGATTCTGAATTTTAAGCGACAAGACTTTGAATTCTTCAGTTCCAAACATCTTCTCTAGTCCGTCATCATCTTTGAAATAGCCTATATTGCTATTGTAAAACTTTAGAAGCTCCTCTGCAGTCTCCAGATAGTCTTCGTGAGCTGGGGAATTGACCCAAGGTTTTAATCTTTCATAAAAATCAATCTCTTCCTCCGTCGGTGCTATACTGGCAACAATCTTGAACCCTCCGCCTTTACCATCGTCATAAGCATTCTTGATATCCTTTTTGGCTGCTTCTTTTGTTTTATTATCAGAAGAACCGTCAATGATATCAAAGGATGCTTTTATCACTGCCTTGAAATCCTGCACAGGCTTTTCATACAATTCCGGGGTTTTTTTTATTATCGCAATGACTTTTTCTTTTTCTTCCCGCTTCTGATCTTCGGGGTCTACAAGAAAGGCCAACGCCATATCCATTGCTCTTGATACATGCGATACAGAACCATCTGATGCTCCCGTGCTTACGGCGTTACCAGCCGGGCTTCCAGAATCATCCGCCATAGGCGTGGTTCCGGTTACTGCGTTTGGATCACATCCCACAAACAGCAGCCCGAACACCACGATTAAAATCAATACTATCTTTTTCATTTTACTTCTCCTTTTTCTCTAAAGCGAGGAAGCTTTAACTCTTCCCTCTTTTCTTCTATAAATTGTTCCACGTCTTCCCTGGACATAGTCCAGAATATTCCCGGAGTCCAAGGGATTACAGACTGCCTGTTTTCCCTGTCCAGCACATTGTACAACTCCTTCCCTGGAAACTTGGACAGTACATAACCGCCGATTGTTCGCAGCCTATACCGTATTCTGTCCGTCCATTCTCTACACTCCAATTCTCTGCTCACCAATGTATCCCTCTCATTGGAACAAGCGTGTCTCCTCTATCCGTCATTTTTATTGAGTAAAGTGCTATATCAGCTGCTGTATCACCATCACAATTCTTCGACTTAACCTTTGCTCCTTTGCTTATCAAAAAGTCAATAACATCTTCGCTCCCGAGAGTTTTGGATGCGAACATCAAAGGCGTGTTACCATTATTATCTTGATCTTTTAGCCTTGCTCCTGCCTTCAATAGGACGTCTATAACTTCAATTGTGTTCATGGCTGCAGCAATCATCAGGACTGTTACTCCGAGCTCCGTTCGAGCATGAATATATGCTCCCTCATTAATCATAAATTGTATGACATCTGGATTTTCGCAGTACTGGGCAGCACACAAAAGTGGCGACGGGAGCGTTATAGGTAAGTATCCATTCTTTCTTTCAAGCTTCCCATTTATGTCGCGAGTCTTCAGGCGATTCTTCATTTTTCGAACCGTCATGTTTTCCCAATTCTTTCTACCATCGTGTGGCCATAATTCTGTTACCGGCTCACCTGTATTAGTTGTTCCTTCCATTTTCTGTCTCCTTACCTTCTATATTACACCAAGTGAAAAACAATATCCAGCAATTTTGAAAAATAAATTAAATAATTTTCAATAAACCTTTCAAAACGGCTCATCATTCGTTGAGCTTTATTAAAACCCCAGGCGTATCAGAATAAACTTTACGGGATGCTACATCATAGACCAAACTATCATCTTGCCATGTATGGCAATCTGTCATTGCATCCAGGACTGCTTTTACTAAATTATCGATATCGGGCTTTTTAATGTGCGGTTGCATACCAGTAACTTTATTTTTCAAACTCTTCGGGATGGGCATGAAAAAAGTAAGGTCAATTTTCACGGGCTTTGTTATGTTCAAATTCGATAATTTATGATTATTGCAGTACAGCCATATAATTGACTTCCATCCATGAACTTTGTGACTTGCTGGTAGATAAGCGTGAGCCTTGCCGAATCGCACTGAGACTCGATGCCTAGGCTGAGCAACAGGATTCCCTGGTATAAATATTGATGTTAGTTCATCTTTTTTTAAATACATATTATCTCTTATTTCCATAACAATCAATCAGCTCGTTTACATAATCATAAACAATTTTATCATTCTCTTCATCACAATCTAACATCTCTAAAATTTCTGATATTGAGGAAATGTTATGATAATAAAATTTCTTGCCCGGATATCCTTCATCCTCCAAATCAAATTTTACTATCTCCTTTAGACACCACAAATTATGGCTGTCATAAATAGACCCGCCATCCAGGGCTGATTCAATCCAGTTGTTTATTATTTTTATAACCTCATCCTTCATAATAATCTCCAATTACTAATTCACATTCACATCAATATCGTAATTATCTTTTATTGCCGAAACTGCATCTTCCCGGGTCACGTCATAAACATGAGCGTACAACGAAATAAAGTCTTGCCCGGAATGGTCAAGGGACGGTTTCTCAACCCATTTTCCTGAGCTTTTATTGACCGATATTTTGTTATTAATCATTATGTAATTATCAGTAAGAGGGGAGTAAGTTATATCGGCCCAGTCAGCGATATTGTCGCCGGCTAGTTTTGACAGACGTTGGAATTCATGGAATCGGTCCATGGACGCTCTGTGCTGGTTGTCGGAGCGTTGGTTGACCCAGGCTCCGTAGGTTAATTTTGCGGTCATGATTCTTCCTCCTCTGGTCTATACGCTGGGTGTGCTCTGCTAAGCAGCAATTCGGCCTTCGAGTATGAGTCTATGTACTCTGGATATTCGCTTTTCTTGTATTTTCGATGATGGATACGGAGGCCTTTATATCCTCTTAATTGTACTCCTTTTGATCCCCCTACTCTGAATGATGTTCGATCTCCTAGAGCAGGAAACGCCTTTTTCAAGTAATCGGTTAAATACTTGGTTGATACGTTTAAGTTGTTACTATCATTAAAAAATTCTTTAATATGTTTACCGCTCATAAACCATTTTGAATCCTTGTCAAATTCAAAATTTGATTCAAAGAATTCCGTTACCTCGTCATTGATTTCCACCTCCCCTATTTTGGTGGAAACACAATTTGGACTTTCGTATATTTTTCCATCCATATTTTTATATATTTCTTTTAATAAATACATTATAACATTAGGTCCCTCTGCAACTATTTTATTCACAATGTCTTTAGCTACCCCCGCCGGTTTAATAACCTTAGCACCACGTAACTCTGCATGTTCTTTTTCTTCGTCGCTTGAATAAAAACAAGAATCGAATTTTATAAATAGCAGCCTATGGACTAATGCCATATCCGACGAATCAAACCGGGGCATATCGTTAGCTAGTAAAATCATCTGAAATGTGGGGATAAAGTTTATCATCTCCGCAGAATAAAGCGTACGAGCAGTCAAATCATCATTCACCCCAGTGATTTTTTTTATCGTGTCCTTTGATATCTTTTTAGTACCCCCCGAAGTCTCAGATCCAAACGCAACTAACGACCCTTTTAATTCCAGTAACTCTGGCATGGCAACCGAAACATCATTTTTTTTCTCGAGTAACATTGTCGATGAAAATGTACTGGCATAGCTTCCGAGGATATTTTTCCAAATCCTCTGGAGCAAAGACTTACCGCTGTTCGCTTCACCAATCCACACAATGAACTTTTTGAAAGTGTTCGCTCCTGAGAGCGTAGCAGCTAAAGTTTGTAACAAAGTTTTTCTGTCTTCTTTATCGGGCTGAATTTCCTCAAGAAATTTAATAAAATTAACCGGTTTTTTATAATTATCAAAGTCTTTCTTTTCCCAATGTAATCGATTCAACCGGTATTCTTCCGGCCTTCCTTTTCTGAATTTGATATCATCTTTTTCTATAAAATCGAGAACCGTATCTTTTAAAGTAATTGATCCAGCTAAATTATTATCCCATTCAATTGAAGCTTGCTCAGCAATTTCTTTTTTACCGTCGAAAGTAAAGTCTTCAAAACCATTGAGTTCCGAAACAACACTTTTCAGGAAATTAGTATTTTTAATGCTCTTCAAAAATTTATTGTAAGCTTTATTGAGATTATTTAATTCTTTTTTATCCAATGTAGGGGAATAGGAGTTGTACCATCTGCCTACAAAATTTTTGATGATAGTTCTAGCTCTTTGATTTATATTGAGGATCATACGCCATGAAATCCCATTAAAATAACGATATTTTTCAGATATAGAATAAAAAACTTTACGCTTTATGGATTTTAATATTAACTCTGCTGCATCAACATGATTCCCACGGATATAAACCATATTTTTGATCAAATTAAAAACTTCTTCATCCTCCATAATTGAGTAATCCACTTGGAAACCTGTACTATCAAAATCACCAGTATTATCAGTATTATCAACTTCCACAAAAATATCCGCTTCAACATCCTCCAAATCTTCCACTTCAAAGCTGTTGATATATTCAACGAGCTTGTCAGCATCCCATTTTTCGACATAATCAGCTAAGCTAGTGCCGTCCTCAGGGGTTGCATACTCCCAAGGCTTAACTATTGTAAGATCAAATCCGATCGTTTTCGCTAATGCTTTTATTGCTGGAATGGATTTTTCACCTGGCTTGTCGTTGTCATAACAATAAAAGACATTCCTATCTTTCAACGGCGTAAAATCTGTTTTGTGGGTTGATCCTGCTCCCCCATACCAGCCAGTACAAACGTGCGAGTCAATCAATGTCTCCTGTGCAGTTGCAGCATCCTTTTGACCCTCAAATAAAAGAACATCGTCGTGCGATTCAAGCCTTAACTCATTCAAATTAAATAAAGGGTATTCGTTTAATGCTCCTTTTTTCCACCGAATCAATCCTGAGTTATCATGTTTCCATAAAGTATATGGAAAATCACCGACCTTTTTACCATCGTTGATAAGGCGGAATACGATCATCACGGTATTGTCTCCAACTTCAAAATCCCACCTTTGCGCGTTTACATATATTTCCCTATTGTTTTCGTTGACAACCAGGGGCAAATCATCCGTTTTCTTTCCTTTTGGAAGTTGAGTCCACCCTTCGTGTTTGTCCTCACGATCAATGAATTTCCCCGCAGAAATACCAGATTTACTATTACTTTGAGAATTTACAAAATTCTTCTCAATACTGGTTTTATTTACTTGACTGTCGTTTTCTTCCATGTTACATTCATTCTTATGAGAGAAACCATAATCATGCATAATTTTTCGGTGAGCTTGGGCTTGCCCTATATTATGTATGTAGGCAAAAAGAGAGGTAAAATCTCCCCCCTTGTTGTTCGGGTCTCCGGATGCAAAATCACACCATACGCCTGTGTGCATATTGACCTTGAACCCACCTGAGCCATCTGAGGAACGGTGAGGAGAGACAAGAGAAAGTTCATTGCCATTTTTATTGGTTACACGTGCCCAAGCATTAATATTCTGTGCTGCAAGTTGTGAGCTTTCAGCAAAGTCCAGTTTGTTATCTCCCCGCATTTTTCCTCCCGAAGATATTAGCATCCTCGTCATTGTCATTAAAGTCTTCATTATTAGCTTGAGCTTCGCTCATTATTTCCAAATCACATAATCGTTGGCTAGCAACTTGAGCTTGCCAGTCGGCAATGTTTTCATCTGATGTACGGATTGCAGCATCATCATCATCCGCATGGTGCATCTCCGGGTAGGTGTAGCCCGCCCGGGATGCTATTATTTTATTGTATCGATCATTCATTGTTAGTTCCTCCGTTTCCGTTGCGTTTGTCGATAAACGCAAATATTTCTTCTTCAGTGAGAAGAGTTGGTATACCCCTGTGATCCGGAGGGAGAACATGGACGATCTCCTTCGTTTCATACTTTGACAAAACGTACAAATTCTTTTTTGCCAGTGTATGTATTGCATACCCGTTTCGCATGAGTTTATAATGTAACCGATTGTGTTTAGCCATATTAGGCCTCCTATAAAACAAATGATAATATAAGTTTTTATTATCCTATACTATAAATAGTAACAATTCTGAAAATAGACGAAAACCGCCATAAATGTATGTGGTGTAAACGTTTATGGCGATTTTAGGCGGAATTTGCCTTGAAAATAGATGAAAAAAAAGCAGATTTTCTTTAATTATTTTCATAAGTCTATACGCTGTAAGCAATTAAAAATGAAAAAAAATCCACCAATATGAGATTTAACCCTCATATTGATGGATATTTTGATGTTAGTTGCTGTTATTTGTTCCTTGCTTATAGTTAAGCCACAATAAATCTTCTAAATAAAATTTTTTGTAATCCGGATATTGTTCTACGTCATATTTTCGTGGATGGATACGAAGACCTTTGTATCCATTTACCAGGACTCCTCCTACTCTTCCTGCGGTTCGCTCCCCTAGACCAGGGAAGGCTTTTTTAAGATATCTGGTCAGAAAATTGGTTGATACATTTATGTTGTTACTATCATTAAAAAACTCTTTAATGTGTTTACCATGGATAAACCATTTTGAATCCTTGTCAAATTCAAAATTCGATTCAAAGAATTCCGTAATTATTTTTGAATTTTCACCAAGTTCAATTGATTCAAAGAATTCCGTAATTTCATCATTAAATTTCGTAATCTCATCATTGAGATCAACCTGAGCTGTTTTCGTCTCAATACGATTTTGACTCTCATATATCTTATTTTTGTTAACTTCTTTTAATATAGCTATTAAAGCATCGGGAGTTATTTTATCGAGAATCTTATTTATATAAGACAAAACATCTACGGAGGTCATATTTTTCTTTTTATGGCGGTTGTTACTCATTTTGCACTCCTTGCTGCATCAGCGATTGCCTTTATTATGTATTCCAAAATCTTTTCAATACCTTTTTCACCTTCGATTGCTCCCAGTCCAAATTCGAGGGCTTCAACTTCATATTCATCGTGTTTCTTCCCGCTGATAATAGCCGGATATTCTTCTATGAAGGAAGTAAGCATCCCCAGGAACAGGTATTCTTTCGCATTGATTGCAAGATCATCGCTTGCAAGCATTCTATTCAAAAATGATACAACTTCTTTTTTTAGCCCTTTGTACTTCTTTTTCTTAGGCCGACGGTAAGCGGGCTTACGACCCCCCAGCTCTTCGTAATGGGCTACGACTCTACTAATGAACTTGTAGTCCAGTCCCACATCTTTGTCTTCCCGAGGAATCTTGTATTTCATATCTTCCAGCAATTCCCTCATCGCCGGAGCTTCGTCAATTAAAGATTGTTTCCCTCCAGCTGCAGTAACTGCTTCGTCATATTGCTTGCTGGCTGCAATGACAACTTCTTCCCGGTGTCCGTTACCCAGTGCATCGTAGCACATAGCAAGATTGGTCCACTTTGCTATCATATTGTTATTACTCATCGTACTCTCCTTTGAGAGCCTTCAAAGAGGCTCCCCGCCGTGTTTATTTGACCAAAAACAAACAGTAACGATAAAAATATCGAAGAGGAGGCAGGGAACCCATTTTTAAGCTCGCAAGGATTGTTTATCGTTTTTAATTTGTATTTGGTCATGTGGGTAATGTATACCCTCCTTCCACAAGAATCAACCAAATTTGCAATAAAAAGCAATTATTTTTCAATTTATTTTTAATAGGTAGACTGGAGGGGATTAAAAATAGCCCTTGTAAGCCGTTCATATATAATTGTGGTAGGAATACCCGATTTATTTTGTTTGACCTCCAAGGCATAGGCTGAGACTTCGATAAGGGCAATCCTTCCATTGAGAGGGGATAAAACGAAGTAAGATTGTTTTTAACAGGGGAAATGTTGAGCTGGTATTTTTGTCTATTTTACTCTAAATCCTTACAGCATATAGATTTATACTATTTTTTATCAAATTGGTATCAAATTGATATCAAATTGGTATCAAATAATTTCAGCTCTAAATCCTTACAGTATATAGATTTATATGTTTGGTATCTTTGGTATCTTTGTATACTATAATAATATGTATATATAATATATATATATAGTACTACAACATGACGGCACTGGTACTACTACATATACTACTGTAGGGGTAAGGTATGACCAAAAAAGACGTACAAAGATAACAAATAGTATAAATCTATATGCTGTAAGGATTTAGAGCTGAAAGCATTTGATACCAATTGGATATCAATTTGATACCAATATAGAATAAATCTATATGCTGTAAGGATTTATGGGGATCAAAGCACAAAGATACCAAAGACGTGCAAAGATACCAAGCTCAGCCAGTGCCAGAAATTGCGGTGAATAAAGCACTTAATCACCGCAAATACATACTACTAAATTAAAATCTTGTAGCCGATAATTCAACTTTCACCTTTTTGAAAAAAAGTGACTATTTATAAGATAGGGGTACATAAGCCCTGGGCTGGCAGTGGCCATAAGCAATTAGATGTAGCCCAGGCAGTACCCTCCTATAAAAAATCTACATAAATGTAGGATTTTATTATGAAGGTTGACATAAATGTAGGTTTTATGATAGATTCCTACATAGATGTAGGATTTAGGTTGTAATCTGACCTAGATGTAGGTTTTTGGAATAGGAAAAAACGGGATATTGAAAATGGGAAAGCATACAAAAAGATCAAACATATTAACTCCGCTTCAGGAGAGGTTTATACTTGAGTATGTTAGAGAAATTGGAGACGCGTATTCAAAAAACAGGCGACCCAGTGCGGGGGAGGCCGCTATCCGTGCGGGGTACTCGCCAAAAACCGCGCATAAAACGGCGTCGTCTTTGCTCCGCAACGAAAAAATCAAGCCGAGAATTGACGAGGAGATCCAGCGCGTGCTGGGTGCGAGTCGGGAGTCAGTACGGTACAAGCTCATCGAGCGGTTGAACATAACGGGATTTAGCGATGTTTCACTTTTTGTCGACGATCAAAATAATGTCTTGCCGAAATCCCAATGGCCGCCGGGGGCAAGTGTCGCCGTGCAGGAAGTGGTCAATGTGCCGACGCCTAACGGGATGAGGACAGAAATCAAGCTCAAGGACGATAAGAAATCGCAGGACTTGCTGATTAAATTACTGACGCTCACCGAGGACAAACCGCAAAAGATCGAGCTGGATATATCCCTTACATCCCAGGCAGAACAGGACGCAACACTAAAAGAACTTTTGTCCAAGATGGAATAATATGAACAAAAAATACGATATCCAAAAGTTAACGCCAGAAGAAAAAAAGAAACTAACCTATATCATAAATCACCGAAAAGAATCCAAAGTATCGCCGAAGATGGAACAGTTTAGAGGCTTCCCTGTCACATTCATGGGAGCACGTGGTGGCCGTGGTGCTGGCGCGAAAACCCGGGGCTTCATATCATTGATTGTCCAAGAGGCGCACCGGGAGAAGCATGCCTACGTCATGCTGCGCGAAATCCAGAAATCAATACAGGACTCGCTGTATAAGGCAATCAAGGAACAGATTGACCGGTTAATGTATTCGGGGTGGAGAATAACAGATACCAAAATTACTTCTCCATCCGGTTCTGTTTTTGCGTTCCGAGGGTTGAAAGACCTGCGAGCTGCAAACGCTATGAAGGGGCTTGAAAACTTTGACAGGGTCTTTTTGGATGAGGCAGCCCACATTTCCGAGACATCAATCAAGTTACTGTTGCCCACAATCCTCCGAAATGATGGACCTAGGGTCATGTTCGCGTACAACCCTGAAACTGATTATGACCCTATCACCACGCTTGTTTGGAATCGTTACAGAGACCGGCCTGACAAGGCCTTGCTCGTTGAGATGATGCCGTGCGGGATTGACAATCCTTGGTGGAATGATGAGCTGGAAGATGCAAGCGAAACGTTGAAAGAAGAAGACCTGGACGATTGGCTTCATACATATGGCGGGCAGCCTAGAACTCAAGGGGAGTACTCTATCATCCCACGTGAGTTGATACGGCAAGCAGCGGATCGGAACATCGTTGACCCGCAAGGGGTTAGACAAATAGGTGTGGACGTTGCGCGGTTCGGAAGCGACAAAACGGCAATCTATGTACGCCATGGACTCAAGGTCATAGACTGTAAAATATGGAATGGACAGGACACGCAGCGAACAGCAAAAGAGGCGTGGGACATGGCACGTCACGACCCGGATGTATTGATTGTAGTCGATGATACAGGCGTAGGCGGTGGGGTAACTGATCGGCTCAAGGAACTGGGGGCTAATGTACGGCCGTTCATTGCCAGCGCGAAGGCACGGAAGCCTGACAAATATGTAAATGCCAATGCCGAGTTGTGGTTCTCGTTTCCTGTTTCGGAAGTAGACATACCTGATCAACCATTACTTATTCAGCAACTATCGGGACGACAATATTCATTCGATAATGCAGGAAGGAAGAAAATAGAGCCGAAAGACATATACAGGAAACGCATGGGACGCTCTCCAGATGAGGCAGACGCATTGTTAATGTGTTACTATGATGTAGCCGTTCCGCGCCAGAAAAGCATTGTACGCATGCGGCCGATGGATACGGTTAACTTTTAATAAGAGGATTAAAAATGGGAATCAAAGAGATATTTTTCAAGCCAAAGACTAAAGAGTTCGCGCCTACGCATATCGTGCGGAACACACGGAGCACGATCGACAAAACAGAATCGTATCAATGCAACGCTGCCCTGACACAAGGATTGTGGACTAATACCTATCCGGGACTAACCCTCGCCGGTCCATTAGCCCATCCGATCGTGCAAATACCAGTCTCATTCATGGGGCTGCCATCGCCGACGTCCGAAGATGAAGCAACCGCTGCAGAACTAACCGAGCTTGTAACAACGTTTTCTACTCAAATCCGGAACATCCATATCCAGTGTCACCGGGACGGAACAATCTGGATACGGCCTGATTGGGATGTGGTGGCCGGAAGATTGACGTGGGAATTTATCCCTGACAACACGGTCACAGATATCGTGAAGGACGTTAACACCGGGGAGATAAAAGAAATCTGGACGCAGGAATCAATGGTTGTCTCAACTCAATTCGACAAAACCGCGACGTTCATCCGTAAGCGTCATTTCACGAAGGACAAGATCACAGTTACCTATTCGGACGTGCAGGGGGACGTGAAGATTAAAAACACCGCGTACAAGAATCCTTTAGGTGTGCTGCCTGTGCCTTTCTCCAATAACACAGACCAAGGGGAAGCAAGGGGACACAGCGACTACGAGCGGATAGTTCCATTATTGAAACAATATCATGACCTGGGCGTAGCAGCAGCCGTGACCCTTGCCAAGTTCAATACAAAGCTCATAGCTAAAATTGAAGACCCGGAAAAAGAGCCGTGGAATCAAAAAAACCTGGATGTGCAATACATGGACCTGATTACAGCAAAGCCAGGCGAAAGCTTCGAGCTATTGTCGCCTGATCGGAGTATTGAATCATATCTCAAAATGCGGGAACAGATATTCTTGAT
>JACSEK010000059.1_pt1 | contig 11633 bp, 8 predicted proteins | sample 8225431 | NCBI WGS metagenome assembly JACSEK01 (sample SAMN15704673, study PRJNA253121) | viral metagenome | isolation source: viral DNA from sea star tissue collected in USA, Olympic National Park... | host: Pisaster ochraceus | collected 2013 | reverse complement strand
TTCCTGTTTCTAAATCAAAGTGCTCGGGAAGTAAGTGAGAGTTTTCGTCCACACCTAACCGAATAAACCCATTCCCATAATATAATTGTCCTTGAATTTGGTTAATGAAAGTTAAAGGTAAATAATCAACATTTGAATATTGATTAAAGTCTCGATTAATAAATCGTCCTGAGTAGCTTGTTTGGTCAACCGTTTCAAAAGGGTCAACAGTAACTCCAGACCCAGATCCTTGGGCTTCTATTTTTAAAACTTTTTCTGTAATCGCGCTAATTAAGACTCCGTTAAGATAAATTGCACCATCATTTTTCTTAATTGCTTCTTTATTGGTGTTAACTTGTGGGTCTGCCTCAATCTCGGGAATGTTAATATTGCTGATAGAATTATCTACATAATTTTTATTCACAAAGTCTTGCCCAGTTTGGGGTATCATTGGAGTCCCGTCAGCATTGATTTTAGCCGTTTTGGATTCAAGATTAAGTATCTTAATATCTTGACGAGCCCTCCGAATGAAATTTTTATGGTTAACATCATATTGATTATTTCCTCCTTCAAGCTCTGCATCTTTGGTAGTAAGCTCTGTAGTATTTTGAAGATCTCCTTTAATTCCTTGTGAACCAGTTTCGCCTTGAATTCCTTGTTCTCCTTTAATTCCTTGTGAACCAGTTTCGCCTTGAATTCCTTGAAGTCCTTGAAGTCCTTGAAGTCCTTGAAGTCCTTGGATTCCCTGCTCTCCAGTGTCGCCTTTATCTCCTTTTGCTCCGGTTCCCTTTCGTCAATCCGTTTCAGTGATTTGAATTGGTGATTGTTCCCCAGTTGTATCATTTTCGTTTAACATTGAGTAAACTGAATCACTTCCAAAAATTCGGAGGGAAGTAAGAATATAGTTTCTTTCATTATCTGTAATACCTTTGTTATCAACTACTAAAATAAAGGGTAATGTAGGAATATATCCAGTTAAACCAAGTCGAGTTTTAGACTCTTGTTTAGTAATAAAATAATATCCACTAAGTAGACTTGATAATTGCCCAAATGTATAACTTGTATTACCATCGATTAATGGGATTAAATTGTTGTCATCGAAATTTCCGAGATTATATCGTTTTAGATACTCAACAATATACCTTAAATCTGAGGCATAAGTAATGTTTATATTTGGGGCGACAATTCCATTTTCGTAATCAGTAAAAAGACGACGAACGAAATTATCATTAATTTTTGCTATTTGAGCCATTTTCTATTGCTCCTTTCTATTTAACCCTTTTCTTACGGAAGGCAACTCCAAGGGATTTAAAATTAATTTGTTTGTTTTGCCGATTTTTGATTGAAAATTGGTAAGTATACCCACGGGCAGAAGTTAATAGTCTTCTTTGTTTAACTTCTAGTGGTTCTCCCGTTTCTCAATCACTTTTTGTTGTTGTTGGAAAATCTGTTGTTCCTGAGTAATTTTCAATTAAGAAATTAGGAACTTCTTGTTTAGTGATTACTAACTCTCTATTATTATCCAACACAAAATCTTCTTTATAATAATTTAAAATAAGTTTATCATCTACCCGAACTTGGACTAGAAACTCTCAAGGAGTCTCGGCAATTGTGTCTCCAAATTGCAGGAATAATCGTTTAAATGATTTTGGGTGGTGAGGTGATTTCATATCATATTTTGGTGTTGTAATTTCAACTTCAAAAATCTCACCATTATCTCTAAATTCATCATCTTTTGTATCTGAAAAAATTCCATCCAAATGGTATAAGTACAATTTACCATTTTCTGATAAAGCACCATATACATCTTTGAAAAAATCTGCTTGGTCATATGTTCAGACTAACATATTTCTTTCGGTATAATATCTAAATCGTCGATCACCGATAAAAATTTGGTACTCTAAATTATGACTAATCGCAAAAACACGATCAGGATTTTCGATGTTTTTTAACAAAGGCGATAACAAACTTTTAACTTTAGTATCAATTAATTGAACATTAACTTGAACATCTTGATTTGGGTTATAAAGACTTTTTAAGTAATAAACTCGAGCATCAGATCCAATAAAGTAAATATAGTTTCCAATTACTTTAACACTTTTACCAAAATTTGTCCCTAAACTTCCATTCAATAATTTAACTTGAAACCCAAGTGTCGTATTATTTTCTCCTTCAATTTTTTTAATCATATAAATTCCAAAATTAGTAAAGCAAACAACAACATTTGCGTAAAAAACCATATTTTGAATAATCTCATTTGCATTTTCAGAGATTTTATAAATTGAGTTTTCAGGGAAATACTTAGTATTCCCAATTTCTGAGGTCATAAATATATTTGGATTACTTTCATCACCTCAAACAAAAGTTCTTCCAAAAAACTCTTTCGCATATCGCATATTTTTAAAGTTAACATTTGTTTCAGGCGTTGATAACGCATTTAATATTTGTGGCTGAAAAGTTTTTTCAATCACATAATTTGAGTGTTTAGTATCATCACCCGGAAGTAAGGTTGTTGCCAATCCAGACATTTTAATAGATGAAATCTCATAATGTAATGAATCAGTATTTCGGTTATCAATTGCGTATTTTCCTTGGGCATAATCACCTGTATTCCCAACATTTTCAAAAATATAGTTTGGGTAACTATAAGTATTTACTAATCTAATCATTCAATATCTATTTAATCAATAATTATTAAGAATAAAATTAATGCTTATATCTTTACCATTTCGTTGAACATTAACTCCAGAAATATAGAGTGAGTGATGAACAGGTTTTCCTTCTTCTGTTGCGATTCTGGATACAATTCTTCTTAATCAATAATAATAATCTCAATTCTCTTCAAAAAATTTAAGAATTTGATGGCTTGCGTCATCACCTTTTTGATCAATGTTATCCAATTTGAAGAAAAAGTGTTTTTCTCTTTTAACTCCAGTTGGAAGTCGATGTTGAATTGACATAAATTCATTTCATAATGTAAAAATTGGATACATACCTGATGATTTTCTGTTTTTATCATTCAATAAAGTCGTAAAGGGGATACTAAGAGTATAAACTCCTTCCAATCTAGTATACCTTGAGATCAGTGAATAATCATATAGAGGTCTCCGTGAAGGAGTTCCAAAACCTTCTCCTTCAGGTCCGGGTAAAGTGTTTGGGACAATTCAGTTACTTGTCAATAGATTATTGTGAACAGTACTACTGATTAACTCTGAATCTGCGGGAAGTGCAGTTTGACTATATGTCAATCATCAAGTCAACTCATGAATTCATCCACCATCGTCTGTCGGATTATATAAAGATAAGTGTGAAGTTGCTCAAAGACCTGAGTGGAAAAAGTCACTTTCTTCTTTTCTGATCATTTTATTATTTTGATCAATTAGAATATCGGGGAATAGTTTAACAATTGCTGGCATTATGTAATTTCTTTCGTGATAAGAATAAGTTGGATGATATCTGTTTTTGTTACTGGAAGCACAAATTTAGGAATAACAATTTGCCCTCTTGTTGTTTCGGGGAAAGTTTTAACAACATCTCCGTTTTGGATAAGTTGGACTTCAACTAGAACTCGATGGATTTTATTAGCATAAAGATTTAAGTCTGAGTATCTTGTATTTGGATAATAAGGCACAGATACATCAGGGACTTTTAAAGCAGTTTCATCGTGTTCTAATAAAGCACTGACTTGTGTTTCATAAATTCCTAAATTATATTTAAGTAGAGTAATTGAAAAACTATTAAAAGAAATCTTTTGAATTAAATCTAATGCACCAAAATGTTCATTTACATCGATTGTAGTTAAAAGGTATTGGTTATCTGTATAAGTATATTCCTTATTTTGAGTTGTAATTGTTTTTGATAAACTTTCTTGTAATAACCCATTCAAAACTGTACCTCGAAGTTTAAAAGGAATATTTGGAATTGAGTTAAGTTCAAAAAAACTATTTTCTCCTCGATCAAGTTCTTGGTAAGATAATTCTGGTAGCACTTTTGCTAATTCAAATTTATACTCTAAAATAACTTTATCACTTGCTGAACTAGTTAACAATTTGATCAAATATTGTTTTGTACCAGTTTTTTTGATTAGAATATCAGTAACTCCATCATACCCAATTAAATCTAAATTTTTTAAGATTTTTCTTTCATTATGTTTGAAAAAATCTAATAATGTATCATAATCATAATAATAATTTAACCAAAGATTAAATCCTTTATTTTCTAAATCATAATTATCAATCAATGCTGCATCATTATTGTTTTCACTTCTTAAATCATTATTTTGTCGGTAAGTTAAAATTGGTTCTTTGCGTTGAACAATCGTATTCGTTCGTACCAATTCTGTTCCTAATTGTCTAAAAGTACTAATATTATTTCAATCGTTATTCACTTCATCTTGTTCAACGACTTTATTAGTTGTTTGAAAATAATAAGTATTTTCATTTAATCTTTCAAAACTCTCAAGACCACCTTGATCGAGAGTTTCTTTAAGTCCAGTTGGTAAAGTATGTCCTTCAACTTTCACAAATCCTCGTCGTTTTTTAATTTGTCCCCGAGAATCAATATCAACATTTTTTAAGACCCGCAGTTCATTTGTTTTAATTTTAGTATCAGTATCAACAGTGTTCATTCCACCACTGAAATCATTTAATTCTTCTAAAATTTTTCGTCGACTACCTTTTAAGGATCTTAGTGCCATGTCTTTACATTACCTTTCAAACTAAATCAAAAATTGATTTAGGAGTATCTTGTTTAAATAAGAGCACATTAATTTGGTCTTGATGTTGTTTAAACACAATCCCATCATAAGCAAGAGAAAGAATATAACTCACTTGGTAATTTCGATCATTGATTACAGCTGGAATTGATGTTTCAACTTTTGAGTTAATAACTTTCAAATCATCATTAATTTCAATATTATTAAGATATTTTCAAAGTGAAGGTTCTACTGATAAAACCAGCAAATCTTCTGATTTAAGAACACCATTTGTATAATCTTGAGTTAAATCATAATTTTTGAAAAAAGGAATTAACGGATAGAACATTTTTGGTGAATCGTAATTGATTTCCGTTAATCCTGAATACATATATCCTTTTTGCAGTGAACCATCGGTAGTTTGGTATCTCGGGTCAATCATTAAGTTTTTTTGCATATGTAAAATGCCATTTTGGAATTCACCTAAATAAGTCCGATAGATATCAGGTTCTCCTTCATCTGATAGAATTAAATCATAAAGAATTCCACTTGTAACCGTGTGGATATAACGAGAAGGGAAATAGTTATAAGTTTCCTCGTCGCTGTAATCTAAAGCGACTGTGGGAAATTTAGAAGACATATGCATATTGATTTTTCTAATAGTTCGGTTAAAGAACTTTGCGAAAGAGGCTTTATCCTCAACCTCAGCGTCTTTTAAGATTTCTAAAACATTTAATCTAATCTCTTCTAGTGTCATTATTCGTATTCTCTGCTAACTGCTTTTCGATATTTACTTCCTGAGTAATGATCTTGACCTGCAGCAAGGTATCTTAATTCATTATAATGCCCATCAAGAATAATATTATTCATGTTTGGAAGTAATCGGTATTTAACTGAATATGCTTTTCTTGTTTTATCTGTTAATTTTAAGGTCAGTGGTAAAGTAACTTCAACTACTCCACCTTTTTGAATATTTTGTTCAATTTGTTCTAAACTTAACACATAGTTATAAACAGTTAAATTATCTAATCCTAAAACTCCTGTTTCCAAATCGTTAATCAACTCAAGGTTATCACTATGATTAAAACTCGCAATACCTCTTTTTTGTTGACGAAGGTAATTTGTTAGTAGTTTTGTTGCTTTTGGACTAGGTGCTTGTGTTTGTGTTGTATTTGTATTTGCCATTTTTTTTCCTTGGCCTTTCTTTTGTTGGTGTCTGCCAATGTCTCCACTGGCAGACGGTTTATCCTTTATTGATTAGTTGGTTGCTTTTTTTACTTTTAGGTATTTTTGAGCATCAGCTTCAAGGTGGAAGTAATTAATAATTCCAGCTGAGTCTGTTACTTTTGAACCATAGTAAAATTTAGAACCTAGAGATGCGATTTGATTCAATGGATTGGTTGATCCATCTCCTGCATTAAAGTCTTTATAAATCAATGTATTTTCTCCAATATTAGCTACTGGGTCAATGACACCAAGACGGTGAGCAGATTCACCAACTCGCAAAATTGAAATTGCCAATCGTTTGTTAGTTGCACCTGATCCTAATTGGTAGGTAGCAGCTGAACCGGAACTGATTTCGGTTAAATCAACAGGGGCGTTTGTTCCACCTAATTGATTATCACCTTGAACACCACCAGCGTCTCCGTAGGTATGAGCAGGACTTGGTGTTGTATAAATTTCTAAGTCACCGATATTACCGACGAAACCTAAGCCCCGAACTCGAGCACTCAAACCTTGTGTAGTTTGGTAATCTTGTAGAGCTTTTGCGATTTGGCTATTTTCATCTCATTTTAGATATTCTGCTGTTGCTTCTGATACCATCAATTGGTATGGTTTTGGATAAGCTTTGTTTGTTTTCAATTTATTTAAATCTGAAACAACTTGTCCAATATCAAGGTAACCTACTGTATCTTTATCAGCAACTCCATCACTTCCATCTAATTTAGAAGCAAATTTTCGAGTACCACCAAGTACTAATGTGTCACGAGAAATTTCAGTAAGTGCTCGATTTGTTCATTCAAGCAACTGTTCTGATCCTTTTTCAACAACACCATAGAAGTCAAACAGTTTGTATCGATCTCCAAAGATCATGTGGATACCATATTGTTTGGCTGTAATAGTAAATTGTTTGAAAGTAACTCGTACTGGTTGTGGGATGTCCCCTTCATTAACAATTCGGTGTTCTCGGTAAGGAGCAACCAATGGATTCATTCGGTTGAATTGAACTGTTAATGCGGCCGCGTCACCACGAGTATAATATCTCATTTGACTATAAAGCATTTGATAATTACCAGTTGTATGTTTCATCATTTTCAATCAAGTTTTTTCAAAAACCTTTGAAGGTTCAATTTGCACTGTATTATTTTGCAGAGCAGTTGTTTGAATAAATTGACCGACATATGATGTATCAGGATATCTAGCGTTTGTATTTGCTATTGCCATAAGTTTCTATTTTCCTTTCTGTATTTTAGCTGTTTGCTGCATATTTATCAACGACTAATCGATTATATACTGTATCAGCTTCTTTGTCCGCTTCTTCCTCAGAAAATCCTTCAACTTTTTGATTTGTTGGAGGGTTGATTGTTTCTTGATCTCTAATATTTCTTTGGAATTGCGTTTCTGTATTTATATCTTTATCTGTTGTTTTAAAATCAATAATTAACTTATCAAGATTAACTGCTGATAATGATACTCCGTCAGCAAATTTAGGCATACCACCAACTGCTTCAATATATTTTTCAATTTCTTGTGGTTTTAATCCAGCGTCACTAAGTCGTCGGATCCGGTCTTTTGCTTGGAGTGTTTTCACATACTCAGCTTGAGCATTTGCTTGTTCAATACGAGTATTCATTAATTTAAATTCTCGTTTTAATTTTGATAATTCAGCATCATCGTTATCATCATCGGCTCGATAAGGGTCTGTTTCGGTTTCGTTTAATACATCTTGTTCAGCAAGTTTAACTTTTTGAACTTCCACCACAGCTTTCTCATCAGCCAATTGTTTTTTTAAATCCTCAATTTCTTTTGCCGAAGTGTCTAGTTTTTTTTGAAAGTCAACATCGTTGCTTCCACCTTTCGTTTCGGGTACTTGAGGAGAGTTTAAATCTTTTGTGTCGTTTTCATTAATTTTTTTTGTATCTTCTGTGTTTGGCATTTTTTTTCTGCTCCTTTTCTTTATTTTTTGATTGAAATCTCTAAAATTGACGCAAGTTGTTGAACAACTTGTCCCATGTTAGGACTTTCATCAGCATTCATTAATTTATCAACATTTTGAACTTGAAAATATTTACCAAATCAGTACGCAATTTGTTTTTTCTTTTCTGGGTCAATCAATTTTTGTGCTTCCAAACTATTAAAAAATTGTAGCACTTGGAGAAAGACTGCTTGCTCACTGATTTTGTAAGCTTGTTCTGCCACTACTCGACGGTTTTTATATTCATTAACCAATGCGCGAAGGACTAACATTTCCTTATTTGGTACATCAAGACTTTTCAAAAGATCACTTTCTTTAATCAGTGAACTTGGATTATCTTGGTATTGTCGGATAATTGAGAAAAAGTTTAATAAATCTTGTGCTTGTTTATCTTGTTGACTTTTTGTCAAACTATCAATCCGAATATCATATCTTAACATACTATCATTAATCTGTGATCCTTTAAATTCAACAAAATTAAACTTTTGAATTTGTTCGTTTTGAATATCCACAGATAGTTCATCCATAATGTAAGAGAACGATCGTTGTGTTTTATAGTAATTTTTAATTGAATACAATAAAATCTTAATGATTTTCTTACAATATTGACGAACTTCAAATAAACTTGCTTGACTAAATCCTGATGCTTTTTCTTGTGCTAACGCAACTCCACCTTTTGTGGTTAATGAGTTCGTTGACTCAGAAGTAGCAATTCCTGATAAGTTCATTTGTCGTCGGAACCCATCCAGTTGAATTTGGTATTGAGTAATTCAATCTTTACTAATTGATGATTGGTCAACAAATTGTAATGGGTTCTTTCCTCCTTGGTTTGATTTATATTTTAATACTCGAGCAACAATTTCACCATCAATCATTTTTTGGTTATAAGTATTGATATCCTCAATATTAATTTTTGCTTGTTCATCAATTAAAATAATTGGCATTTTTTGAGCATTGAGAGCTCGAGTTAATACTTCATTTGTTTCATCAATTGCGACTTGAAAGAAATATGCTTGTTCCATTAATGAATTTCCATACAAACGGTCATTTAACTTATTATCAAATAAAATTGAAATTGGAAAAAAGTTAAAAGGAAGTGTTTCTTCATTTACAATAATTGGTTTAACACTGTTAATCACAATTGCTTTTTTATAAACAATCTTTAAATCCTCAAGCGCAGTATAATAATAAGTAAAGACATCAATTTTTGGATTTTTTAATTCAAGCACACATCCAGCAACTTGGTTTTGGCTTAACAAAGGATCTTCTAGTTGATTATCAATATCTCTTAAAGTCCCAATAATTCTTTTAATTAACGCAAAATCATCTTTTACAAAATCTCAACTTAAAACAGTATTCAAAAGCATTTGGTATTTAATAAAAAAATAATTTGACTCATGCACTAATTTTGCATTTGGGTCAGCAAAAAAGTTTCGAGGAGCAATTCTTCTTAATTTAAGTTCCCCAACAATTTTATTATCAACCTCAACTTTTGGGTCACAATAGAGCTCATTTACTCCAAACCCATAAATTAATTTATCATTGATTGTGCGCTGCATAACTGTCGCAATATCAAGTCGATCCCATTCACTGTTCACAACTTTATTAACTTTCGCAACTTCTTCGGCATGTTTTAAATCAATTGATTTGATTTCAGGACGATAAGATGTTACATTATGGTCAGCAACATTTCAGCGTAATGCTTCTCGCATTAAATTTTCTCGTTGGGTTAAGAGTTTTTGTTTTTCTCACCCACTTCGATACAACCGATCTTCAATTTTATTTCATTTTTCAACAATATCTTGCCGATCAGCTCGACAATTTGATCATCGATCAATAAATTGCTGTTCTTTCACCGAGGGGGTATAAGTTGTATTGTTTGGTTTTTGGTTTGTGTAAAAATTTGGCATTTTAATTGTTTTGACCAACATATCGGTCAGTGTTCATAACATTTGCTTCTAGAGGGTTATAACGATTTTCTTTGCGTTTTTGTTGAACAAAGGATAAAATTTCATTTCGTGCTGTGATGTCTTCACAAGCATATCGTAAGGCATCCAACATATCACAGTTTTTCTTTTTAATTTCTCGTACTCCTGTGCGATCATTATGTTGGTAAACATAACGAGGAAACTCTGCTAAAAGGTCAGTTAAATTATCAAATATAAATAATCGGTGTTGGTTAATCAATTCATTTAAGTGGGAAATTGTAATCGCTAATTGTTTAGAAGCCGAAGTAAAATCAATCCCTTCAGTTGCATATTTTTGAATCGGTGATCGATTATCGGTTCCATGAGTAACTGCGTTCCCTTGTGAATCACATTTTCGGGCCACAATTTGCTCCTCAGGAATTCCAAGTTCAGTTGCTTTAATTAATTTCGCATTTTCGGTAATTCCAATATTAGATTTTTTATATCCTCGAAACACATAAAGTTTTCCATCTTCTTTATGTTCCGCGACCCCAACATAGGCACAAGGATTTTCTCATCCCAAATCTGCTCCAAAGTAATAATTATAATCTTTAACTTCAAATTGAAAAGGGGTAATCATTGCTTGTCGGTAGTTAGGATAAATCAATCCTTTTGACGAAACAATTTTACCAAGGATATATCGTTGGTATTCTCCTGAGTCTTTCCCTTTATAAGTTGTCTCCTGCAACTCCATAAAATTTCCATCATTAGAATAAGGGTTTGCTGATGTCGGATAATTGTGCAGAGAAATATCTTTCATCTCTGCTCGAGGTTTAAGAATTATCTCTAAATCCGAAATATCAGAATCCCGACTAATAAAAATTTTATTCACATAAGGTAAGTATTGGGTTAATACTCAACTGTGTTCCTCAGGGTTTCCATCCATGTATAACTGCCCAATATTTTTCATCTCTGAATAATCCTCAACTGCTCGTTGTCGTAAAATTCCTTGACTGTCAACAAAAGCTGTTTGAGTCAAAACTTTCTTACGAATTCGTGAGGCAACTTGAATCGCAACTCGTTTTTTAACAACGGTAAACTCAGGGATGTAAGCTCCACTGGCATTCAAAGAACGATATTTTCCTTCTTGGTCAGCAGGGAAGAATAAAATTTCACTTCCATTCTTTAAGTAAATCCCTTTCGTATTTCAACGCAGTTTTCCATTTCGTCGGTCAACAAGTCCTTCTGGCAAAAATGACTTAATCGTATTTAAGACAGTTTGTTGAATACTTTCCAATGAGTGAGAAATAATCAACATTGTCGCATTACTATATAAAAGTACATGCCGTAGAATTGCTCAATATACTCCAGCATCAGTTTTACCATTGTTCATGGCTCCCAATGCAATCACAATCTTTGAGGGATCAGTAACAATTGCTTGTTGGGTCGGTGTTAGTTTATAGAATGAGAAATCATAAGCATTACAACCCGGACAAATACCGAAGTGTTTACCTGCTTCTCGGAGAATGTACTGATAACAAACTGCACACCGTTTCTTTGATTCATAGTCACATTTATATCCATCATTATAGATGGTAATTACTTTTCGACCTTTCATTAATTACTTCTTTCTTTGAGGTACCATTTGAGTTAATGGTGTTCCACAGACTACACAAATTACCGGTTGGGGAATATATGTTAAAATTGTATTATCGCATTGACGATTAATACAAGGATAATAATGTTGTGCTGGTACTGTATCAGCAGTAATAAATTGAGTATCTTGATGGTGTTCAAGTGATACCAATTGTTTTAAGATCGCCGATCATCGTTTAATGTCATCGTTCGTTAAATTCGC
>JACSEK010000057.1_pt1 | contig 12060 bp, 14 predicted proteins | sample 8225431 | NCBI WGS metagenome assembly JACSEK01 (sample SAMN15704673, study PRJNA253121) | viral metagenome | isolation source: viral DNA from sea star tissue collected in USA, Olympic National Park... | host: Pisaster ochraceus | collected 2013 | reverse complement strand
ACAGTTGGATAAGCCATTAGAGACTCCTCAAATTAAAGTTAGATTCCTTTACCAAAAGTAACCTTCGTCTTTCGCTCATTAAATAGCGGCATACGAGGGTCGTTCTCTCTCATGAGGCTATTGTCTACAGAAAGGATCTGAGCATTATTTTGATTTTCATAATGTTCGTTTCGCTCTTCCGGTAGTTCAGACGGAGCTTTACAAAGCATCAGACCGCCGATTACAACATTGTCTTTGAACCGTTCGTTTTCAACGGCGACCATTGTAATTTCGGGATGATCTTCTGCCCGTACAGGCTCCCAGCCTTCACGGAGTTTGGACGAAACATTAGTGGCGTCAACTTGACCTTGCGTGCTTACACGTACCCATTTAAAAGCGTACCCGTCTTCTGGAGTAGGTGAAGGCAGAACTTCTGGCCTTGACCATCCTTTCTTACGGACTGTTTTTTCACGGGTCGTTAATTCACGATCTATTCTATTCTGAGCCATTATTGTTTCCTCATGTCTATAGCAACCTGTTTGGCGTATTGTTCTGGGGTGAGACCTAACCGTTTAGCAACTGCAACTTGTGTTTGCGTTAACCTAATTTTTTTAGGGGCTGTGCTCCGCGTTGCGGGTGCAACCACATTCGTTCGTCGCTTCCGTTGTTCTGGTTCACCAACATCCTCGAAATTATCGGGGAATATCTGTCGCATACGAGAATTAATCTTCTCGTAGTAATCATCACTCTGAGGACTTACGCCCTCTTTGACAAGTTTTGTATGCAACCCCAGCGCAAAACTTGTCATTTCATCATCTTGTCCGAACCACGTATTGGACGCTGCCCATTCGTTTGCTCGGTTATCAATAGGTGCTGGGGCGAATTGTTCTCGAATTTGTTCTGTTTGTACAGGAGTTTCTTCCTGTTGTAAAGCGGGACTTTTAAGGTTACCAAGCCTGTCAGACTTTATCTTGGCGTTGGTTAGCTTCTCTTGGGCTTCTAGTAGCTTATCAGCATCACCTGCTTCGTACGCCTCTTTATAAGCGCGTTTAGCAAGGATCGCCTCGCCTGCAGCCGTACGTTTAGCCTGCTCTAAAAGGATTTCTTGGTTCTTATCAACCGTGCCTTTAAGTTGTTTATTCTCGTCAACAAGCTGTTGAGCAAGCCTTTCAAGTTCCTGACGTTCACGTAAGGCAGTTTCTTTAGCCCGTCTTTCGTCATGATACCCTTTACTGAAGTGCTGAATACGTTTACGTACTTTTTCAGAGTAGTCTTCAAGCTCCTCGTCAGTAATATCCTCTGGTGGTTCCGCAGGCTTACGATTTCGATCAGCTTTTGGCGTGTCGTCAAACACTTCAACTTCATAATCTTCTTCCTCTACAACCTCTGCTGTTTCCTTTTTAGGTTCGGGTTTAGGTTTTCCTGATATATCAATCTCCGTAGCACTTGAAGGTTCAATATCAATGTCGGTGCTTTCTTCGGTTTCATCAGGGAAACTGAATTCTACTTTTTGAAACGGCATGTTAACTCCTTATGCTCGCGTGATGCCACGCGGATCTGCCACAATAGCTTCTATAGAATCATCGTTCATTAGACGATACTCTACCCCACCAACCTTAAACCGAGTGCCCGTGTTCATACGGAACATTACATAATCACCCGCTTGACACCACGGGCCTGACGGGAACCGCTCTTCGTCAGAATAGGCTTGCTCGCCCATATCCAACACAAGTCCGATAATCGACATAATGTGTTCTTGGTTCATTGTTTTAGTAGATTTAAGCAGTCCGGTTTCTCCAAACGTCTCTTCTACTTGCGGTAACGCGACCAGAACTCTATACCCTACGGGTTTAGGTAGCTGCGCCTCGATCTCTTCAGGTGTTAACATCTCTTCAGGTGCTAATGTCTCTATTGCTTCACTCATCATACTCTTCCATATTGCGCGAGAGGTCTTCTACATAGTTAATACAGGCTTCGAGACCCCGAACCATACCTGTAACTTCCTTATACTGAGCAAAGTCTTTAGCCCCACCCCCTCCAAGAAATTGTAGTGCAGAGGATTTATCTTCCTCGAATTTATCTTTAAGCACGTCTAAGACGGTTTTAGCCATTACTGACCCTTATTCTGTTGATCGATTAACCTAAGCAGTTCTAGGTTTAGTTTGTCGGTGTTTTCAGTCGTTGACTTAGCCAGCTTCAACCCGTCTTTCTGGGCTTCCAACGTAAGTTCTTCTTTGTCAAGTTGCAGTCGTTTCGTAGCAATAGCCGAATCAATGGCTTCTTTCTGCGACCTGCGCTGCTCTTCAGACATACGAATCTGGATATCTGCAGCGTTCTTCTGGGCTTTAAGCTGTACTTCTTGCTCTTTGATCGCCACTTCTTTCTGCTGTAACTGGAACAGCGGGTCTTGCGCTTGTTGCTGCGCTGCCTGTTGTGCCTGTTGCTGCTGTTTACCTTGCGTAAGTTGCGTCCCAGCCTTAGCCATAAGTTGTGCTAGTGTGACTTCTATGTTTTCTGGTAAATCTTCGTTCGGTGCAGGTAGCGGTGCACCCATCTTTTCTTCGATCTGCTTGCGGTACTGGAAGCCTAAGTGTTGCGCTAAGTGCGCTTGTAGAGCCGCCATAATCGCTTGTCCCTGTGGATTCTGACCAATCATTTGGGCAACCATAGGGTCTTGCATAAACGACTGGTGGGTCGCCATGTGCGCTTCGTGGTCTTGGTAAATGAATGCTTTCATCGGTTTTCCAACCAGCGCATCCATGTTCTCACTAACGGGGTCAGTAGGTTTGAGATCGTCTTGGGTCGGAACTAACTTATCCGCATTCTTAACGCCCAATACCTCGATCATCTGCCGGTGTAGCTGTGGCAGGTCGTATATCTGTGGAGCCTGTTGCGACATCTGGAGTACCGCTTGGTACTGTACAACCCGTTGCGCCATCGTAGAGCTGTTGGGGTCACTGACGGGGATCACGTCCACCATCATATAGTCCGCTACCCTAGCACTAACTTCTCCACGCATGGGGATGTAGTCGTACTCAGTGGGCGCATACTCAGACATGATTGTCTTGAGCATCTTGAACTCTTGCTTCATCGCGTAATGAACACGAGCCTGTACCGCAGCCATTGGCTTTAACGTACGCTCTAACAGCGCCAGCGTCGTTCCTACCGGAGCGTTAGCCGACATGTCAGAGATGTTCATATCACTAATAGCCCCTAACCGGCGACCCTCAGTTGTAATCTGGTTCAATAGGGCGAGAAGAGTCTGGCTTGGCTCCTTGTATGGGAGGGGCATAATGTTGTCGCGGATACTACCAGACGGCACATCCACATCCTTCCATTCCCCCGGCTCGATGGGCGTATCATCACCCTTGATCCGTAAGCCACGAGACTTCAACCCACCGGGAAGATTAGACAGCGTACCGGCATCAACCAACTGACGAATTAGCGAGGTACCTGCACGAGCGTATCCACCGATAATATGGATCAAACCAAGGCCGTAGAACCCAAATCCCGGCACGTAGACGTAGTGCACGAAGTGCTGACGCTTCAACATCAGCGGATCTTCTTCGCTCCAGTTACGCCGAATCGCTAGAACATTACCCGTACCACGTTCAATCGTAACAACGTAAGGCTTTGCAATCTCGTCTTCATCTTCGTCGATACCATCAATAATGAGATCCGCATGGACTTCGTATATCGCATATCGATCATCGTCAGTAATAGAGTAGCCACCTTCTTCGGCCTTCCTCTTCTCGATGTCTGTATGGAACGGCTGTGGATCACCGAGGTCTACTTCTCTGTAGAACCCCATCGCTTGTAGTTTCTTCAGCTCGTTCTTGGTCTTCCGCATGACGTGGGTAACACGCTCTGCAGTCTCAATATGGGACGCGCCATAGGGCACGATAACGTCTTCGGCAGGAATATAGATGGCTACCTGTCGTCCCAAACTGGGATCATAATACACCTTCTTAAACGCAGACCCCGCCAGTCCTAGGCTGTACAACATCCGTTCATGCTCTGGCCGATACTCAACCATGCGCTCAGTCAGCTCATAGTTCATATCCGCTTTTACCCTCTCAGCGGCTTCGGCTTTCTCGGGTGTTTCTTCTCCTAGTACCTTTACACGTACGGGGCCAGCGGCTGGGAAAGTCTCGCTCATCGTCTCTGCTTGGAAACGTATCGCGGCTTCGGCCAGTACAGTAGAGTAAACCCCGCAGGCACCTTCCCACGGGTCTGTGCGCTCTTCGTACTTGAACCCTAATACGTCTAGTCCTTTGACAAACGTATCAGCCCAATCTTTTCGACTATCAACATCAGCGTCGATCAGTCCAACTAAGTCCTGTGCAAGCTCTTGCAGTTCGCTATCATCTAACGCTTCAGCAAGGTTGGCATCAAACCCCATGAGGTCTGCTTCATTGCCATCAGGAATTAATGTAATTTCCATACTGCCATCGGACAGCGTAATACTTTCAGGATCGACGATCTCGATCTCTAATGCTTCTCCTAACCCACCTTCCAACAAATCGTCGTCCATCATCTCGCCTTCGAGTAGGTCATCGATGCCTTCTGGTGCCGCGTACAAACCTTTTTCAATTGCCATAATTTATGCTCTCAGTAATACCCGCCACGCCGTTGTTTAAAGTAACGTATGTCATCAGGTTCATCAGTTGGTAAGCGTATGAAACCACCTTGTCTAAAACGCATTAACGCCATGACTGTCGAATCCACTAAGTCATCATGGCTCATAAACGGGAATCCAGCAATCTCTTCAACTACTTCTTCCGCCCAGCGAGTTTCGGGTACCCATACTATACCTGATGCTACAATATCAGCGACGGAATTTAAACGTGCTAATTTATCACCAGATCCTCTATGAGGGGTATATTCCTGTACTGGCAGTCCCATACGGCGCATCTCCTGATAGATCGCCACACCAGAACTTTTCTTCTCCACGATAAACGCATCAGGTTCCCAGTCAGCGTACTCTTCCAACGCCAGCTCTTTTAGCTCGGGGAACTCCAACCGCTTCTTAATACTGTTCAACAAGATGATGTTGTACGCTTCGGCCTCATCATTAAAGAAGACACCCCACGTCGTCAGTGCCGTAAAGTCAGCACGGTTGTGCTTCTCCGCAGCAGAGTCTAACGACATGATAATATATTCGCACTTAGGCGGATCTTCCTTCGTCCAGATACTCCACCACTCACGCTTGACGATGGCAGCTTCTTCCGCCGTAGGTTCCTGTTGATACTGGGCATTCCACTGAAAGACCGGCATAGAAGCCTTAGTCCGTAGCAAAGCGTCTAAGTCAAAGAACTCAGGCCACAGCGGCTTCTGTATAGGTTTACCCGTCTTCTTATCTGAAGTCTCTAGTATCGCAGGGAACTCAATCACCTCAAACGCATCAGCACGTTCATTCTGTCCCATATCCCGTACAACACGGCCTGTTAGGTCATCCATGTGCCAACGGGTCTGTATAATCGCTACCCGACCTCCGGGCATAAGACGCGTACGTGCCCCAAACGTGTACCACTCATAGGCTTTCTCAAATACCGAGAAGTTACCATTAATAACGTCTTGCTCAGAGTGTGGATCATCCACTAGAAGCAGGTCAGCACCACGTCCAGCAAGGGCAGAACCCACCCCACAAGCGTAGTATTCGCCCCCTACACTGGTGTTCCACCGACCTGCAGACTTGGAATCAGAGGCCAAATTGACCGTAGGAAACACCGCTTTATAGGCGTCTACACCGATTAAATTACGTACTTTACGTCCAAAATCTACAGCTAGATCAGTAGTATGCGACACCATCATGACTTTTTTATTAGGATTCCGCCCTAAATACCATGCTGGGTAGAAGATAGACACTAACTGGGACTTACCATGACGCGGGGGTATGTTTACACATACTCGATCCTTGTCCCCACCCTCAATCGCCATCAGCATGTCAGCCAATATGCGGTGATGCTTACCCACAATGAACTCAGGCATCATCACTTTGCAGAACTCTATCAGGTCGTCGTACGCTAACTTGTTTTTCTTACGTGCGCTCAGTTCCTCAACTAATTTGTCGATCTCAACGACTTCATCCTGCGTATAATCGTCAAGATTATCCAACATCACTTGGATTTCTTCTTCTGTAAAGTCTAAGGCGACCTCACTCATCGTCATACTCTTCGTATATCTCAGGTTCTTCAGGTGTTAACCCTAATTCTGCGTCCACGTCAATAACTTTTCCCTCAAATACGATGGGTGCACCCAATTCTTCGGGTGGATTGACTAGCTTCTCTAGCTTTTGACGCAGCTTCGCACGCAGGTCGTCCGTAGACTGGTGCGTTATAGTGACTTCTGACTTTTCTGCAAACAAACTAACGTCTGAAATCTTACCTAACAGCTCTAAGGCACGGATTCTTACCCGTGGGTCTGGGTTTTCTGACTCTAGTAGCAGCTTATTAGTTACAAGATGGCGTATCTGGGTAGCACTCTCGGCCACAGACTGTCCAAACTCTTGCAGGATGCTGTTAGTAAGTACTAACGAGGCAGGGGTCATCTTAGCAGCCTTGGGGTTGCTCACTTTCTTAGATGTTTTTATAGGGTCTTCGGCGTATTCAACCGCTAGACCTGCCGCTACGGTCTTATCGCCCTTGTCTGGCGCTATGTCTAGGCCGTGTTCGGACAAATACAACGCAGTATTGCAGGCCGCTTCCGCACGAACGCGGAGATCTGCATAGGACATATCCACAGATAAGGGTATTCCAACTTCTGGATGAAGCACTACTGTCATAGATGTACGCAGGTTGTTAACCGTTACCGCAAATGTACACGAAAAATAATTTTTTGCAACATTAAGTTGGGACTCCTACCGGGGGGTGTTCCCTATATAGAGGGGGTGGGGGGTCGAGTCTGGCAAAAAAGGGGTTTGAACTCAGAAAAAAGCAAAACATTTGTGGAGATTAGTAATACATAGGCTGTGGGACTCCTGCTTCCTGACAGCGGGGCATGGGGGGCGGGTACCCTCTGTAATGTTAGGGAATTCCCTAACAGACCATTATATTCCACTATTGACCATCATTTGACATTGGGCGCTTGATCCTTATAATACGTTAACAGGTCGAGGCATTCCGTCCGGCCATTAAGGAGTTATAAGATATGAACACACAAGCAATCAACAGCGCGGCATTCACAGCAATCAAGGGCTATTCAACGGCGACGACCGAGGGCGAGAAAAAGAAAGGCGCGCATCTCGACGCAATGTTCAAGCACGGGATGCGAGCGGGTCACACTATATCGCCCGAGGGCAAGGATAGCGCCGACAGTTTGGCGACCCCCGAGCAATACGCTGAGATTAAGGTCAATGTGCTGACGGGATTCGCTCAGAAAGATCAAGCCTTATTCAAGGTCGAGGTCAAGACATTGTCCGACGACGACAAAGCACGCAAGCGTTGGGTCACTCAGCAAATCGGGTCGCGCATCAAGGACATCCGCAAGGGTCTTCTAAGCCGCGCCATCGATGCCGGTGAGATCGAGCCAGAACAGCGCGAGACCAAAACCGAGGCCGAGAAAATCATCGCCGCAATCAAGACGGCTGCTAACACGGCGCGCAAGGACGAGACCCCCGAGTACAACCCGAGCGCCTTGATTACTGCGCTAGCGCAAACAATGGCACTCATCGGGACCGATGACGACATCCGGTCAATCATCGAAGGCTAAACTCAAGCCCCCCGCAAGGGGGGCATCTTTTTAATGTTAGGGATTCCCCCTAACAAAACAGGAGCAAGAAATGAAAGATGTCGAAAAATATTTGAACATGGCCCTTGAGGCTTTCTGTAAAGAAAACGGCTCATCGCTTGGCGAGATAAACTTTAATTCCACCGAGGCTTATTCATCCCCGTTATACGAAAAGTTGAGCGGCCCAAAACAGGGTTGGTTGCAAGAATGCCTAAATTTATGGCACCAAACTACTGAAGTAGTGCGAGGTAAAAACCCGCAGGGTGATGATGCTCATGACCGCCGAGTGCAGCAAGTAACAAAACAGGAGCAAAACCCATGATCATTATCTACAAGCAAAAACGATTCTCATCTTTCAAAGCACTTTACGATTTCTGTGCTGCCCAAGCCAACTAACCCACCTTCCCCGCTTCGGCGGGGTTGATACCAGTTCCTAGAGTAGCGATGCGCCAACGTGTTACCTCCACGATACCAGTTCCTAGAGCAGCGGTGCGGGGCACGATGCGTCTGTTAGGGGAAACCCTAACAAAACTAATGTTCTAAAACGCGTTTTGTAATGTTCTCAAATGTTCCCTAATGTTCCGTAATGTTCTGTACCAAAAAGAACATTCCTTAAGTGGATGACGATGGAATATAAATGCAGGTTAATGCACGATGTAGTTGTCAAATTCCTAAATATATATAGTTTTTATAATGTTCTCTTTTTAGGGAAATATGCTTGGTGACATTTCAAAGGGGGGTAAGAGATGTTCTCTTCTACACGCAAAACCCCCCAGAGAAACATAAGTCCATCCAAAATCGTCGAAAAAATAACATTAGGAACATTCGAGGTTAATCAAATACTTAGCATAACGCGATCAAGAACATTCCAGTACATTCCAGAACATTCCACCGTAATATGTTCCACCGTGTTCCCCACACGTCTCTATCCGTATCAGTACGTCCATGATGTTCCATCACTTGACATTACCTTCCATCTATGTCATAATAAGGGTCTGAGGTGGTAATTTTCACTTCAGACATGTTTAAAACATGTTAACAGCAACTTTGTTAGGGATTCCCCTAACAAGCAACACAAGAGGATATGACAATGGATACACAAAACATGTTACCAGCAGTACCGCAGGTATCGGCACCATCGATACAATCAAGCGCCATGATCGTTGAGTTCAATGCGTCGGTCTGGACGGGACGCAAGAAAGACAAGAGCGCGTCGGCCCAAGTGACCCTGCACAACAACGCCAAGTCTGGCACCGCCAACGTCAGTAAGAAGTTGCTAGGTGACTGCGCCGAGCTGGACGCCGTGCAGAAGTTCATCGGTAACACACGCAACACCCACTACGCACTCACGATGCCGTGGTCAGATCTAGGTCAACGGTTGATCCCGACTGCCATGTTCTTCGACTACCAAGCGCAGATGACAGCTTATGAGCAAGAGTTCGACGTTCTGGTGCAAGCGTTCCTCGATGTGTACGACTGGGAGATCATCCAGTCCAAGGTCAAGTTGGGCGACCTGTTCAACGATGCCGACTATGCACCCGTGCACGAGCTGCGCCGCAAGTTTGCCTTCAGTGTGACCTATTCACCCGTGCCAGAAGCTGGTGACTTTCGGGTTGACATGGGCAACGAACAAGCTGCCATCCTGAAAACACAATATCAGGAACATTACGAAGCGCAGATCACCAAGGCAATGGGTGACGTGTTCAACCGTACGCGTGCCGTCATAACCAAGCTACACAGCGAGATCGACTGGAACGAGGGTGAGAAGTCCAAGCGCATCTTTGCCAGTGTCTTCGACCAAGTGCTAGAGATGATCGACATGCTGCGCGTGTGCAACCTGACGGGCGACACCCAGATGGAGGCGATACGCACCAAGCTCGAAGATCAGTTCCGTGGTATGGGCACCAAGCAGGGTCAGTTGCCACTGTCTATCGAGGCACTCAAGGATGACGCGCACACTCGCGCCGAAACCAGAGCGGTGCTAGAAGACGTTATCAGCAGCCTACCAACGTTGGATATGTAAATGCTGCACCAACCTGAACAACCAGAGAAGGAGTTAGAGCGATGAGGTATAGCGCAGCAGAGGATCAGTTGTGGTACAAGCATGGGCGCACGGTGTTGCACCCGAAGGATGCGTTCGACGATGCCATCCGCAACGGGATGGATGAGGAGGGTAAGTATCACTACATGTATATGTATTCGAGCGAGACGATGCACTTTTTCAAGCACGTTGATACACGGGAGTATGCGAGATACAACCGAGTGCATAGGAACAAGCGGTAAACGTGTTAGGGATAACCCTAACAAAACTAAGTCCAAAGGAGGACATAAACGATGGCAACATCAACAAGACTATATGCAGTAAACCTAGACCAGATCGCAGAGTCGATCATTGCGAACGGTCACAACCGCACGGTACTCGTGCAGGGTCACATGGGGAGTGGTAAGTCATCACTTCTAAACATGTTAGCAGCAGAGCTGCCCAAGCATGTGCCGTGTTACTTCGACTGTACCACCAAGGATCTGGGGGATATCACGATCCCAGATATCATGCGTGTTGAGGGTGGCAGTGGGTTCGTGCGGTACCTGACCAACGAGGAGCTGGGGGTGCACAACGACAAGCCAGTGATACTCATGATTGACGAGTACGGCAAGGCCAACCCAGCAGTCAAGAACGCGTTACTGCGTCTACTGCTAGAGCGCAAGATCGGGAGCTATACGCTACACCCCGACAGCATTGTGTTCGCTACCACTAACCTCGGTGCAGAGGGTGTCGGTGACTTACTACCAGCACATGCTCGCAATCGCTTGACCGTGATCGAGTCATCCAAGCCAACGTGGGAGCAGTGGATCGAGTGGGGTATCAACAACGGTATCGACCCCACTGTGCTGGGGTGGTGCCGCAACAATGACAAGGCGTTTGCCGACTTCCGCGACGTGCAAGATCCCGACGAGAACGACTATGTGTATCACCCACGGTCAACCCGTGCGGCGTTTGTTACACCTCGGTCACTCGAAGCTGCCAGCGATTGGATGCAGGTGCGCGACAAGTTCGATGACAAGACACTAACGTCTTTACTCATTGGTACCATCGGGCCATCAGCAGCGGGTGACATGATGGCGTTTGCTAGGCTTGCCGATCAGTTGCCGTCCATAGATTCAATCAAGTCCGATCCTCACAGTGCGGTGGTGCCTACCAGTGCGGGTGCCGTGATGATGGTTGTGTATAAGGTGTTATCCACACTTGATCGTGATTGGGTCGATGCGTGGATGGATTACATGTTGCGCCTATCCAAGGAAGCGCAGGGTGTGTTCGCCAACGGGGTTCGGTCCGAGAAGTACACCAAGCGTTCAATGGTGATGACCAACAAGAAGTTCACGCAGTGGGCGATGGACAACAACTATCTGTTTACAGCAGACAAGAAATAAGGAGCAGGAAGATGGCAAGAGCAGAGAACAAGAGCAAGAGCTGGACTAAGGAAGAAGACATAGCGTTGTTGTGGTACCACCAAAACGGTAAGAGTCACGAGTATATGGCTAAGAAGTTAGGGCGTACTAAGGGTGGGGTATCAGGTAGGATTGGTACGCTACGTGCCGCAGAAGCTATAGACCCTGTAGAGGAGAAATTTGAGTGGACTGCGGAACGGAACGCGTACCTGACACAGCTTGTCGAGGAGGGTAAGTCCTACGAGGAGATTGGCGCATTGATGGGGCGTACACCCAAGGCAGTGGATGTGCATATATACAGACTGCGTAAACGTGGTGATCTCCCCCCTACCCTATACGATAGAAGGCGTAGCTATACACCGCAGAAAGACTTGTTTACACCTGTCGTTACTGCCGAGCCTGTCTTGACTGAACCGGTTAGGGAAGTCCCTAACAAAACACCAGTAGCACCAGCACCAGATATCCTAACGCCGAAAGCGCAGGGGTGGTGGAGCAGGTTGCGTCACGGTGACCAAGCCTTATGGCTGGAGGTGGAGCGACTCAGATGCGAGCTGGATGTACTTCATGCGTCACACACTAAGTTGTTATCTGGACTAGGAGAGGAGGAGTGATGAAAGAAGTAATACTGGAGGAGTATACCAACCAAGAAATCGATTGGGTTAGTGAGATGATCCAAGAAAAACTTGTGGACATGGGGTACGAGAACGTATCCACATTCAGTTTCGACATAAACGTGTGCTTTAACGAGGAGGATAAATGACCGGCCCAGATGATTATTTAAAAACAGTTCATGTTCACTTGGACAAATTATCTCTGAACATATTTGATGAAGGTACCCATCTTGTAATTGACGTGTGGGAAAAAGATTTTGAAGGCTCAGAACCTCTTTCTACTTTTAAATATTCC
>JACSEK010000055.1_pt1 | contig 12137 bp, 10 predicted proteins | sample 8225431 | NCBI WGS metagenome assembly JACSEK01 (sample SAMN15704673, study PRJNA253121) | viral metagenome | isolation source: viral DNA from sea star tissue collected in USA, Olympic National Park... | host: Pisaster ochraceus | collected 2013 | reverse complement strand
GCGATTGCAGATAATAAAGTAACAATTCAAAGTATTAATATTCGTAAAACAGATGAATTAACAACAAAAACTCCCCTTGAAGAAGGTGGAAATACAGTCGCAAGTGCTCTTACAAAACATGAAAGTGATATTAAAACATTACAAGAAAATGAAGTTGTAGTTGACCCTTTTGAAACCGTCGACCAAACAGAATATCGAGGGCGATTTGACTATAAAGATTTCGAGCAATATTCCGATTTAGAATGATTACCATTAACTTTTATTAATCAAATTCAAGGAGATTTATATTATGGAAATGGTTTTATCCGATTAGAAATTGACGAAAGTTCGCATTTATTACCTGAACACTTTGATTTAGAAACAGGGAAGATTAATATTACGAAAGAAAATATTGGGGCGTTAGCACATAAATTATATGGTTTTCAATTAGGAAAAAGTGGTTTAACTTTCGTTAATAAAGTTCCCGACGAAGTTGAGCTTGCTTGAGCGCGATGACCGACGACACAAGAAAATTGAAGTGGAACCTTAGTTAGTGAAATTGAAGGTTTTGAATTGTTATTTCCCTTAACATTGGAAGAAAGATATCAGGATGATACACAAAAGAATTATGACCTATCATCAGACCAACAAGAATTTGAATTTGAAGTAGGATATACCTATATGTTGGTTATTAAAAATGTCCCTTGAAACTTAATTAGTCGACGAGCACGGGGAGATGGATATTTAACTTACTTAATTTTACTTACCAATGTTAATGATTTCTCTGACCAACCAAAAACAAGTGATGTTAGAACAGTTGACAACCCACTGGGAAATACTCAAGCGAAAGTCAATAAAGCATTAATCGAAAAAACTTCGCATTTATATGACTCAGGAGAGTTGGAATCGACTCATGTTAAATATGGCATTGGAAATGCCCGAACTGATGTGGGAAGCGCATTGGATGGAATTAAATTAAATATTAAAAACTTACCAGTGCCTTCTGATGGTCGGGACGGAATTGACGGAAAATTAACCCAAGAACAGCAAAATCAAATTCAAAATTTAGACAATGAAGGAAAATTAGATTATTTAAATGTTAAAAACCATCCAGTACCTTCAGACGGAAGGGACGGAATTGACGGACAATTAACCCAAGAACAGCAAAATCAAATTCAAAATCTCGACCAACAAGGACAAATTGATTATAGTAATGTTAAAAATCATCCTGCAATAGGAACAGGCACAGGAGTTAATGTTGACCCTTTTGACGAAGTAGACCAAACAGAATATCGAGGACGATTTCACTATAACAATTTCGAGCAATATTCAACTTTAGAATGATTACCGTTAACTACTATTAACCAAATTCAAGGAGATTTATATTACGGAACTGGGAATGATTCTTTGATTATTGACCCTAATTCTCACTTACTACCCGAACACTTTGATACCGATACGGGGAGAATTATTATCACCCAAGAAAATCTTGGGGCATTAGCGTATAACTTATATGGTTTTCAACCAAACAAAAGTCCTTTGTGGGTTCATAATCAAGTTCCCGACGATATTGAGATTGCTTGAGCACGATGACCGACGACACAAGGAACTTGAATTGGAAGTCCCGTTAGTGAAATTGCAGGTTTTGAATTGTTATTTCCTTTAACTGTAGAGGCAGGTTTCGGAAGTAATGATACTCTTCTTTATGGTGTTTCGTCAGACCAAGAATTTGAGTTTGAAGCTGGTTATACATATATGCTTGTGATTAAAAACACTCCTTGAAACGATATTAGTCAAGCACAGGGAGATGGATATTTAGATTGAAGAATTACCCTTACCAATGTCAATGACTTGTCCTATCCCACAAAAACAAGTGATGTCCGAACAGTTGATAATAACCCATTTGGGAAAACACAAGACTTAGTTAATAAAAAATTGATTGATAGAACAAAAACAATTTCTTATGATAGTGAAAATAAATCAACACGCATTCGCCAAGACGATAAAGTAATTGTAGTCGCTCCACACACAATCAGAATAGTTAGTTTTAGCGATTTCAGTAATATTTTCCTTGAAGACGAACGAATTGGAATAATTAAATGCAATCAAAATGGGGAGGAAATCTCAAAAATTGAATTAGGCAATGAAGGAGATATTCTCCATTATTCAACGAAGTTTGATAAAAATGATAAGAATTATACACTTGTTAATGGTTTAAATACCCGAGCATGAGATACAGGTTTAAGAGTTAAAGGAACAGACCAAATTACTTATCAAGTTGTTTGTAAATTATCAAATAGCGTTTTAATGTTATCAACAGGAGAGGCACTTGCAAAACGAAAATAATGAAAAAAATACCGATTGACTGAACGAAAATAATAATGGGAATTCTTGGAGTGGTTGTTATCATTTCAGGAATTGTCTTAATAGTCGTTGGCGAGGACACAGAACCCCACGATAAGATAGGAACAGCGTTAATCGTCGCTGGCGCTTCTTTCGGTGGTTTTGGTATCTCAATGAATGGCCGAAAGAAAAAGGAACATCAGTTAAACGAAAATTGTGCTGATACCACAATTATTAAAAATGAAATTAATTCCCTTAAAGAAGATATTAAATTCATTAAGGAATGAATTAAAAGAAAGGAAGAAAAATAATGACAAAAGATAAAGAAAAATGTTGTTCTTGCTAAATATTTTTTGAAGTTAAAAAGAAAGGAGAAATAATCATGACACAATTTACAAATGTGCTTAAAGCATTCTTAAATATTCCGCTTGCAGTATTAAAATTTATGTTAGTTTTATTCAATGTATTTAGTTATACTTGAAAAACTGACGAAATTAACAACTGAATTGAGAAAATTGAAAAACTGACTAACAACAAGAAAGAATAGTCAATGAACTGAGGCGTCCTTAAACACCATTTAGGGGCGTTCTCAGAGCGATTTATTAAATTTACATACTATGCCTACCGAAAACAACCTAAACCCCAACTATATCATTGAACGATTGCGAAAAAACCTCCAATCTAAAGTAACTGAAAAACCATCCGAAGTTATGAAGGCGCTTGGTTTAGACGCTGCTTCAGGACTAAACCCTGTGCTGGCGTATTTAGACACGGAAAAGAAAATGATAGAGCGATTAACTGCTAAAGACTATCAAACTCGTCAAATTAAAGATTTTGTGCGCAACTACCGGTCATTAAGTACTGATTTTCGCAACCTCACAAGTGTCCAAAAACAAATGGGTTTTAACGATGCTGTGCAAATAGCCCAAGCAAGAAGTCAATTCACCAATTTATTAGGAAATTACAAAACAGGGAGTGCCTCCCTTACTCGTCAATTACGAGAAATTAATCAATCTTTTGAAGATTTACAAACCTTTCAAAAAGGGTTTGACCGTAAAGTGCTTCAATATGACCTCTTAACACGAGAAACTAAAGAAGAATTAGCCCAAGAATACCAAGAACAAATTAAGAAAACCACTGAAGGAAAAAAGGCTTATGAAGAAAGTTGAACTGGTCTTTATGACCGTCTTAACATTCCCAAGGATAAGCGAATAGTATAATGCCGAAATCAAAAAACATTGTCCAAATTAAAATTCCGAAAATTGAATTGGAAACTAAAGCGCCAAAATTAGAGGCCTTAAAAATTCCCAAAGAACCTTTAACCAAAGAACAAAAAGCAGATAAAAAACTGGCAGAAAACCAATTAAAGTATTTTTTAACGGTTGGTAGAGAAGCAGAGACAAAAAAGCGTTCGGGAATTACTGCTGTCTTACCTTTTTTGAAAGAAGACTCCGCCTGAAATGTGGTTTGATGACAAACACCTTTTACCATTTTAACTCGCCCTCTACAAGCAGTCTTACAATTTATTGAAGGCGCCCGAACAGGAGAAAACCCTTTTGTGCGCATGGTTGAAGGAGCGTTAGGATTAAGTGCTGATTTAGAACCAACAGACGCTTTAGGAATTGACACGAGCGCGTGAAATGGGGTTGGAAAATTTTTTGCCAATTTAGGTTTAGCAGTTGCGCTTGACCCTTTAACTTGATTGACTTTAGGGGGAGCAGCGTTAACTCGTTTATCGGGTGTCCCCAAATTAATGAAAACAGCAGAAGCCCTTAAACAAGCAATGCTCGGTGAAGAGTTGTTAGGGGGAGCGCTCCGAACGGCAAAACGGTTTGGAGGCATCAAAAAATTCAAAGCAATGGGAAAAGGTTTAGGGTTATCAGGAACCGATGACCTCGGTAGAATTTCAGCAACACTCAATCAAGGGGTCTTTAACGCCAGTGAAAGTTTGTATAAGGCAGGTCGTTTTGTTGGTAGTTTAGAATGAAAATATATTAAAGGCGCTTCAGGAATTTGAATTCCGAAACGCGTTTGAAAGAATATTATCAAACCCCTCGGAAAATGAGCATCAACGGTGAAAGCAACAAACCCCGTTATTTTATCAACTCTGCGTTTTTTTGGAGCAAGAGTAAGTGGCGTTTCCCAAGCAGCACGCAATATCGCCGCCAAAATGCAATTTGGTTTCGCAACCGACACTCCAACTAAAGAAATATTAACTTCTATCGCCCAAGAACAACAACAATTTATGAGCCAAGTTGCTCAAACGGGAAAAGTCTTCCGCGAAATCACTGAAGCACGAACCCACATTATTTATGCAGGACTACAAGGCAAAGCAGCCGACCCCAAATATCTTAAAATGTTTAACAAAATTAAATTTACCGAAGATATTGCCCAATTTCAAAAGGCAGGTTTATCGGCAGACTCCACTTTTGACGAAATTTTAGAGGTTGTTAATCGCCAAGTTGTTGACAAATTAGCAGTGGAACACCAAGCATTTCAACGCGGTTATCAAATCAGTCATAGTTTTGACGCCAACGGGTCGCTATTAGTTGCCGACCGAAACCAAGCACTTAAAATTACTGATTGATTAAATAAAGGAAAGTCTTCACCTCTGCGTTTACGAGGGGGACAAGGAATATACGCGGAAATTCGTCCGATTGCTGATGTGAAAGATGTGATTGCTTTACGAAAAACACTCGGTCGCCCTATCACAGATGCCGAAGCGATTGAAATGTTGGCGGAAATTCAAAAAAGCACCAAAGGGGGAGCGTTTATTAGTTTACGACGAGTGGCGAAAGGAAAACAATGAGACGCTTGAGCAAAAAAAACAACTAAACAACTTAAAGAGCAAGGTTTATCTAAAGCAGAAATTAAAATTGAAATGACTAAAGTCCGAAAAGAGTTTGGGAATTATTTGGAATATTCGCGAGGCGACAAAACAAATGTTTTTGCCCAATGAGAAGAAATGATGGAAAATGGTCAAATGTCTTTGGTTGCTGACGAGCATTTTCGGGAGATGATGAAAGTCAGTGGAGTATCAAAACAACGAATTATGCAAGCGCAAAGGGCCTGACAAAAAACGCAAACTAAACATGTGTTGGAATCAATGGATACGATTTTGAAAGACCCTCGGGTTGCCGCCTTTGTGCAAGAAGGTGTTTCTGCCCCCTTGCAATCAACTCTGGCACGGATGGAAGGAAAATTAGGGAAAGGCGCCAATAAACTATTTGCGGGGATTAAAAAAGATTTAGCAGATTTAGATGATTTAATGGTTAAATTTATGCAGGGTAAAACGACATCATTATCAAAGTTTTATGACTTTTCGGTGAAATTAAACGATGGGTATCGAAAAGCAATTACAGATTTGATTGAAAACCCCGTTATTAAACAACTCTATGGTAAAACCGACGAAGCAACCCGTTTTGCTTTGAAAAAAGAATTCCAACATCTTCTTGTTGACCTTAATAAAGACTTACCTTTTAAGGCCTATAGTGAAATTCAAAGAAAAAGATGGTTGAATTTTTATAAAGATTATTTAACCCGAGAAATAAAACTAACCAAAGGAAAAGGATTTGCTAAAGTTGATAAAGTTTTAGACTATCCCAAAGAAGTCGCCAAACGCTGAAAATTAGACAATAATTATCGTTTAATTAGTTTAAGACTTTTGAACGACCTTGTGGACCGTGTTGCTTTAGACAACCCAACAAAAGTTTTCAAAACGCTATCAAACCGAATTGCTCGAGAGATTAAAGATTGACCAACTCCAGTTAAAGACGCGATGGTGAAGACTTTTAAGGAAGGTCGGGCAGCAGTGATGAAGACGATTAAAGAAACAAGCAAACAGGCAGAAGCAATGTGAGTTGCTCGTCAAAAAATTACCGAACTCATTCGCAAAGGCATGAACCCCGAAGACATGCGCGCTACAATTACGAATGTTTTTATCAAACGCTTAAACGGTAAATTTACCAAAGAACAAGTAGCAATGGTATTGGATAGTTTCAAAAAACAAATGCCCCAAGAAATGTATGACAATGTTTTTCGGAATGTTTCTTTAAAAGGGAAAACCCTAATTAACGAAAAAGTTGCTAAACTGGTGAACGAAGAGAAACTTCTGAACCAAATTGCCTATGAGGCCGGAAACGCTCTCCAAAACAGAGCACTGATGAGAGATATGATGGTCCATTTACCGAAAGAAACTCTGACCAAATTTAAGTTTAAAGACTTACACAAAATGGAGTCCTTGGAACTCATGAATAAATTTTATAACAATACAGTGGAAGAAACGATGAATTATTTAGAAACTTTTGCCAATGTCCCCGCTTATTATCGACATAAAGGTTATTTTCCTTTGCATGTAAATGATGAGTATGGTTTAACTTTAGCAGGATTAACAAAAGTGTCAAAAGATATACCAAACGCTAAAATCGGCAACCCAAACCTTTGACTACCGAATTTAAGTGAACGACAAATTGGGAAAATTCCGAATTCCCAAACCTATATTACGATGCGCCGCCCTTATTTAGACAACGCTTCTTATGTCAACTCTATTTTAGGGTTTGAACTATTTAACAACGAAACACCCATGTTTTATGCCCAACTTTATAAAAACTCAACGCCCTTCTTTTTCAAACCTGTTCTCGGGACCTTTGCCTTTGAGGCTGGGATGCTTAAACTCCCCACTTTAGAAGAACTGACAAAATATAATATTGGTGACATTCTTCCTGATGGTTTTAGAGTTGTTACTCGCAAAGACGCTGCTAATTTAATTACTCCCTTAGAAAATTCTTTATTACGGGACGGGGGAATTATCAATGCCAAATGAAAAGCAACGATTAACCAAGGCAGCGATGTTTATGAAAATTTACCATCTTACTACCAAGCATTAAATCGGGATATTACGCGCCTTAAAAGAAGTAAAAAATGAGCCAAACTAAACCCCGAAACCCGACAATCATTAGAGTTTTTACAAACAAAACCGTTAATTCATAATCGAACCACACAAGGAATTAACACCGCCCTTCAAAAAGTATCAATTGATGCTGACGCAATGAAATTCCTCAAAAATAGTGGGTGAATTAAAGATTTAGAATTCGAACAATATACTTTAGAAACTGTCAGTGCTTTGAAAAAAAATATTCTCTCCCAATCCCAAGACAAGATGTTAGTCCATAATTCCGTCTGAGATGTTTTGAACACCAAAATGTTTGAAGCCAAAGAAATTCAAAAGACTTATGGGTTCTTATCGAAAGGGTTTGCCCTTTTCACAGGGTTTTGGAAAGGGGCAGTTCTCTGAAGAAACTTTGGGGGTTATCACTTACGAAATATCCTTGGTAATTATACCAACGCCGTCGTGGGGGGAGTGGACCCAGTTTATTATGCCTCACGCATTTTTGTTAATACTCAGCGCATGATAAAATATAATAAAATGGTTAAAGTGGCTTTCGGAAAAAAAAGTATTGCCAACTTTATGAACATTACTTCAGACACTGCTTATATTCGCGCAACCCGTAAAATCTTAAAAAAAGGGGGGTATTCTGCTGACGATATTAAACTCTTTGAAAAGATTACCCGTTTGAAACGCACAGGAGTGATGGGAAACTCACGAATTAAGGCTGAAACCTATACACTCTTTAACAAAATGAATGAACGCTTGGAATTAGGACAAATTTTGAAACGCTCAAAAGGGGGTAAAATGTTTGACACTTTTGGTAAAGTATGGGGACTAAACGCCCAATGAAACATGTTCATGGACGACGCTCACCGTTTAACAATTCACCAGTATTTCACGGAAAATACAGGGAAATTAAAAAACCTTGGGTATTTAACGGTCGACGACGCTTCACGCTTTATTGGGTTTGACTTTCACCAATTAACCAGTTTTGAAAAAAAATATATGCAACGCCTTTTCCCTTTCTATACTTGGTTCCGGAAAAACTTTGAATTTCACCTCAAAAACTTCCCCAAGAATACTTCTCGTTATCGCTATATCTACCGAATGTTAGAAGGGTGAAATCGTGATATTGGTGGTCTGAAAGATAATGAAATTCTTGATTGACAAAAAGAACGAAACTATTTAGTCGACCCGACAAACCCAAAACGCTTAATTAAATTGGAAATTCCTTTTTTGAATTACGACGAAATCTTTGGGGGACGAATTTTTGGTGCCAATGTGATATCCAAAATCAACCCTTTTATGAAAACAATGATTGAAACAGCAACAGGACGAAACTTTTTCTATGACCGCAGCATTGACGCTGACGAAACGACCCAACATGTTGTGGATAGTCTTTTGCAAATTAGCACCGCTAAGAAACGCTGAAGTCAATGATGACAACTATTAACAGGGGAGACAAACAACGAAGTTGATAAAATGGTTGCCTTAGCGCCTTCCATCTTTAGTAAGATTGATAAAGAAAGCAATCGTGTGCGTAACAAATGACAACAAATTGAAAAACTTCAAAACACTCTTCGCGGTCTTCAGCGTGGTGGAACTTATGTTCCCCGATTACCCGAAATTCGCTCTTTACAAAATCGTCGAGACAAACTTAAATTCTCTAATCAAAGTTAGTGATTAAGGCTTCTTGATTTACTCATAAAGGGGTTTCTCGCGTTGATTTAGGGGTCAAGTAATGCTATGCCCCTTCAAAACTCTAAATTGCTCTCAGAATGCCTTAAAAGGGTGTTTATTCTGATTTGGTTGGTTTGGGAGTTAGGTTATATTGAACTTCACAAGAATAACATCTTCAACTTGTCATCCCCTCAACAAAAAACATTCCTGCCAGTTCTTCATGAAGCGTCTGTATTTCACAATTAAGATGTTTCTCACTTTGATAGTCTTTTGTTAAATTGTATTTTTCTTTTCAATTTTCCATTATTAAAGAGGTTCTCCTTTCTTTCAAAAATTAGCTAAAACCTTTTTGGCAAAACCATCGTATCATTTCTTACATTGTTTCTGGCTGAGGTCTTCATCAATATATGTATCAACAATTTCATCAGCATGTTTTTTAATATCAATATATTTAATTTTTTTAACTGATATTTCCGCAAAACTCATCGCAATCTCGCGGGGAATATCGGAAAACATTCTCGCCTTTATATAAGGTTCATGTTCGTGGGTCTCAATTGCCAAAGCTCAAGTCCCTAAGTCTTTTTTAGTTTTATAAACCAAATTTAAGATTTTTAAGTCCTGATTGCTTCAAGGTTCATTTGTATCTCTGTTTTCTAACATTTCATCAAAACGCAAACTATATTTTTGAAACTCAGGCGACAACATTTCTCTTCATTTTAATCAAGTTTCATTATTAGCTGGGCCATATCTAAAAGTAAGAAATTCTAAGTCTCCAAATATAAATTTACGATATCTCGCATAACTAAGCAATTGAGCGTACCAAAGGAATTTTTGAATTTTGAACCTTCCAAAGACAATACTTTCTGCTCTCATTTTTTTAACTCAATAAACAATGGCCGAATTGGCCTTATTAATATCACCCATTATTTCTTTTTTCCTTTTCTCTATCATCATTTTTTTTCTCCTTTTTCATGAATTTCAAAATATCTTTTTTCGGGGTTAAATTCCAAACTATCTCCTTCACCTAACCAGTAATTTCCTTCATAACCACCATAAACATGACTTTCTGAAAAATCAAAATATCATCCTACAATAATACTATGTTTAATGTTGACTAATGAAAAATCATCACTGTCAACAGCGTGTGTCATTAAAAACTTAAGGACTGCTGTGTAATTTTTACCAGTAAATTTAATTTTGTATTTCATTATTTCTTATTTCCTTTCTTTTTAGCAACATAAAGATTAACAACATAAAGAGCATCACTAACAATTTGATTAACTTTTAATCGTAAATGATATACACAATGAACGGACTGCCTTCCATTATCGTATTCCATTTCATAAATTATCCCTTTACATCTATCATTCTCTCACTCACACTTTTGCTTGTTATCAGCAACTTTAATATCAATCTTAATCATTATTTCTTATTTCCTTTCTATCCTTATGATGAGTTTCAAACCATTGTTTTTTATGTTTTTCACACATAATTCATTCATAATCTACATAACAGATTACTCATCTACCTAAATTTTTGCAATTTTCGTCATAATAATCACATCTTATTTTACGGACATATTTAACCATTATTTCTTATTTCCTTTCTTTGAAATGCTATCCCCCCCAACCGAATTTCTCAGTCGGGGACGGATACATGAGAAAAGTTTAACGACATCCACTCTCATTGGTCTTTAATTAATTAAATCGAATTATTTCCTTTCGTTTTTATTATAACATCTTTTTTCTTAAATGGGGAATAATTGGAAATTTGTCAGTCCGTAGGTCTTTTCAATAGTAAATAACACCCAAGAAGGGTAGTTGGAATACCGAGCAATCTTCTCATTTCTTTTGTTTTCTCGTGGGTCAAGACAAGGTAAAGAGATTGCTAATTTATTATGTTTCACTTTACGATTAATGTGAGTAATGCGTAAATGATGAAAATGGCCGTGAATTAAGTAATCAATATTTTTATAATAAGAATTACTCCGGTGAAAGAAGTTTTCATGCTTCGTTGTGGAAGTCAATTGGTGACCATGTAAAAACAAGATTTTTTTAGTGTTAATTTTTAAGTAGTGTTCTTCCCGAACAGGGTGAATAATGTGGGCGGAACTTTTAGCAAAATATTGGGTTAAGGTCTTTTGAAACAAAAAGGCAAAGTCGTCTTCGGGCATTAAGTCTCGTTTGGACCCAACTGCTCTTATTTGGGTATGATTTGATAAAACTGAATAAAAGTCAAATCGGACTAATTTTGCCAATTCAGACAATAATCAAACTAACCCATCTTGATAAATAAGAACTTGTTTAATGGAAGTTCCTAAATTATAGTATAAGTCTGCTAAACGCAAATTCCCGTCAATGCCATCACCACCATCAAAAATAGTTAAATGCGTTATTTCGGGATGTTTTTCTAAATATTCCTTTGCTTGTTGGAATATTTTTTGAAAAGTCGGCATCGTCCAGTTGGTGCCATTCTCCTGCATATCAGCAAAACACATTAAATAGGAATTTTTTGTTTCCGTTTTATCAAAGGTCTTTTCAGGAACGAATTTAGGATGTCTCGTTGACATCAGTTTCATTCAAGTTGTTAATCGCTCTGAACGGGCTTGTATGAGTGCTTTTTGGCGCTCTTCGATTGTCTTCTTCATTAATCTCAAAAGTCTCCTTTTTCTATATCACAACCAATGAAATTTCTTTTTAATTCTTTGGCCAATTCTAAAATCAAATAACTACCAGCGCACGGGTCAAGAATAAAATCATCAGTTTTAGTAGATGTCTTTATTAATTCGGTCTGCAATCCCTTTGGTTTTACATGTGGATGTGTTTTCTGAATAATTTTTTCACTTCAAATGTCTCTAATATTCTTAATAGTTCAATGCCCCTTAACTTTAGTAGGTTTTTTTTGTAATAAAAGAACATATTCGCATTGTTTTCTTGTTCTGTATCCCATCCCCATTTTTTCTTTGTCTCATGTTATTAAATCTACAGTTTTAAAATTAGTTTCTTTTATTCATGCTTGTACTCCTTCACACAAATGAAATTTATCAATTCAAAGGAACAAATAAGAATAAAAGAAACTAATTTTAAAACTGTAGATTTAATAACATGAGACAAAGAAAAAATGGGGATGGGATACAGAACAAGAAAACAATGCGAATATGTTCTTTTATTACAAAAAAAGCCTACTAAAGTTAAGGGGCATTGAACTATTAAGAATATTAGAGACATTTGAAGTGAAAAAATTACTC
>JACSEK010000054.1_pt1 | contig 12360 bp, 14 predicted proteins | sample 8225431 | NCBI WGS metagenome assembly JACSEK01 (sample SAMN15704673, study PRJNA253121) | viral metagenome | isolation source: viral DNA from sea star tissue collected in USA, Olympic National Park... | host: Pisaster ochraceus | collected 2013 | reverse complement strand
TTTTTTTTCGTGTGTTTGTGCAAAAAAAAAGCCTGCGGTAAAACGTCTTTCCATTTGAGCAAACAAAGGTCGTTAAAAATATGGCTTACTTCTTTTATTTCAGTACATCCGGACGGTAATAAACCAACCGCCAAAGCATAAAGGGTAAGTTCATAAAAATCTATTTTTTTCTCTTCATATTTTTGCAAATACATATCATAAAAATAGCTTTGGTAGAAGTAGTTAATACCTATATCGTTTATTGAAATATATTCGCCCCTAAAGCCCACCACTTCTTTCTTTGTTTTTATGACCTTGTGAATATCTAAATCAAATATCATTCTATGGAGTCCCTTTAAAGACCCCTTACAAACAAGTTTTGCCTTCTTGAGGTCTTTCAATGGAACGTCTGTATATATTGATATATATGACGGTATATCATAAGCAGACCCCTTTATTATAATATTGTGGAAGTCGTTAAATGAGAGTTCAGATATTGGGGGAATTAGGTAGTCTTTGTTTTTGATATTGATTTTGATCATGGCAATTTTATTTAATTTAATTCACAAGCAAGCGTATTTTGTAGCATATCGTGCCGCATCTAACAAATGGTCTGCACAACCCTGGTCCGGATATTCTACTAATATGTCCTCTCCGCCTATTGTTTTGTTTTGGTATTTCCAATGGTCTGCTTCTTTTATAAGGTTTTTTGAACTTTCGTGTATGTATATTGAGTACTGTTTCAAAAACATAATATCCGATTTTAATCCGCCCTTCTTGTTTGCTTTGAAAGCACTGAAGCCAAACTCTCGTAAGTCCCGTATTAGCATAGGGGCGTGATCGCATATAAGGTCGTCTTCTTTGTAGCAGGGGCTTTCTTTTATTGCTTCTGCGACTTCGTTTATCCGCACTTTTGAAGCATAGAACAACTCTCTCCAATATAGTTTTTTTTGATTGTGGTTTACATATACTTTGACTACTGCCATCGGGTCTGTACTGCCAAAATCCACGCCAATAGCTTCCTGGTATTCTGCTTCTGGGAGGTCTTTGTATATTTGATGGTTAAGTATTTTGCCTTCCACTATTCCGATATTCCCTAAGCCGTAAACTTCCCAAAAGTTTTTATCGGGTAACTTCCCGTCGGGGGCATGCACTAATATTGCTTCTTTTTCTGTTTCCGGCAGGTATTCATTATCTTTAAAAGTAAGTTTTAGGAACTCGCCCCTTCCAATATCTTTATATTTTTCATGAGCCCAGAACTTACTTGAGGCGTTAAAGTCCATTAATACTTCCCCGTGGGTACGTCCTAGTAATTGCCTTGCTGTTTTCCAACCTATCCGTATTGCCTCGTTCATGAACAACCGGTCCCGTCGCCCCCCAACTACGTCAAGTTCGTTTTTTACCGATTTAAATTCAAAGTTCCACAAGTTGATTTTACAACGGTAAGGGTTTTTTAGCATCTGCACTGGTGTCCCCATGTTTTGGCATATTGATTGAAAGTCCCTGACTGCCCCTGCTTTTAATTGTGGGACTGTGCCGGAAACTATAAGGCAGTCCTGTTTTTCTTTGGATTTCAATGCCTTCAATATCCACCGCATAAGTATTGAGTACGTTTTTCCTGCACCCATTGAGCCTTGGATAATTTTTACCCTGTCTTTCATTTTGCATATTTTAATGAAAGCTGTTGTAGCGTCGATTTGGGGTTCGGATGCAGGGTTTTTAATCATTCTCTTCTAGGAGTTTTGAAAGTTTTTCAGAAATATTAAGAGTAACCTTTTTATCTTCTTTCTCCGCTTCTATTTTTGGGTCTATCCAACCGTAATTAACTCTTAGTGCAAACAAGGCTAAGTTAGAATGTAGAGTCCCTGAGGCGGCGGCTTCCCATAGATAGGATTCTACTACGGTTTTAATAAATTGATATATATAAGCGTGTTCAGGGTATCTTTCTAGGAGGTCTGCAATGACTTGAGAACTAAGCCCAAATTCTTTCCAAAGCTTAGTTAAGCTAGTGTATTCATTTTCATCAACAACTTGTTTTGCGTCGACAAAAAGTTTTTCAACTGCATCAGAGTTCCAACTATTGTATTTTAATTGGCGTACTTCTGTATCCTTTCCTTTTATTTTAGCTCTCATCTCTTTCCTTTTTACTGTATTGTCTGGATTAAACTTACCCAAAGTTTTTTTGGCAGTTTTTTTATCTCCTTTTACAGTTTTAGCAGTTTTTTTATCAGATTTTGTCATGGCGATTAATTTAATTTGATGTAAGTATACGCATTTTTAATTAATTAGATCAATTTTATTGTATAATTGGCTTTTTTGACGTATTTTGTCTCCTGTTTTTTACGCCGCATCAATTTTATTTCATCTTTTAACTGTTGGTGATTAACTTTTGCTTTTTTGGCTAGGGCCAAAGGCGATGCCTCTTTGTACTTTTTGCCATCTTTTTGCAAAATTATTGAATTGTATGATTTTTTATCTACCAACTTTTGTATCGCTAACGAATTGTTATTAAAAAATTCTTCAGTTTCGATGTAGAATCTGCTTTTGAATTTTTTAGAAGAATATATTCTGCCCGTGTAATGAGGGGTCTTGCCCATCATGCCTAAAAAAGATATGGCTTGTGTGAAATTTTTGAATTTAAATTTAATTTTTCCATTCATATTAAGTATCAAAACGGGTTGGTGTATAGGGCGTGTACCACGTTTTGCTTTTTCTTGAATATTATAAAGCATATTTTCATTATACCCGTCAATAGCTTCTTGCTCTGCTTTAGTTAATTCTTTTTTAGATACTTTATTGAATGATTTCAATATTAATATTTCAAAGAAATTGTTATTGAAGTAATTAAAGTCGGCTTGTAGTAAATTATTACTATGTATTCCGTTTGCGAGTTGTGTTCTGTGGTTTCTAAGGCGTGTGTAAAGGTCCATTGTAGACCCAATATACTCTTTTGCAGTAAAAATGTTTCTAATCGCATATATTGCCGGGTGGTTTTCACCATCAAACGGCATAAAAAAATGTTTTCTGGGTCTCATATCAATATTTTAAATGATTTACCTCAAATATACTCAATAAAAAACAAATTTCCAAATAAAAATCAAAATAAAGTTGTTATTTTCTTTGGATTATAGGAAATAATCGATTATATTGCATACTTAACTAATTAATAGCAAAAAATGAAGATTAAACTAAGAAAACTGCTAAACTCAAAAGGTATAGCAGAGGTTACGGGGATTTCAGAAGACCACATTTACTGGACGCTTAACCGAGGAGATATGTCATTATTGACTCCATCAGAAAAAGTGAAATTGAAGGGGGCATTGGAGGAAATTGGACCTGCACTAAACACATTCTACAATACTTTTTACAACAAAACAAAAAAAATAAAAAAATGAAAGAAAAAGAAAATGAAGTAAAAGACTTCTCAAAAATAAAAGCAAAAACAAAAAGTGAGCCCAGAGGTTTGGGCGGATTAAAAGGCATATCAGAAGAACGCCGAGAAAGTAAAACCGAAATTGAACAAGTATTGAGGATGCAACAAATAGCAAAACTGACTGGCATCAAATATCACCGCCTCAAAGATTACTTCAATACCAAAAAATATATCAGATTAACGGTATCGGAACTTGAAGCGTTATCAAAAATTATAAATACAACACTAGTTGCATTAGCTAAGAAATTGAAAAACGTTCAAATTGAGGGATTCAAAGACGGCATCTTGATTTCCTTACCGGCTTACCCTATGAAAGAATCTGGGATTTCAGAGGCACAATCAAAAGAGTGTGAAGCTTTATGCAAAAAAATAGAAGCATACAATAACAAATATCATAGACAGAAGATTAGATTGAAAAAATAGTGTTTTAATGGGGGTGGGGGGGTTAAGGAATAGGAATTTTTAACATAAGAGAAGGTCAAACTTCTCTTTTTTTATGTCAAAAAATAAGGTTATATATTTTTTTTTGGTTAGCGGATTACATTACCTTGCACCTCCTCACGATTGAAAAAGAGGTGGGAGGTGTACTGGGTGGGAGGGCTGTTTTTATCCTCCCCCCCCCTAAGATTGCATTAAAAAGCTTTGTTTAAACGCTTTATTAGCACTTTTTTAGTAAGGTGGGGGGAGGGGAGTCAAAAAGACAAAACTTCTGCACAGTAGAAAATAAGAATACGGGTATTTTCTTTGTTTTGTCCAATGTTTTCTTATTTACGGTAATCTGAGAGTTTTTGTTTTTTCAGCACCCTCCCCCCCCCTCAATAAATAATCATATATATTATAGGAGAATATAGTAATAAAGTGTTTAAAGGCACTTTTGCAAATCAGTCTGGTCAAAAAACCGGGGGGGGGGAGGTATAGGTGGGGGCAAAATTACTCGTCCCCCTCCCCCCCGTTTTGCGGTATTATTCGGATAAAACGTATAACTATTTTGATACAAAATCTGCAAATAATCGGCTTAACTCTTATAATCCTTATTTTATGTTTCGGAAAAAATAGGGATAGTACAATTTTGTATATAAGAAAACAAGGGGGTTAAGGTATCTGCTGTGCTATCAGAGGGGGTAGTTTACTAGATAGCCTTCATGCTATCAAACTTCACATCAGGGGGCTTCAAACTACTTGCATGGTATAATCTATTTGAAAATTTCCAAAGCCCCTTAAACCGCCTAAAAATAGGCTTAGGATGGATTTGAAAAATAAATGAAAATAAATTAAAAATATTTGGGAAAAGACTTGACTTTTGGAATAATGGTGTTATCTTTGCAACGGTTTTTGTAATTTTTATGTTTAAAAGAAACAATGGGAGGGAGTGGTTGCCCTCCTACTTTTTAACTAAATTGATATGAAAACCACGAACCACTTTTAAAATTAAAATTAAAATTACAATTATCATGAAAAAAGAAACCAGTGCAGAGGCTACTGCCCAAATAAAAGCCACACAAATCACACGCTTTAAGAATATATTTGATACACAAGGCGGTATTACAGTCTCAATCGAACAATTTTGTAATGCAGTTTCACAAGGCTTATGCAAAGATCAGGTAAAACTGGTCAGGGATGCTAAAGACAAAGCCACACGGGATAAGCTAAAACAAAAATTACCAAACGTTACCATATCCGGCGAGTTTAGCAAGCGAGGGGTTAAGCACTTAACTCAATTATCAGGGTTAATTGCAATGGATTTCGATAACTTAGGCGATGGGTTATCAGAGGCTAAAACAAAGCTTGCAAATGATCCTTACACTTACATGGTCTTCACCTCAGTATCTGGCAACGGCTTGTGTACTATTGTAAAAACCACAAAGGACAAAGAAAATCATATCAAACATTTTTTCTCCCTTCAAAAATATTACAAATCAGAGTACGGCTTAGAAATAGATAAATCCTGCAAAGATTTTTCACGGGCAAGGTTTGTATCTTATGACCCCGATGCTAAGCTAATAGAAGGGTCTTTGGTGGCAGGTTTATCAGAAGCCGAGCCTAATCTGTTTGAAGATCAAAAAGAGGCTAAAACCGCACCTAAAAGGGCGTTGGTAAAAGATGCTACTTTTGATTTAAAGGAATTTGAACGTGTCGTTAACCGTATTGAGAACGAAAGTATTGCTATCGTTTCGGATTATGATAAATACTTTAGGTTGGCGTTGGCTTTCAGTACGCAATTAGGCGAGGCCGGACGGGGGTACTTTCACCGTGTATGTTCCCAGTCGCCTAGGTATAATTTTGATGACGCAAACGCCAAATATGACAACGCTATTACCACTGGCAGGGGTGCAGTTGGTATCGGGACTTTCTTTAAGTATGCAAAAGATCAGGGGGTTAATACTCGGTACGTGCAAACCAGGAGATCTAAAAATAGCAAAAAGAAAGGTGGAGATGATCGAGCCTTGCACGTGCAAGTTGTGGATTACATAACAAACGGGGGTGCAGGTATTAAACATTTCATTAATGAATTTGATGGGAAAGTATATTTTGAAAGAAACGGTAAAAAAATACTTATGACCACTTCAATGTTGGATACATTATATACCAGTACCGTTACGCATTTCAATACGTCATTTCCCAAAGACTGGCTAACTATTGCTTTAAACCAGGAGTCCGCACCTAGGTTCCACCCGATTAAGGACGTTTTTGAGGGGTTTGAAAAAGAATGCGAAAGAGACCCGGGGATTATTGACCGCATCGTTAATATTATGCCGTTCAAAGATAAGGTGTCGCACCAGTTTTGGAAAAAATGGCTACTGTCTTTGTACAATACTATTAACCGTAATGACCACCGTTATATTATGCTACTGCAGGGGAAGCAAAGGTTTGGTAAGTCCTCAATATTTAAAAGGCTAATGCCGGAAGAGCTCAATTCGTTTCATAAGTTAAACGATTTAGCGGATGCAAGGGAAGCCAAAACCCATTTAGGCGAAAATGTGCTAACTAATATTGACGAATTTGACGGTCTTAATCAAAAAGAACACAAACTCCTAAGAGAGCTTGCAACTTCTGATAGCAACGTTTTAATGAGAAAATATTCAAATGAGAACACTCCTTTAAAGCGGACATCTTTAATATGCGGAAGTACAAATTATAATAACGTACTGCCATCCGGCGAAAGCACACGTTTTTTATTGTGCCAATTGCAAAACCTTGGAAGTAAAGAGATTAAAAAGTTCCGGGCTGCTTTTAATGCCATTGATAAAAAAGTGCTTTTTAACGAATTATATATTTTAGGGCGTGAGGATGCAAAGTGCCACGAGTTTTCCGACGACGAGTGGGATGCTTTGGCGGAGTCAAATAGTAAAGAAACTGAATTAAATATTGAAGAGGACGAAATACTTAATTTCGTTTCAAACCCAGGAACCAGCGGGACTGCTTATTTTGTAAACGCAAGTTTTTTGTTCAAGTCGTTTCAAAAGAGCAACCCATCAATTAGATACAGTTTAAATAAAGTAGGTAAAGCACTAAATAACGTGGCTTTGTTTAAAGACAGTAATGGCAACCCAGTGTCTCATGTTCTTTCTAGGCATAAGCATAGGGACGGTTATTGGATCGTCTTCAAAAGCACATTAGGGCTTGGCGATATAAGTAACCTGCCTACCAAAGAGGTAATCGACGACACTCCCCCTGATGGCGGTGGGACTCCCGATGGCGGAACTCCCAATAACACGCCAGTCAATGACAGCCCAACGGTTTCTGATGCACCTGCCGGAAATGATTTGGCAAAAGAAAATGCGGAACTCAAAGCTAAATTAGAAGCGATGGAAAGGCAAATGGCGGCTTTGATTAATGACGGGGTCGTTCCTGATGCGGTTTCTGATGCAGAAAAAGAGACCGCTCAAGATGCTATTCCTGAACCAGTTACCAATACCGCTCAAGAAGCAACCCCTGATGCTATTTCTGATAGCGGTGATGATACCCCCGATGCAGAAAATGATAGCGGCGATGGTAACATAGTGGAAGAGAAAAAGACCCCTATTGATAACAAAGATATTGACTGGTCCGACACTATGGGAAATACAGCCCCCTTTTGATAATAATTTTTCACAAACTAAATCCAATAACAAAATGATTACAACTGAAATACTTCTAAAAATGGTTTCTGATGCCCCCAGGGATGAGGGAATTATTGACCGCTATATAAATTGCTTCAAATTTGAAAACCCCAAATCAAAACACTTGTTTAAAGCCGGGGTGCTTTCATTGAGGGCAATATTTGAAAATGAAAAAGATTTGTACAGTCAGGTGATGGTATTTATAGGAGACCCGGGCTTCAATATCGATAACTTATTTCCCAGTGGCTCAAGAGCAATACTAGGTAAAACAACTAATGCCGTTATCAAAAGAAAAATCTGCCAGAACATACTTACTACTTTTCTTTGTAATGGCGATTACGAGCGGTTAAACGATATTGGCAGTTTCAAGGAGTTCAATGATAGCAAGGAACCAAATAGCCCCCCAAAATTAAGGAAGGGCTTGGCATGTGCCTTTGTTAGCAGAGGAAACAAAGACAAACTGGTGAAAAGCATGGCTCAACACGGGGCTACCAGTCATGTGGCGATCATTGAATTTGCCAAAGTACAAGATGATTTGTACAAAAATGTGAACCGTATTTGCAAAAAAACACTTCTCAACGAGATTTGGAAGCGGGGGGTTGACCAGATGCACAGTAGTTCATACTTCAATAAAATTCTGTATAGCGGCTTAGCTTTGGAAATAAGTAACGAATTAATAATGGGAAAAAAAGAAGAGCCAATTTATTCTTTTGACTAATGAAAAAGCTAAAAAGAAAAATAAAACTTTTTAAAGTCGGTACAAAAATATACCTACTTATTAAATACCTAAAATTCAAATTCGCATTAGCTAAACTCAAAAAAAATGTATCAAGTAAGTAATTCACAGTTAAATTTATTCCAAAATGAAAATGTTCAAAAAAGAAATAACAAAAGAAAGAGGTTGCCTTATGGAAAGTTGTATCAGAAACTGGGTCGATCCTCCAAATCAGAATGTATCGAGTCAGTTATTCATAGAAGAGAAAGAACTCCTAGAAATATTGATAGAAGGGAACGGCGAAATAGCAGACCCCAAAACAATAAATGAAAATCTATACTTGCTTCAGGGAGTCATGAAGGAGTTTTATTACCGCCGGATAAATTTAGATGGAAGGTGGGGCTACCATATTTCTTTGAAGTGAAATTTTTAAATCAATTAATCAAAATCAATTAATCAAAATCAAAAATAAAATCATGAAAAAGTTATCAATCAAAAATAAAACTGCTATTTTTTTAATGGCACTTATTCTTTTTTCGTCATGTGATGAATATTATCTGCCAGAACCGATAGCAGAAGAAGAAGTAGAAGTAGAAGTAGAAAAAATATATAAGCACCCGATTTTTCGCATTGATGAAGGGGCAGATAAGAAATGTTACAAAATTTGGTTTCATGTAAACCCAAAAGAAAAAATGATTGTTGAATTTCGGTATAACCATAATATACATCATCCTAAATATTTGAAGTATAGAACAAAATACATGGTAGACCTCAAAAGAGAATTAAATAATAATTATGTAGGATACCCACATAGTCTTAAATCGGGAGGATCAATGATAAAAGAATTTTACTACACAGAAGATTTGTTTATTAGCAAGGACGTAATAAACAAATCTTTTTTTTATTACAAAATACTTAACGAGTCAGGGGAAATAATTAAATATAGAAATGAAATTATCGTAAGAGACCACCCTAATGACTGTTTTTTGCATAACCACTTATTCCCTATCAGCACTCACGGAGTCCTTAACGTAGAAACCGGATATTGAACCGTAACCCCTGCCAGTAAAGCACAACATGTCCAACCTAAACCTACGCAAAGCCAAAAAAGTTAAAAATGACGAGTTCTATACTATGTATCAGGACATAGAAAAAGAACTCGCCCATTATTTACCCCATTTTAAGGGCAAAACCGTCTATCTGAACTGCGATAACCCAATTTATTCCCAATTTTGGGCTTATTTTTCAACTAATTTCCAAAAGTTGGAACTTAAAGAACTGATAGCAACCCATTATATTAACCAAAATCCGACGCTATTCAATACCAAATCGATACCTAAGCCAAATATATATAAGCAGACCTCAAAGGGTATCAAAAAGGGGTTTCTGATGGAGGACGGGGACTTCCGCTCAAAAGAATGCAAGGATATATTGGCAAAATCGGATATAGTGGTTACAAACCCCCCGTTTTCGCTTTTTAGGGAGTTCTTTAATACCGTTACGGGCATGGGAAAGAAGTTTTTGGTATTAGGGGAGCTAAATAAACTGGCTAATGTTGGCATATTCCCAAAAATACAAAGCTATGAAGTATGGTCAGGGCATGGTTCCGGTGAAATGAAATTTTTAAGCCCTCAAAAAACCATTAAGAGAATAGGAACGTGTTGCTGGTACACAAACATAGGACGGTGTCCCACAAGGACGGGGCATAATTTGACGGCTTTGTACAATCCATCGGAATATCAGAAATATGATAACTACAACGCCCTTAACGTGAATGCAGTATCCGCTATTCCTAAGAATTATTTTGGCAAAATAGGTGTTCCGGTTACGTATATGGCAAAGCACAACCCTAATCAATTCAAAATATTATCTTCTAGTCAGATGGTTAAACGGGACTTCCATAAAGACCTTTTGCTTAACGGCAAAAGGCTCTATACCCGTATAATCATCAGGCGGATACCGACTCCTTTAGGACAATCATTATGTTAAATAGGATTATTTCAACTGTTCGGTATTTCCGAACTGTTGGATTTCCTTAGTAAAGGTTGGGGGGGTTAAACTTTACTATAAAAATCCTTAGTAAAGTTTGGAGTCCTAAACTTTACTATGGATAAAAGCAAAAGCCCCATCAGAAATAATCTAATAGGGCTTTCGATTGAAACAACTCAAATGAGATGCACAAATTCAGTTGTAAAATATTCTTTGACAACTGGTTGTAGTCTGATTGCTACTGTTTTGTAGTCTAATTGCTACTTTATGAAGAGGGCGTGGGAGTCGAACCCAACGGTACTTTCGAGGTACGCAGGCTTTTTTGCCTGTGCATTAAACCAAAATCTCTGCCAGCCCTCTTTATTCAATTGTATAGAAGGCAGGATTTGAACCTGCGACCTCCTAATCCCAAATTAGGAATGCTACCTAACTGCACCACTTCTATATCAGCTAAAATCTCGCCCAGTGATCAATTGAGATACTAAATTAGTTAATGCAAAACTAATCCTTTTTCCCCAATAAATGAAAAATTAATTTGTCTAATTTATCATTTTGTCTATCAATCTTTTTATCAGTAGCCGTAAGCATCCCCGATAAAAGCCCAAATTTCTCGGATAAATTGTCATCTCCTATTTGGTTTTTTTCTAAGTCATGTCCTACTTCTACTACTTTTTCCTCAATAGCTTTTATCTTTTTGTTCTGCTTTTTATCTGCTAGGTTTTTGCCTAATAAGGAACTTGCACCGCCGACTCCTAATGCGGAAGCCGCCCACGGTATATGTTCTAAAACCCAAAGGTACGCTATATCAAATAGTTCCATCTTTTTTTACTTTTTCTATTTCAGAAGCTAATGATCTTAACTCCCGTTTGCGGTCAAAATAAAGTTGGATACGGTCTTGTATCCTGAACAATAAAAAAGCAAATAGCATTCCCGGCACAAAGCCGAAAATAAACTTGCAAATAAATTCTAGTATTATAAATCCCATATCATTTTTTCTTTTTTGTGAACTCTTTTTTTGATACATCAATTGACAAACCAAAAAGACACATTGGGATTAATATTGAAATTATTATCAAAACAAATATTATCCCAAACTTCAATATTGGCAAAATGATCATTGCTGTCATGATTGCCAACCATATTCCCAATGTCATTCCGATTATTATTATTGCAACTATCATTGTTTTATTTCTTTGTTTTTTTTGTGAACCTTTTCCAGTCATAAGATATTAAAAACGTCAATAACATGAATACCAAAGAACCTACCGTAGTAAACATACAAAGTGTTGTGTCGTGCATCTAATTACCTGTTTTTAATCTTCTCAATACTTGATATACCTAATGCACTTGTTACAAATACCATTAAGGTAAGGAATATATCATAATCCATATCACTGCCCCTAATTGCATATATAGTAAGCGTATATATCAGTGCAATAAATGCGGCTACTCTTTTGCTAGAAGTGTTTCCGGCTTCGTCTTTAAATACTTGTTTTACTGTTTCCATTATTATTTTTTTTAGTGAATTTTAGGGTGAAAGACCGGGCTTGAACCGGCAACCTCCTGAACCACAATCAGGCGTTCTAACCAATTGAACTACAATCACCGTATCATTTTTCTTTCTTGATTTTAAATTCATAGAAAATATAACACTATTATAGCAGTTAAAAATATAACTAATTGAAAAGTTTCTATATATTCCATTATTTCGATTTTTCTAGTTCAGTTATCCTTGTTTCAAACTCCCTGTTCTTTGCTTCTAAACTCGCAATAAGCTCCCCCTGCAACTTCAATAATGCACTAAGCTCCTTAATTGCATTTACTGTAATAGGAGAAGGCATAGGTTGATTAAAGCCCAGCCGCTTAACGGTCTCTTTTACCTTAACGGTCCGGATTGACCTCGTGCCGTCCCCGTTATCCACCTCTTTCTCCTCTTCATGTTCCCCTGTCTGGTGGTCATATTCGGTTGTCAATTCCGGCGCAAACTTGTTGACCTCGTTTGCAAGGAAACCTATTTGTTCCACGGAGACTGCATCGTTCCCAAAGGTCTTGTTATATACAAAATTAACCGGGTTCATCTGCACCATGATCTCCAAGCCCCCTATGTAAGGTCCTTTTACCGTTTTTAGGCGTTCATCAGAGGG
>JACSEK010000053.1_pt1 | contig 12714 bp, 16 predicted proteins | sample 8225431 | NCBI WGS metagenome assembly JACSEK01 (sample SAMN15704673, study PRJNA253121) | viral metagenome | isolation source: viral DNA from sea star tissue collected in USA, Olympic National Park... | host: Pisaster ochraceus | collected 2013 | reverse complement strand
GAATTCCAGGCACTGGGATTTTCTGATATGGGGCATTTTCTCGATGATGACAATAACGTCCTGCCAAAGTCCCAATGGCCTAAAGGCGCGAGCCGCGTAGTGTCAGAAGTGATCACCGAAGTATCCGAGGACGGCAAGGTCAAAACAAAAATCAAGCTGCTCGACAAACACAAGAATCTGGCGTTGCTTGCGAAGTATGCCCATGTGGTGGAGGAGTTGCCGCAGAAGGTAGATGTAACAATTACAAACGTAACACTCGACGATCTTGAGCGTGGGCTTGATGAGTTCAAGGATGTGTAAGGATTCGTAATGATTACAGATGAGGCAGCTCAAAAATGCCGTACATCGTTTGTTTATTTTATTAAGGCAATCCACAAGGCAACCGAGGACGCTGACTTTGAATTCAGTCCGTTTTCTATTGATCTTGCTAAATCCCTCCAAAGGTTTTATATCCAATCGCAGAAGCACGAACTGCCTAACCTACTCCTGGAAGCTCCTCCCCAGCATGGGAAGTCAAGGGTTGCTGCTGAACTGTTTCCAGCGTGGCTATTAGGGATCAATCCCACCTTGCGGATAGTTGTGGCGACGTACACTTTTAACCTGGCCAAAAAGCGGAACATGTCAATCCAGCGGATACTTTCCCATCCAATGTACAGGCGATTATTCCCGGCGACCAAACTACGTACATCTAACGACCCGGTAGAAGGCGAGAAGACCGCTGAGGGCTTTGAGGTTGTCCGACGCAAGGGCAGCATGCGGTTTGTGGGGGTAGGCGGTTCTTTGACTGGTTTCTCCGCCGATATCGGCATTATAGACGACCCGTATAAAGACATGGCAGCAGCCCGGAGCGCAGTTCAGAACGCTGCCGTAGTGGAGTGGTACAATGCTGTATTCCGCACTCGAATGTCCAAGGTTTCCGGGGTCATAATGATGTTGACACGGTGGACGACAAATGACCTGGCCGGGCAGTGTTCCCGCAAAGGCGGATGGAAGGAAGTCAAGTACCAGGCAATAAACAAAGAAGGCAAGGCATTGGTTCCGGGCTTGCATCCGATCGAGCAGCTAAACAAGCGAAAAGAGGAACTCCCTGCGGTTATATGGGAAGCCATGTATCAGCAGAACCCGTTTGTACAAGGCGGTAATTTAATCAAAGAGGAATGGTTACAATACTATTCACAATTGCCCGATCATATGCGGAAGATATTTATAACCGGTGATACCGCGCAGAAGGCAGCCGAGCATAATGACTATTCTGTGTTTAGCGTATGGGCGGTTAAGGATGAACAATTGTACTGGCTGGATATGTGGAGGGGTAAGGTTACAGCTCCCGGGCTACGGGACGCGGCAGTGGCGATATGGGACAAATGGCACAAAGGGCTAGGCGAGACGCCGGCAAACGGCTTTCACATTGAGGACAAGGCGAGCGGGACGGGGTTAATACAAGACCTGCGGGCAAAGTCCAGGGTCCCTGTTGTTCCTGTGCCACGTAGCAAAGACAAGTACACACGGTTATTGGATGTGCTAAACTACATCCAAAGCGGCCGGTTGCATTTACCGGCTAACGCGGTATGGGTTAAGATTGCCCTGGATGAGATGGTAGCGTTCAGCCCGGACATGAAACATGAGCATGACGACATAGTGGACACGCTCATTGACGGGCTGGAAATAGCATTTGGTCCGCGGAACATTAGAATGGTAGATGTATTATGAGGAGTAGGATATGAGCAGGCGAAAGAAGAAGAAGACAATGGCAAATGACACGATAACAAACGGGCTGGGCGACCTTGTTACCGGGCTTGGAGCGACCGGGCTGGGGGCGTTTAACACAATGACAGGCGGCTCGCAATTGGCAGGATACGATACAATCGCGTTTAACAATAACTACGCAATGATTACACTCAATCACGTAGCCCTATCATATCTATATACATCCAACGGCATAATCCAAACCGCAATCGAGCTTCCGACGCAGGACGCGCTGTCACGGGGTGTTGAGGTTACATCGCCGGAAATGGACGCCGACGACATAGCGGAGCTGCTCGATCACATGGAACGCACAGACCAATGGACACGGCTCCGGCAAGCGTGGAACTGGGGACGGTTGTACGGCGGGGCTGGACTCGTAGTGAACTCCAATCAGGAATCAGCAGAGCCGTTGAACTATCGCAAGTTGTATAATTCACCGTTGGAGCTGTACGACGTCGACCGCTGGCAACTGATGAGCCAGCAAGACTTGGAGAACATTGATGATGAGAACCTGTTCTTTTTACGTGGGCAGCCGATACATCCCTCCAGGGTCATGATCATAAAAGGCAAGCGTGCTCCGTGGCGGATACGCCGACAACTGCGGGGCTGGGGCATGAGTGAAGCTGAGCGGATGATACCGCCATTGAACTCGTACCTGAAAACGCGGAATGTGCTGTATGAGATCATGGATGAGGCTAAGGTAGACGTATACCGGATAGAAGGCCTTGCGAATCAGTTGGGATCGGCCGCAGGGACATTACAGATGCAAAGGGCTATTCAACTAACAAATCAACTCAAATCCGTTACAAACGCGCTTGTCATGGATAAAAATGATGAGTTCGAGACAAAGACACAGGCGTTTGGTGGCCTGGCTGATGTAATGAGCGAGAACAGAATTGACATTGCTTCCGCCTTGCGTATGCCTGTTACCAAGCTTTTTGGCCTATCTGCTTCTGGCTTCAACACCGGGGAATCTGACCTTGAGAACTACAACATGATGGTAGAGAGCGAAATACGTACGCCTATGACGCCGATAATCCGCAGGCTCATTGAGCTGAACATGTGGGGGCTATGGGGCAGGGTTGCTGATTTTGCGATTAAATGGCCGACGCTCCGCACAATGACCGCACAGGAAGAACAGACGGCGCAAGACTCGAAATTCAACAGGGCAATTGTGGCTTATGAACATGGGCTTATCAACTCCGAAGAGTGGGGGCAGATCATGCAGAGTGAAGATATCCTCCCGCTGGAGACAAGGGCAGCTGACGGGCAATTGGAAGACGCGCCGACTCCTCCGCCTGAGCCGACCAAGATAACCGGCAGCACTACAATACACCGGAACTCAGTAAAGCTAATCCGGGGCAGTAAATAATGGTACGCCTTACCGATCGTTACTATCGACCAATGCAAGACGCGATCGAAAAGTATCTGCACGCTGTGCTATGGGACGACATAGCCGTATTGACAGGCGACAGCGTGACAAACGCCACATATACCGCCTTGATTGATGCGATTACAAAGGGGCGCGTAACGTTCCGGGACGGCGAGTTTACAGGTGCGTTTAATATGCGTATTGCCCGAGAGCTGGAGCGGTTTGCGACGTACGACAAACGGCGGAAGGCATGGGCAGGAAGCCCGCCTGTGAATGTATTGGTAGCAGTACAAACAGCGAAGGCACGGGGGGAAGCGTTGAACGCAAAGCTGGAAGCCCTGGTACGTGGTCTACCGGCACGGATTGAGGCAACGATAGACAAGCTCGTGATCGACATGACGCCTGTTGCTGACATGGTAGACGCTGAGACAGATAAAGACCTGAAACGGATCGGGGTTAGCGCGGATGTAAAAACAGTAATGTCCCAGGCGGACATGGAGAAGCACAGGGCTGCGCAGCAGATAAGCGTCAAGGCGTTCACGGATGAACAGACCGCGGAATTGCTGGAGCTTATCAGAAAGAACACGCTTGAGGGATACAACCGCCGGGCGATGATTGCGAAGTTACAAGAACAGTATGGAGTAACGAAGAAAAAGGCTGCATTCCTTGCAAGACAGGAAACATCCCTTTTTGTCTCGAGCCTGCGCAACGCACGCTTCACGCAGAGCGGTATTGATGTAGCGATATGGTCTTCAAGTTCAGATGCTCGCGTGGTAGGCACACCAGGCGGGAAGTACACAAAGCCGACACCAGACCACGGTAATCATTACAACATGCATGGCAAGTATGTAAAGATATCAGACCCTACCGTTTACGCCGAGACGCTCGAGGATGCGCAGGCCGGAAACTGGAAGCCCAAGTCGGACATAGGCGGGGACGCTCGGCACGCGGGGGAATCGTATAACTGCCGATGCGTATACAGGCCGGTTTTAATTTGATATGGTGTCATTACACCTTGACATTTTTTCAATGTCGAGGAATGATATGATTAAAGGCAGGAATCATGAGTAAGCCAAAGCGATTTATAATATTCCACGTTGCTCCCGGCCTGGTGAACTATGCTGGCGAAAACGGCCGCGAAGAATTGGTACTGGTCAGGAAAGAAGCCCTGGACAGAATGAACCAAAGCTTTGTGGGCAAGCCTGTTTTCAATGAAACGCACAAGATGATTGACGCCGAAACGGCCTTTGATCTCGAGAGCGGGGACATCGAAACGCTGGCGGATGGCGTTGTTCACGCCGTGGGGTACGATGAATACAATGGTCAACACTGGGTGGAAGTCATGATATGGGATGCTTCAACGCTGCAGAACATCGCGGATGGTTACGGAGTATCCAACGCCTATACCGTAAAAGCCTATGGACCGGGGGGGACACATAACAGCGTGCCTTATTCGGCGGAGGTGTTGGACGGCGAATATTTGCATCTAGCCGTGGTCAAAAACCCGCGGTACAGTGATACGAAAATAATAGCTAACTCGAAAGACAAAGAAGGAGGAGTTATGAACAAGCTATTCAAATTCCTGGGCGGGAAACCAAAGGAAGAAAAGCCCAAGGAAGAGGTCAAGACCAATTCTGTTGATATGCCTGCTGACGCGGCTCTTGAAGTTGACGGGGACAAAATCCCTGTTGCTGACATGCTGAGCGCGTACAAGGCAGTTAAAAAGAATGAGGCCGACGAAAAGGCCAAGGAAGAGGCGACCGTTAACATGGACGACTCGATCGAGGTTGACGGCGAGAAGATTCCTGTCAAGGAGCTTCTGGCTGCCTGGAAGGCGTCGAAAAAGAACGAAGGCGACAAGGACGACGACAAGGACGAAAAGGCCAAGGAAGACGCGAAGACAAACGCTGCTCCCGAAGCCAAAAACGCGAACTTCAAAGTCCTGGCCAATGCTGCAGCCAAGACCGAGGAGACCAAGACTCCCGAGGTTGACACTGTTTCAAAAGGCCTGGTGCGCGGTAAAGCGCGGTACGGTTCTTCGGTTGTCGTCGAAGTGAAGGAGGGCAGCAATGCTTAATACAAACCAATTCGGCCAGGAGCCGGTTGTCGGAACGCTGGACTTGACCAGCGGGGGTGGAAACTATGCGCTCAGCGTACAGATTGATCCCAAATCGACAGCCAAGGACATTGTAGCGGGAACACCGCTCAAGATCGTGGACGGTGGGATTGAGAACACAGGCGGGATTCCGCTTGTAGACGTTGCGGACGCCGCAGACAAGCCAGCATTCGGGGCATTGGTCTACAGTGTGCGCAAGGGCAAATTCCAGCCCGGCGATGAGGTCAATGTATCGGTAAGGGGAAGCGTACAGCGACTCGTTGCCGGTGAGATAATGGACGGGGGGTCAACGGTTGCTGCTGACGTAGCAAACCCGAGCAAGGTCAAGGCAGTGGGCGGGGATGCTCGTTTTGGTATACTGCTCGACAAAGCCCGTGCCGTCGACGATATCGTAAGGGTGTACGTAGACCCGGCGGTTACAGCCTAAGGAGGGTTGATATGTTTGGAATCGGACAACGCCTTGAGCCTAACATGCTGATCGGTAACAAGGTTCTGACAAACAGCAACGGTGATGTAGACATCACTTCTGCCGGTTATCAGTTCCTGGTTGATACCTTGACGCAGATACGGGCAGAGGTTGTTAAACAGAAATTTTACAAAGTGCCTTTCGGGGACTTTGTGCCTGTTGTAGTAGGTGAAGGCTCGGGAATGGAAACCATTACCCAGACCATATCCTACAGCAACAGTGGCGACTTTTTCGAGGGTGATAAAAACGCCGGCCCAACTGGTTCCGGCATCGCCATGACTGATGTTGCATTGTCTAACATAGACATGCCCATCATCTCGTGGGCTAAGCAGGCTGACTGGGATATCCTTGATATCCGCAAGGCAGCCGCAGCCAGCAATTGGAATCTGATTGTGGCGAAGATGGAAGCCTTGAAAGAAAACTGGGACTTGGGTGTGCAGCGGCTTGCGTTCCTGGGACATCCCAAACGCGCAGAGCTTACCGGCCTGTTGAACAACCCGGAGGTAACAGTGGACACTACACTGATACCCGTACCGGTCAAGGACATGACCAAGACACAGTTTCAGGCGTTCGTAGGTGGACTTATGGGCGCGTACATCAAGAACAGTAACTACACCGAGAACAGCCCGGACATGCTCGTCATGCCCACGGATGACTTTTTTGGACTAGTCAACGCTGCCAGCGAAGACTTTCCCACAATCTCCAAAATCGAATATCTCAAGAATGCTCTGGCAACAGCGACTGGGAACCGGGGCTTTGAGATCAAGCCGTTGGCATACGCTCAGAAAGAGAATAACAAGCTCGATGGGGCAGGGAAGAATCGGTATGTCCTTTACAAGAAGGATGTGAAGACGATGAAAATGGCTATCCCTACGGACTTCACTTTGCTCGAGGCCGGGACTGCGAATAACTACCATTGGGTACAACCTGCCCACGGCCAGTATTCCGGATTGCTGATCAATCGCAAGCCCGAAGTCCTGTACTTTGACAGGGTGTAACAAATAGCCGGGGGCGTAACAGCTTCCGGCTTTTATAAGGAGACTAAAATGTCAGAAAAGAAAAACGTGGAAATGGTACGGCTTCACAACCAGGGAAAGCGCGTACATCTGTTGCGCAACGGAACAAAAAGTGAGCCGGGACGTGCTGTAAACGTTCCAAAGGGTGACGCTGAGTTTTACGTAAAGGCGTATCCTTTCGACTTCATCCTTTTTACTGATCTTAACGCCAGCGCGGAAATCAAGGAGGACAACGCGAAGTTGACCGCCGAAAAAGAAGCTCTGGAAGCGAAGATTGCTGAAATGGAAGCAGCACAGGCAGGCGACAAGCCGGAAGCGGCCAAGCCCAAGGGTGGGAACGCAAAAGGCAAGAACGGCAAGGGCAAGTAATCATGACCCGGTTACTTAACGAATCACAAAAAGCAATAGTTATTGATGCCCGGCGGAACATTATAGTCCAGCCGGGCATGTCAGTATTAGTTCCTGAATGCCAGGTACGCCTGCTCCGGGAACACTACCCGCACGCCTTTATTGCACGCGAAACGCTAAAGGGTTCAAGCGTGCTGGATGAAATCATATCAGAATGGGACGGAAAGAATGATGCATAACCACATCACCGCAGCACAATTCAAGGATCATTTTGACCGTGGCCAATTCGACTACGGGGCGGACGTTCCGCAGGTGCGGGATAAGGACGTGGAGTCCGCAATTGGTGAAATGTCGGCTGTGATTGATATTCAATTGTATCCAACCCAAAAGATAAGCACGCAGGCACAAGCGTACATGACTGCGCATTTCCTGACCCTGGATTTAGGGGCTTCGGACACAGGCGGACAGCCGGTGTTCAATCAATCGAGCCGGTCAGTTGGAAGCATATCAGAATCACTTGCAATTCCCGGATGGATGATGGAAGGAACGAATGCCCAGTACGCGACCACGTACTACGGGCAAAAATGGCTGATGATGGTTAAGCAGTACACAACCGGAACAATGATGATCGTAGGCGGAGGAACCCAGCCATGAGCTTTACGTTCAAGAAAGAAAACGGCACGGTCAAAGGCGATTTTTCAAAGCTGAACAAGCTGGTAGAAGGGTTGTCAAAGAAAACATATGTGGACGTAGGAATACTCGGCGAGTCGAGTGAAACGAAGGACGAAGAAATAACGCTGGCGGGCATTATGGCGGTGCATGAATTCGGAAGCACGAAACGATCAATCCCTGCGCGATCGTGGCTTAGAATGCCACTAGAGACCGGTAGCGGGGACATAGAAAAGACAGTGAGACCCAAGGTGCAAAAATTGATGGAAGAAGGGGACATTGAAGGAGTTTTTAGCCTATTGGGTGTTGCATGTGAAGCGCGAATACAAAAGGGCTTTGATACAGGCGGCTTCGGCGACTGGGATCCGCTCCAGCCTGAAACAATCCGGCGGAAGGGGTCAGATGCTATACTGATTGATACCGGGGCAGCACGGCAGGCGGTTACATCCAGAGTCGGAGGGGTGAAATAATGCCAGTACCTTACATGGGACGTGCTTTGAAAGGGTGGGTTTCTACCGTCCAGATAAAGAATGTAACCCAGCGGATTGTGAACTTCAAAAGGCAAGATATCACGACAGAGACAACCTACCCGGCAAACTTCCAACCAATGTCAGCCCAAAGCATCCAGAGGGTGCCTGCGGAGTATCGCGGACGGAAGTTGTGGACGGTGTATGTGCATGACCGGTACGCGTACTTTGCTCTTAACGATATCATTGAAGACCCGTCAGGCAAGAAATACCGCGTTGAGTTCGCGAAGGACTGGCGGTCAGGTGGCTACACCGAATATGGCGTGATGGAGGATTATGATGACCGCTGAACAAAACGCCATAGTATTGTGCGATATCATCCAGCACGAGCTTGAGCTACCAGATGGGCGAGTGGCCTTGTACAATCAAAACTTCAAAGCTCCAAACGACACAGGGATATATGTTGTAGTCGGCCTGCAATCTGTAAATGTAATCGCCAGCAACTCCAGGATGAACCCGGATACTGGGCAGAATGTACAGAGTGTCGTAACGGCGACCAATTACTGGATTGATTTTACATCCCAAGGCACAGAGGCCATGGAGCGGCAAGCGGAAGTTGTGGCGGCGGTCTCGTCGATCTATTCAGAACAACGGCAAGAAGAAAATTACATACAGATATCCAGAACATCGCAGATTCTTGATCTTTCTTTTATCGAGGGTCCATCTGCTGTGTACAGATATCGTTTTAATGTTATAGTAAAAAGTGTTAAAACAATTACAAAGGATGTAGAAACTTTTGACAAGTTTACAGCTCCCGAGGAGGTGGCTATATGAGTGTTAGTTTGGATAATGTGGTAAGGGTGAGCGTGACCGGTCCATCACGGGGATTGTCGAGCGTAAACACGTCGGCACTGGCGATCATAACCCATGAGCAAACGCCTAATCAAAACTACGGGGCAGGCAAGGTGTACCTTGATGCCCAGGGCGTAGCGCAGGACTTCGACTCCAGCTCGCAGACGTTCAAGCTCGCGAATGCGGTTTTTTCGCAAAGCTCGAATGTTTTAAAAGGTGGCGGTCATGTTGTGGTAATCCCACGCCTGGCAGCAGTAGGTGCATCGCAGGCTACAATGTTGAGTATCGATAACGTAGACCTTACGGCTCTTTCCGCTGAGGACTACGTCATCAGGGCATGGGTAGACAGCGGGGGTGAACAAGACCTTTCCATTGGGAAAATCGACCGCAGCGACATTGGTACTGTTACAGCCAGCCTGAATGCGCAGGTTGTGCAAGACGCAGGGTTTTCGTTTAGCATCACTGGAGAAATGACCAGCGCGTCAATAAAGGTTTCCAGTGATTCTGCCGGGGTCAACTCCCGCATAAGCGTAGCACCAGCGGGGATCGACGGAAGCGATCTTGCCGGGGCGTTGAAGTTGAAGGGGGAAGCCCACGGGGCGGATGCCGGGGTTGAGCGCATCAAGGACACGATTCTGCGGACAGTAGGCAAGGTGCCTTACTTTGGGGTTGTGTATACCCAGAAAATGGCCAGCGACGCCGAGCTTCTGGAAACAGCAGATACGGTTCAGAGCCTTAACATAATCCAGTTTGTGGCGTCGAGTCTTCCCGAGGATGTTTCGGGGGTGTTCAAAAGCGTAAAAGAATCGGGACACACAAAAACGCGGTGCCTGTTCTATTCGACAGAAGGCTCGGAGTTCGTATTCGCAGCAGGATACGCTTCTATTCTTCTGTCCATGGACTTCCACACCGCAGGCAGTGCATTGACGATGAACCTGAAGGATTTTGTCGGACTTACCGCAGACGAAGGGATTGACGACGACTTCCTTACCAAAGCCCGGGAAACCGGGGTGGACGTTCTGGCGGACATTGGCATATCCAAGGTTCTAAGCCATGGCGGGAACCAATACGCTGACCAGGTATATTCCCGACTGGCGTTGAAGGTTGATCTTCAAATAGCAGGCATAAATTACCTTGCGCAGACCAATACCAAAATACCACAGACCGAGGAAGGTATGACGGGACTCAAGGGTGCATATCGTCGAGTCCTGGGGCGGTTTGTTGCGGCGGGGGTATATGCGCCGGGGAAATGGACTGATTCCACTACGTTTGGAGCAAGCCCGGACGACCACAGGCGGAACATTGCCGAGCGCGGATACTTCATTTATTCGTTGCCGGTAGCACAGCAGGCTACATCGCGAAGAGAAGGACGCGTTGCGCCGGTTGTACAGATTGCAGCGAAAGAAGCGGGGGCAATACACAGCAGCAATGTTGTAGTATTGGTTACTCCGTAATCCAAGGAGGATTAAAAAATGAGTGTATCATTAACTGGTAAAGATGTTCTGGTGATCGGGACTCGAGTACTGGCGGACTTTGCGGACGGGGATGTTGCAACACTGGACTTCCCCAATAACTCAATGGAAGGAAAGGTAGGGAAGAACGGCAACACAATCTTTGCCTTTAATTCCACCGGGAAGTCTTGTACTTTGACCTTGCGTTTGGTGAGTGGTTCTGCGGATGACAAGTTTTTGAATTCCGAGTATAGCTTGTGCCTTGCTGACCCTCCGAGCTATCCCTTGCTGGCTGGAGAACTTGTGAAGCGGGCAGGAAACGCTGGTGGCGTAACGGCCATTGTGTATGTATTAAGCGGGGGCTTGATTCAGAAGATGCCCAATGTTCGGGATAACGTCGAAGGGGACACGGATGTATCCGTTACAGAGTGGACTATATTCTTTGCCAACGGTGACAGGAGCTTGACCTGATGCAAATAAATGGACAGGAGCTAAAAATAACAGAGGGGACGCTTGAAGAAGCGTTTGCACTCAAAGAAGTGTTGACCGAAGCCCTGCGGGGGAAAGCTAACTTGACAATGTCAGGACAGGCTCCCGCGGGGGACATTCTGGATACAGAAATAGGCGGGGACAACATCGGGGCTTTGCTCGATATGGTTATGTCAGTTGCAACGAATCCAAAGGTAAGGGCTTGTCTTCTTACGCTTTGCAAACGTTGCGCGATAGGGGAAGGTGCAGACAGCACAATAGTATCAATGGAGTACTTTGAACCGATCGAGAACCGCAGGCATTACTATCCTGTGATGTTGGAGGTAGCAAAAGCCAATCTGCTCCCTTTTTTTCAGGGTCTCAATTTAGAGTCATGGATCCCAGAAGGACTAAAAGACAAGCTCCAGCCGTCGAAATAACGGCGGATGAATTGACGACCGTAACACTTGCCATGGTGGAGCTAAGCGGATACGCACGCTCCTATCAGGATGTACTGGACATGAGCGTGGTGCATGTGTTCAAGACATTGGACTATGTACAATACAGACGCACGCTCGAGGCCACGGATTATGAGTTGAACAAACCGGAGAAATAAATGACCATTGCCAATCTATTTGCCCGGATAGGGCTAAAGACAGATGAACACAAAGCCAAGAGCTTCCGCAATGCAATGGTTGGAGTGCGTAATGTAATGCTTACAGCTACGGCAGCAGCCGGGGCAGCGAGTGCAGCAATAACCAAGGTAACATCAGACGCCTTGAACGCAGCGGCAGCGTTTACTCACTTCGAGACACAGACGGGGGCATCTGCGCAAATGTTACAGAAATGGCAAGCCGTGGCTGAACAGACCGCAACATCCGGGGAAAGTGTTGCCGCTTCAATTAAAGCAATTACAGACGGCCAAGCCAAGATACGGCTGGGACAAGGTCTTCCTATGGGCTATCAACTGCTGGGAATTGACCCGAGGCAAGACCCGTTCAAAATCATGGAACAACTCCGTGAGGGCACAAAGAACATGAGCGAATCCCTGCGCAAGAATGTGGTCTCCAGTCTTGGGGTGAGTTCTGACATGCTGAGGGTTCTTGACCTTTCGGCTGACCAATTCGACTCCATGGCAAACAATGGATTTATCATTTCACCTGGAGCGATCAAGTCGCTGAACGCCACGAAGTCATCCCTTGACCTTGCGACCCGGGCGATTAAATGGCTGAAAGCACAGATTGCCGTAGGGCTGGCTCCACAGATCAAAAAGCTCACCACCGATATGACGAAGTTTATCAAGGTACATAAACAGGCCTTCATTGAAGGCTTTAAGAAAGCGTTTACATTCGTTTCAAAGTTTGTAACCGCCGTGAGCCGGGCTGTGAGCATGATTGACCGGTTTGTAACAAGTACAATCGGATGGAAGAATGCTATCAAGACGTTTCTTGCCGTATTTGCGGTTATGAATGTGGGGGCGTTATTGTCTCCTATTGGTCTATTGGTGGCGGGGCTTGGATTGCTGATTCTGGTTATGGAGGATTTATATGTGTATTCCAAGGGCGGAAAATCGTTGTTTGGGGTTCTGGAGCAACAGTTCCCGAAAGTAACCGGCGTGATAAAAACGGTGGCAGAAAAAATTGGTGAAGTGTTTAGGCTTATAGGCTCATTTATCAATGGGGATCAAGCCGGGATTGATGCTATTCTGGATAGTTGGGGCTTGTTCGGGGATGCTATTCAGAA
>JACSEK010000052.1_pt1 | contig 12890 bp, 25 predicted proteins | sample 8225431 | NCBI WGS metagenome assembly JACSEK01 (sample SAMN15704673, study PRJNA253121) | viral metagenome | isolation source: viral DNA from sea star tissue collected in USA, Olympic National Park... | host: Pisaster ochraceus | collected 2013 | reverse complement strand
GGTTTATTACCTACTGACGTGTACAGGTTTATAGCTGATAAAGAAAACGGTTTTGTTACTTTCTTTATTAGTGATAAAAGGCTAGAGTCAATGATAGACGACGTGTTTGAAAACGGCGGTGAACCACCAAAGAATAAAAAACGTAAAGTTATATTTAAAGACTATAGCGGATTAACGCCTGAACAGAAAATGAGTATTGTAGGTACATTAATCGGTAGATCTAAGCGTGCTAATGATGAATCAATTTATCAATGCATGCTTGATCTAAACGATTTTGGTAAGAAAATAACTATTGGCCGAATAGCTGGATTACTTAATTGTTCGGCTAGAACAATACATAGAAATATGCATGAAGATCTTAAGAAAGAAAAAGATTATTTAAATCAACAATTATGAGTAAAGAATTTAACGAATGGATGGCGAGTATAGGTAATATATATTACGCTGATAACGAACTAATGTCACAGGCATTTGAAAAACTAGAAAGCAATGAAGAAATATAATGTACAAAACTACGTCAGATACAAAGAAGACTTAAAAAAGTCTATGCCATCTGAAAAGTTTTATGATTATTACAACCGAGACGAGCTTATAGTTAAGTTTTTACCGTTGGTAGAAAATTTAGCACGTAAGTTCTCAACAACACAACAAGCGTCAGGCGTATTAAGTATTAATGATCTTATACAAATAGGATCTGAGGCTTTAATAAAAGCCGTAGACAAACTAGACTGGGAAAAATTAATTGACTCAGAAGACATAGAAAAAACGTTAAAGTCGTTCTTTGCAAAACGAATTAAAGGGCACATTAGAAGACGTGTAGATATGGCTAGAGGCGGTATGCGTATACCAGAGCATAAGCTAAATGAAATACGTAAAAACCCTAAAGACAAAAAAATGGTTGCTATGTTTTTCAACAGTATGTTTTTAAGTATCGATGCTCAAATAACAGACGACGACGAAGAAAATATGATGTATCAAATAGCAGACAAGTCAGAGCCTTACAACATACAAATACTTAATGTTTATTTAAAAGGCTTAATGGAAAAACATCTTGACAAAAACGAATACGAAGTATTGCGACTGTCTTATGGTCTTGACTGCGAAAAGCACTCAGCTAAGCAAATAGCAGAAAAACTAAATATAAAAGGCGTGAGTTCTTATGTACGTGTTTCTGAGCTTAAAAAGCAAGCTGTAGATAAATTAATAGACAACGTTGACCACTCGCAAGTGCTTGACTTTGTGTAAGTTAAAATGTAAAACTATAAAACAATGTGTAATTATATTAATATACCAAAATAATAAACCATATGACCTTAAATGAAAAACTGGCGACGATCCAGACAAAGTTTAAATCGAAAAAAAGTAGGTTTAACTCATTCGGCAAATACAACTTCAGATCAGCCGAAGACATTCTCGAAGCAACAAAGCCCTTTCTCTTAGAGTTAGGAGTATCAGTAACAATTGATGAGCAACTAGTTGAAGCTCACGGTCTACCTATTATCGCATCTACTGCAACAATAAGTGACGGTAAAGATTCAATAAGTGCTTCAGCTCTTGTAGGGGTTGATCTAAACCAAAAAGGTATGCAAGTGCCTCAACAGTTTGGATCTGCGTCGAGCTATGGAAAGAAGTATGCGTTAGGTAATTTATTCCTAATAGACGACACGCAAGACTCAGATGCGTCAAACAATCACGGCAAAGCGCCAAAAGCTAAAACTAAAAACACCATAACCTCAAAAAAAGATCCAGCATATGAAAAAGCGGTTCAATACATAATATCAGGTGGTAAATTAGAAGCTATTAAAGCAAAATACAATATTTCTAAAGAAATAGAAGGAATGTTAAATACTCTATAATGAAAGACGTATTAAAAAAGTTAGAAAATGATGAACATTATTATGGTGAATTTGGAAAACAATACCTTAGTAATTCTGATATTTCTACATTACTTACAAACCCTTTAGCTTTAGGAAAGCAGCAAGCACCACGCCCTGCTTTCTTAGTTGGTGGTTATTTCCACACAGCTATACTAGAACCTGATAAGCTTAAAAAATATAAGATTATCGATGCTAGTACTAGAAACACTAAAGCATATAAGGAGATGTCTGGTGGCGAATTATGTCTACTACAACACGAGGTTGATCAAATCGACCTAATGACTGATAAAGTCTTAGCTAACGACGTTTGCAAAGATTTGATACGTGGTATAAATGTAGACTATGAAAGACCAGGTATTACAGAGCTTGAAGGTTTAAACTGGAAAGGTAAAGCTGATATTGTTAATCACGACGAGAAACTTATTATTGATCTAAAGACTACTGCAGATCTTAATAAGTTCCGTTGGTCAGCTTCTAAGTACAACTACGACAGTCAAGCTTATATTTACAGCAAGTTATTTGGCTATGAATTTGTTTTTATAGTCATTGACAAAACAACTCATCAACTAGGCATATTTGACTGCTCGCCTGAGTTTTATGAACGCGGTAAAGACAAAGTACAAAGAGCAGCAGAACAGTATAAATTATTTTATCAATCAGAGGATTTTGATCCTCAACAATTTTTTATTAATCAAACACTATAACAATGGCGAGAAGAAAAACCGTAACACCAAGAACCAAAGTATGTACAGTAACAGGATTAGAAACTAATGTAAATAATTTTTACGCTAATCAAAACCATGTTAAAGCCGTAGACGACTTAAGGCGGAATAGCGGCGCAACTAAGGAACAGTTGCAAAGGATGTTTAATCAATTAAATCAATACGTATAATGGCAAGTATTATTAAAGCAAGTATTAATCTAAATAACATTGATAAGTCAAAAATTATCGATGGTAAAAAAGGTAAATACTTACCTATAACAATTACGCTTAACGATGAACCAGATCAGTTTGGAAATCAAGGGCCTATTGTTGTAGCTCAAACAAAAGAAGAACGTGAAGCTAAAACAGCTAAAACTTATTTAGGTAACGTTCAAGTAGTATGGACTAACGGTGATAATGTAGCCGCAGCTCCAAGACAAGACCAACCACAGCAGGCAGCACCAGTTATTCAACCTGTTGATGATTTACCATTTTAATTAAATTAAATGCAGACAACAGAGATCAATGGATTTTTGATTGATGAGTTCAATCAACATAAGCTTGAAGCAGGTAAAAAGCAGGGCGTATGCCCTCTTTGCTCTGCTGATAGAAAACCCAAGAATCAAAAGGCCAAATGTGCGTCTTATGATTGGGAACGGGGTCTCGGTACTTGTCATAACTGTAATTCAACTTTTCAATTGCATACGTATAAACGTAAAGGCGAAACTGTTAAGGTTTATGAAAGACCCAAAAAAGAGGTCATCAAACCACCTGATAGTAAAGTTGTTGAATGGTTTAAATCAAGAGGTATATCTCAGTCAACTCTTACCGATCTTAAGGTCGGTGAGGGTTCTGAATATATGCCGCAAACCGGTAAACCCGAGAACACGATAAAGTTCAATTATTTTATGGGTGGTGATTTAGTTAACATTAAATACCGCGATGGAAGAAAGAACTTTAAATTATATAAGGGTGCTGAAAAAGTATTCTACAATATTGATAGCATTATTGGCTATGAGTATTGTGTTATAGTTGAAGGCGAAATGGACGTGCTAGCTTTACATGAAGCTGGTGTTACAAACGCTATATCAGTTCCAAATGGAGCTACGTTAAATACAAACAACTTAGAATACTTAGACAACTGTATAGATTATTTTGACGATAAAGAAAAAATAATTTTAGCAGTCGACACAGACGAAGCAGGTCAAGCATTGCAAGCTGAACTTGTAAGACGATTAGGTTCTGAAGTTTGTTACTTAGCATCATTTGACGATTGTAAAGACGCTAACGAATACTTAATTAAATATGGAACAGAAAAACTGGTACAGCGTATTACCGGAGCGAGACCGGTACCGCTTGAAAATGTCACGACATTTAGGGACATTGAGGACGAAGTCACAGACTTTGTTCGTAACGGGTTTAAACCAGGATATCAAATTGGCTTATCTAATTTTGACGAAATCTTTTCTACTTACACTGGTCAGTTTATTACTGTTACTGGTATTCCGAGTAGCGGGAAATCAGATTTTGTCGACCAAATGGTTGTTGGGTATAACCAAAAGTATGGCTGGAAAACGGCGTTCGCTAGTCCGGAAAATGTACCGACTTACCTCCACGCTCACAAGTTAATGCGTAAGACTTGGCAAGGTATGCCAACGCAAGCAGATATTGGTGGAGACAAATGGAATCAAATAGCAGATCATTGTAATACTAATTACTTTCACATTGATATGGAACGTTACACTCTAGAATCAGTGCTTAAAAAAGGTGCTGAGCTAGTTAAACGTAAAGGCATTAAATGCCTAGTTATTGATCCGTTTAATAAAGTCAGAGACGTTGATTGTAAGACAGAAGACGTTAACAGGTATACGATGGAGTATCTAACTAAGATCGAAACATTTGCTAAAAAGTTTGATGTGTTAGTTTTTGTAGTAGCTCACCCAACTAAAATGTATAAAGATAAAGATGGAAAAATTGAGGAACCTACGATGTATAATATCAAAGGCGGTGGTGAATGGTATGACGCTAGTTATCATGGCATATTGGTGCATAGGAATTATGAAGAAAAAACGGTCAAAGCTAAGGTGCTTAAAGTAAAGTTTCAAAACTTAGGGCAAAACGGTGAAGAAGCTCATTTTAAATGGGAGCCTAAGTCAGGTTGTTTTGTGCCTCATGAACCTATAGATATCGGCGCTGAGAAAATGCCCTGGGAGTAATGGCTAAAAAAGGTAAAGTAAATATGGGTAGTTATACGCCTGATGAGTTAGAGTTTAAAGCTTATCGTTGGTGTATTAACAATAACATATATATTGCTCCTAAGGCATTAACTGAGGCTAGATGGTCTATTGTTATAACTAACAATAATAAAACCAACGAAGATCCTAATAGCTATACTAGAGCTGACATATGGATTAAGATTTATGAATACTATAAATATTATTACAACAAATATGAGAAATAGTTTTGACAATGCAAATGAAGCTTATGAAGCGTTATTAGATGAAGTCGTTATAAACGGTATGGACTTTGATAACACTAAAGCTTTGTTTAACTGTGGGTTTTATATTAGAGACCCCCAGAACAATCACATAACTAACGAGCAACGTAATTGGAGTTTAGATTATGCCGAAGCCGAATGGCAGTGGTATTTATCTGGTGATCCTAGTATACACAAGCTCGGTGAGTTGTATGGTAAAATACCGCCAATATGGAAACGTATGGCTGATGAGCACGGTAATGTTAATTCAAACTACGGTTATCAATGGAAGCGTAAAGCTCAAATAGATTATGTATGTGCTAAGCTTAAAACAAATAAAAAGACTAGACACGCAGCAATATCTATTTATGACGGTAAAGAATACGACAAATATAAGACCGATACGCCGTGCACATACGCGGTTCAGTTTACAATTGTAGATGATCAGTTGTGTATGTCTGTCTATATGCGTTCTAATGACATCTGGTACGGTTTCTGTAATGATCAGTATCAATTCTCATCATTGCAAAAAATGATTGCTAGACGTCTTAATTTAGAAATAGGTTGGTATTACCACCATGCGCATAATATGCACCTATATAACGATAAACTATAATTATGTATTATTTATACCACATACCGGGTAAAAAGATTGGCGTTACGCGTGATCTTAATAGTCGGGTTACGCAGCAACAAGGTTATGCTGCAGACGAATACGAAGTTCTACTTACTAGCGATGATATTGATTTTATATCAGACAAGGAAATAGAACTTCAACAGTCTTATGGCTATAAGAAAGATAGAACATTATATAAAAATTTATTTAAATCAAATATGAATATAAACCCAACAGAACAAACAAGTACATTTCCAGTTCCAGCTAATAAACTAAAAGGCCATTTAATGGACAATATAGGTTTAAGCTGGACAACACCACAAGGTTATAAGTTTTTAATTAAAAGAGAATACATACCTTGGATAGAAGCAAATGCTAAAACCTCGATGTACAACGAAAATCGAAGCTATATTTACAACAAGGCTTTTTATGAAGCCTTTTTTAATCCAAAGCATAATCAAGCTAAGCTTAAGTATGATACTAGTGTGGACAAAATTCCAAACAGATTCGATCTTATAAGATCTTGGGCTAACGAAAGAGGTATATACGATAAAGGTAATTCTCATACGCAATATGTTAAGCTCATGGAAGAAGCTGGCGAACTAGCTGCGGCATTGCTTAATAATGATAAACCAGAAATCGTAGATGCAATCGGTGATATGGTTGTTGTATTAACAAATCTAGCAAAGCTAGAAGGTTTTGATATAGAAAACTGTGTTGATTCAGCATACAATGAAATAGCTAATCGCACAGGCGTAATGCACAATGGAACATTTGTTAAAACTGGAATAAAAGAAACATTATGAAAATAAACACTAAAGACGAAATAGTATTATCAGTGCTTAAGAAAATGGATCAACGTAGTATTATTGGCCAAGAAAAATACGGCGCTACAATGATGCAAGAAATACAAGGTCAAGAAAAAGATCTTAATCGTTTCTTAGTTGATGTGCAAGAAGAGTTAATGGACGCACTGCTTTATATTGAAGCTGCTAAACGTTGCTTGTCAGATGAAATTGAAGAGGCTATGATCAAAAGAATTAATGTAGTTGGTCAAAATGGCAATGATGGTTTACACTACGATGAAGCTCACGGTTTAGATTTAGTTTTAAATGATATTGTAAAAGACATTGAAGTAAATGAACAAGAGACCTTATAAAAAAAGACGACGTAAAAAAGGTCCAGTGCAGTCGAAGAAGGTGTCATATGATGGCATCAACTTCGCCTCTGGCCTTGAGCGTTATATGTATATGGCTTTGAAAAAAGCTAAAATTAAAGCTAAATACGAAGGAGAGACTTTTGTTTTATTAGCTGGTTTTCATTTTGATAATGAAGTATATGAAAGACAAGCCAATGGTAAAGGTGATTACAAAAATAGAGGATGCAAACGCATACTACCTATTAAGTATACACCAGATTTTATTGGCGATGATTTTATAATTGAAACAAAAGGTAGAGCTAACGAATCTTTTCCAATGCGTTGGAAGTTATTTAAAAGATTAGTTATGAATCAATTTCCTAACGTAACATTGTATAAACCACAAAATCAAAAAGAATGCGACGAGACAATAAGCATAATCCTTTCGAAGCGAAAAGGATAGCTAGACAGAAGTATGCCGAGCGTCAAATTGATAAGTTTGTCAAATGGAGTTGGGAAGTTAGAGGTAAAGTTAAATATAAAGAACTAGTAGAATTACAAGAACAATATGGAATTAGATGTAGCTAGAATAGAGGAATACGCTAGACAAAAGTATCCTAAAACGTTTAAAGATAAAACAATGACTATAACAGAGAATCAAAGTTTTTATCTTATAAAAACAAATAAAGACGAATCACCATTAATACTAAGTAAAAACATATGAAAGAAGAACCGAAAAAAGTTTGGAGTTTATCAATAGGTACATATCCAGGAATATTGTTAGGTATGAGAACATATCACGAAGATGAGCAAACAACACACGTTTTTTACTTACCGTTTATTGACTTAGCATTAGAGGTATATAAGTAATGATGGAAGATAAAGACTCACAATTAGAGGTCATATGCGTGTTTGTAGATGACATATTAGACGATATATCTAAACTTAAAAGAACGACTAAGAAAGATGATCTATTTGCTTATATAGATTCTTGGGAAACAAACTTAAAAACAATTAAAACAATAACAGAGTTATAATGGGATTATTCGACGAAAGAATAGCATACAAACCTTTTGAGTACCCTGAGTATTACACAGAAGGTTGGTTAAAACAAGCGCAAGCGTTTTGGTTACATACTGAAATCTCAATGCAAAGCGATATTAAAGACTGGAAAGAAAAACTAAATGATAAAGAGAAGAATTTGGTCGGGAATATATTACTCGGCTTTGCACAGACGGAGTGCGCGGTTTCTGATTACTGGACCCAAAAGGTAGTTGGTTGGTTTCCGAAGCACGAGATACAACAAATGGCAATGATGTTTGGCTCGCAAGAGACAGTACACGCAGTTGCATATAGTTATTTAAACGAAACATTAAACTTAGAAGATTATGAAGCATTTTTGCATGAGCCTGCTACCTCACAGAGATTTGATAATTTGGTTGCTTATGACGGCTCAAGTTCTATTGGTATTGGTAAGTCTCTTGCCGTTTTTTCTGCTTTCGCTGAAGGCGTTAGTTTGTATTCAGCTTTTGCTGTACTTTATAGCTTCCAGCTTCGTAATTTGCTTAAGGGTATTGGACAGCAAATGAAATGGTCAGTAAGAGACGAGTCATTGCATAGCAAAATGGGTTGTAAACTATTTCGCGATATGTGCAGTGAAAACGATCAATTACTGAATTTATGTCGAGAAGATATAATAAAAGCTGCACAAACCATGATAAAGCTTGAAACTAGATATATAGACAAGATGTTTGAAATGGGTGATATCGAAGGTATTAAGTCTAATGATTTAAAACATTTTATAAAAAAGAGAGCAAATGAAAAACTGGTTGAACTTGGTTACGTTGACTTGGGGAACTATTTCCCGTATGACAAGAACGCAGCGTCTAATCTTGATTGGTTCTATCATCTTACCGGCGGGGTCACTCATACTGATTTTTTCGCGATTCGGCCGACGGATTACTCAAAGGCTGGCGAAGGGGAAGACTTCGAAGACATTTGGTAGAATAATAACAGAAGAAGAAATATACGAACAATTATATGAAAAGTCAAAAGAGTAGTAGAGTTGATTTACTAGAAAAAAAGATACAAGCCTTAATTGGTGTTGTACAACAACTGCTAGATGAAAATGCTTATTTAAAAGATCTAGCTGTAGGAACATTAGAAACAATTAAACAAATGCCTGATTACGATGAAGCAATTGAAAAACTTAAAAACAAAATTTCTGAGGAGTCTAGTCAGGCAGAAGAGACTAAGCCCTTGGAAAAGGCTAGCAACTAGATCAGGTTACATGGGTAGTGGTTTTTTAATCGCTGCTCAATGGACTATAGAGCCTAAACTTTATATTATAGGCTTTATAATGGTAATGGTTCAAACAGCTTCAAGAAAGCAATGGAATCTTGTAGCTTTAAATATGAACGGATTAATAGCATGGATTAAACACTTAACAATTATATAAATGTGGAATGAAAACTGGAAAAAAGGTGAAGATTACCCTGCGTGGGGTAATAACGACATATACAAGAAGACTATATCCGGGGGATATTTACTCGACGGAGAGTCACCTAGAGAAGCATACATGCGCGTCTCTAAAACAGTTGCTCGTAGATTATTCAAACCAGAAATGGCAGAAACATTCTTCGAGTATATCTGGAACGGTTGGCTTTGTCTTGCTAGTCCTGTATTATCTAACACCGGTACTGATCGCGGCTTGCCTATTAGCTGTTTTGGTATCGACGTAGCTGATAGTATACAAGACATAGGTAGTAAAAACTTAGAGATGATGCTACTCGCTAAGCACGGCGGTGGAGTTGGCATAGGAGTTAACATGATTAGACCCGCTGGCGCTAAAATTACAGGAAATGGAACATCAGATGGAGTCGTCCCGTTCTGCAAGATATACGACTCAACAATTCTTGCAACTAATCAAGGATCTGTCAGACGAGGAGCTGCTTCAGTTAACATTAACATTGAGCACGACGATTTTGAAGAATGGCTTGAAATCAGAGAGCCAAAAGGAGATGTTAACAGACAGTCGCTTAACTTACATCAATGCGCAGTTGTTGGTGATAAGTTTATGCGTAAGCTTGAACAAGGAGATAAGGACGCTAGAAATAGATGGAGTAAACTACTTAGAAAGCGAAAGGCAACTGGAGAACCGTATATCATGTTTAAAGGAAATGTTAACAAATCAAATCCAAAAGCATATAAAGAAAACGGACTAAAAGTACATATGACAAACATATGTTCAGAAATTACATTACACACAGATGAAAACCACAGCTTTGTTTGTTGTTTATCATCATTAAATCTAGCAAAATATGAAGAGTGGAAGGGTACTAACCTTATATACGACGCTATATGGTTTCTCGATGGCGTTATGGAGGAATTTATTCAAAGAGCCAAAGGGCTCAGGGGTTTTGAAAATGCCGTTCGTTCTGCTACTAAGGGACGAGCACTTGGGTTGGGTGTACTCGGATGGCACACGTATCTCCAGGAAAATGGCCTTCCTTTTGAAGGTCTCCTCGCTCAGTTTGAAACTAGGAAAATCTTTTCGCAGATTAAAATCGAAAGTGAAAGAGCTTCCAGAGATCTTGCTGAAATTTATGGCGAGCCTTTGTGGTGTGCTTCTACTGGCGTGCGTAATACTCACCTCCGTGCTATTGCTCCCACTGTTAGTAATTCAAAGCTTAGTGGGAACATCTCGCCTGGAATAGAGCCTTGGGCTGCCAATGTATTTACAGAGCAATCGGCTAAAGGAACTTTTATACGTAAAAATCCTACGTTACTAAAACTATTAAGAAAACTTAAAATTAATACAAATGAAACTTGGGATAAGATACTCGCAGATGGTGGTAGCGTTCAAGGTTTATCTGAGCTTGATGGGGTTGTTGTTGGCCCACACGAAATCCCTGCGAAAGAAGTATTTAAGACGTTTAAGGAAATTAATCAATTAGAGTTGGTTAATCAAGCCGGTATACGACAGCAATACATCGATCAAGCAGTAAGTTTAAATCTAGCTTTTCCTAGTGTAGCAACACCTAAATGGATTAATCAGGTGCATATGCAGGCTTGGAAAAACGGTATTAAAACCTTATATTATACAAGGACAGAATCAGTGCTTCGTGGAGATATAGCACAACAAGCAATGAGTGAAGATTGTTTAGCTTGTGATGGCTAAAGGCTAAAAGTTATGACTTTTTTATACATACAATAACTAATGTGTATAAAAAATTGAATAATCTATACATATTAAAAAAGGGCTCTCGTAATGAGGGCCCTTTCTTGGTTACAGGAACTTTTGGGTATGGTACGCCCAGTTTATTTTTGTTCCTTTTTAAACATTAACTTGTATAATAAAGAGTTCCATTCACCTTTTAAGTGTTTATTAAACTCAACTAATTTATTTCCAATTTTTATTAAAAATTTTCCCATAGTTATTTTATATTTAAACCTTTTTTAACAGCTTGTCTTTTGTCTTCAGATAAGTAACCACTATATTGTGGCTTGTTTTTATAGTAATGTTTTACTGCTTTACCTCCAGCTTTACCACCTTTACCTATTTCCTCTGATATAGCAAATCTATCAAAAGATACAGTTTTAGATGGATCTCCTTTTATAAAGCCGTCTTCTTCGTCCATGTATCCTTTTTCTTTCTTACCTACATAGTCTCTATATCTTTTTACTTGTTCTACTTTACCGCTTATAGCCTTAGGATCAATCTGTTTATTAGGTGATCCACAGCTTTTCTTTTCTAGCGGTGTACCATAGCTTATTGGGCTACAGTGTTTTGATGTGAATGGTTTGTTCATTGTTTTTATTTTTTAGATTTATTTTTTTATTAGCATTTCCATCTTCTTCTAGCTGCTTTACCTCTTTCACCTGTCCAGCCTTTTGATCTAGCACAAAATGATTTTCTTCTTTTAGCAGCTTTACTTCCGGGTTTAACATCACCTGTTACAGCTGTTTTTAACTTGCTGCCTGGGTTTTCTTTTTTATACTTCTTAACTCCAGCCTCTGTCATTCCAGCGCCTTCTTCTGTTGTTCTAAAGTTTCTACCTTTACCTTTTGTTGTTTTTCTAACCTTTAAAAAAGGTGAATTATGTTGTATATATGCCATAATTAATATGTCCAGATTACGTTTTGTGTTTTATTTTTGTCGATGTCTACATGTATAAACGTACCTGCAACACCTATTCTTTTAAATCCTACTTGTTTTAGAGCGCCTAGCATTTTAAATCTATCAACTGAGTTAGAGCATGCGATATCTGCTGCTAAGCCTTTTATATGCGAAGATGAAGATACACCACCAACTTTCTTATTGTGGCTTATAGTTCTATAACCTGAATTAATCTTCATAGGTTTTCCGTATATTTTTCTAGCAGCATCAAGCATATGAACAATCTCATCACTCATTTTACTGCCACTCCCTGGTTCGTCAGGAGAATCAAACTCGTTGATTTTAAAATACTTCACTATTCATTTTCTTTTTTAATGTTTATCCACTTAGATATAGTATAGCCAATGGTTATTACCAATAGTAGTATTTTCAAACTGTCTTCTATTTGTGTAAATGTTGTAACGCCTAACGTCCCCGCGTTCATTGCGTATAGTTTTATATCTGATAAACTCATTTTTCTCCGCATTTTTTTGATGGATCAGCTACTTGTCTCCAGTCTTGTTTAACCCAAGTCTTTAGATCACCACCACTACTTGTTCCAGTAACATTGCTTTTACTAGATCGTTTGTATTTGCCTTTAGCCCCAGCGGCTCTCTTGGCGTTAATAACCTTTTGTCTTTCTTCTTTGCTTATGCTAATATGTGGGCTTCAAAGCAGCAGAAAAAAGGTAAATGCTAATGGCTTATACACAACCAGGTAATACGCCTTTACATAAGAAAGAGGTTAAAAAGGTTAAAGCAAAAGGTGGTGGCACTAAAAAAGTGTGCCTACCTAAAGCTAAGATTGCTAGCATGAGCAAAGAAGAAAGACAAAAGGTTATTAACGCCAAAAGAGCCGCTGGGGCTAAAGGCAAATACAAACGACCTAGTAAAAGCAATGTTACTGGAACAAGTAGTGGTGG
>JACSEK010000051.1_pt1 | contig 13232 bp, 18 predicted proteins | sample 8225431 | NCBI WGS metagenome assembly JACSEK01 (sample SAMN15704673, study PRJNA253121) | viral metagenome | isolation source: viral DNA from sea star tissue collected in USA, Olympic National Park... | host: Pisaster ochraceus | collected 2013 | reverse complement strand
TGAGTGAATCTCAGCGAGCGATGACTGCTTCAAAGATTGCCAATCTTAAAGGGAGAAGACCTTTGAAAAAGTCCCCAAATTTGGGGACTTTTTCCAATGGTGATGCAGCTAAGAAACTGAACGTTTCTCAGAGAGAAGTATCAAGTCCGATCAAAGGGCAAATTTGCCTATCTGACTTTTCATGACTTTTCATTTAATAAAACAATCCGCTTAATTAATTTGACAGATATTTTTATCTGAATTACTTTAACAGTGTCTTTTAATTTTAATGAAAGCCCCCTTATGAATGATTCCTTTCAGGTTCACTGGCTGAACAATCCTTTTGATTATTCCGATGTAACACATTATCCGGTAGCGCCTAATCAAACTATTCAACAATGGTTAGATAACAACGGTGGTCTTGAACGACTTAATCAAATGCCGACCGTTTGTGTTTATAAAAATCGCGAATTAATGCGCTCTGAGTATGACCAAATCATTGAAGATCATGTCTGTTTTATAATGATGCCAACCGGTGGTGATAGCGGTTCTAACCCTCTGGCAATGGTGGCTATGCTGGCTTTGACTGTTTACACCGGAGGGTTGACGTCGGGCTGGCTTAAAGCTGGTCATTCAGCTTATGCTATAGCGGGTGCGCAAACCGCCATAATGGCTGGCGGCGCCATACTCATCAACGCCGTCTTCCCCCCTCCCGGTCTGCCGAACAGCGCTGGTAGCACTCAGGGCAGCCCCACCTATTCGGTCTCCGCCCAAGGCAACTCCGCCCGCTTACGTGGCCCGATCCCGGTCAACTATGGCCGTATGCGGATCTACCCGGACTTTGCCGCCAATCCTTATTCTGAATACGAATCCAATGAGCAGTACCATTATCAACTGTTCTGCATCGGTCAGGGCCAGAACCGGCTCACCAACGTCCGCCTGGACAACACGTCCATCGAGAACTTTGCCGAAGCCACCCTTGAGATCATCCCACCCATGGGCACCGTCACCCTGTTTCATACGGCGGTGGTGTTAGCCCCCGAAGCCGGGGGGCAGGATATGACCGACCCGATTACGCTGGGGCCGTATACCGTCAATGATTCCGGTACACAGATCAGCCTTACCGCTCATTCAGTTCATTAAACCCTTTCAAACTTTGATTCAAGTCTTTCACCTCTCCCTCTGATTTAATTAATAGCAAAGCAGCCTCTTCTTCAATCATCTGCATTAACGATAGAAATCCTTTTAATTGCCTAGCCGCTTCATCTGGATTGAATTCAATACAAGATTCCACCTCATTTAAATGAGAATAAAGGCATTCACGAATTAATAAATGTTTCATTAGATGACAGCTCTCAGTTAATAAAAAGCCTTCAATTAAGCAGGCCGTATTAATATTAAACTAATTAATAGAATGATTAGGTTGTTGATTTATTCCAGTGCCGTTTTACCGTTGCAATACCTATCTTCAGTTGTTCAGCAGTTTGCTTCTGACTGAGTTCCTGTAACTTGCATCGCTGCACCTTTTCAGTGGTGTCTGTGGCCTTGGGTCTGCCTAGTTTCTTTCCTTCAGCTTTGGCACGCGCTAAACCTTCCTGCGTTCGCTCCCGGATTCGGTTACGTTCAAACTCAGCTACCGCTGCCATGACCTGCATCTGGAACTTACCCGCAGTGGAAGCAAGATCCACATTACCAAGGTCAAGGCTGATAATGTGAAGCCCTTTTTCATCCAGTAATTTCAATGTGCTCATAATGTCGATCATATCTCGGCCTAGTCGATCCATCTTCAGCACCAGTAGCGTATCGCCCGGTTCCATCTTGTGACTGATAAGGTTACTAAACTCAGGTCTCTGCATGGTCTGGCAACTACCTGATATGGTTTCTGTGATTATCCGGTTACGGTTTACCTTGTAACCTGCACTGTGCATGGCAACTATCTGATTCTCGGTCGTTTGTTCTGTAGTGGAAACACGGCAATAGGCAAAAAGTCGTCCTGAAGTCTGGGTCATTCCCTGCTCTCAACTGGTATCATTTAATGTGGTATCACTATACCAATAGTATCAACAAAATGACACCCTATATTGTTGATACCTTAATACCCTGCTTTTTTGGGTATCATAAAACGATGGTTTGTTGATACCACCCAAAACCGGCTATTTATCCATTCTTTGGCATTCTCGAAAGTGACTAACGATCAAAGCACAGAATTGTGCTTTGGGTAGCCTGTCCAATATTAAAGGCGATAGTAAAAGCAGGGTATAACGCCACCTTGTGATTAATACACCCAAGACCACCCATCATAGGCAGTCCACCCTGAACCGGCACGGATCCACACTGGCACACCTTGAACCATCAAATAACCATCAAATAAACCTACTCTTACGCAATCCTCTACAGCCCTGTCATTATGCCCGTCCAAGATTCGGAGGGTTCCGTACAAGTACTGGGCACCTTTAACCACCATAAGAACCATCATTAAAAAACCTACTCTTACGCCTTGCGTGGGTTTTGCCTTTTTGGTAAGTTGTGGGTGTTGTTTGATAGGCATAGTAACCATCATTCAATCCTTCTCAGAACTTGAATTCAATCACTGAATTCTTCCCGGATTGCTCCCATAGCAATAGCGTTATGGTGAAGCGGTCAGCGGTGGCTGCCGTCGTAGAGTCGGTAGCGTACTCATTTCAAGTTCTGAGTATTACTAACACCCTGACCGTTTCCCGCCTTAGTAAGCAGAATCGGTTAGCCACAAAGAACTTGAATCATGGCTAACACCTACCTGAACGCAGTTTGCAAAATACAACTCCCATTCGGGCAAAAATCCATTCTCACAGCACTGGCTAACAGAGCAAACGAAGCCGGAACGTGCTTTCCGTCCATTCGTTGCATCTCTGAAGATACCTGCCTAGCTCGCTCAACGATTCATAATCACATCAACAGCTTGGTTAAATCGGGTCACATTGCCCGATCAGCTCAGTACCGGAAGAACAACAGCCAAACCAGCAACCTCTATACCCTGTTGATAGACATTCCTGAACAGGTAAAGAAAGCAGCCAAGGCCGTAAAGCAAGGTTTCAGTAAAGCGGTTGAAATGGGTCAACAGTTTGTTGCTGATAAGGTCCAGCCTGTTAAGCCGACTTCCTCTACGATCGGAGTGAATGCTTGGTTAGAACTGCCTAAATCTGACCAACAAACCGTTATTGACCGTCTTACCAGAAAAACCAATCCCATCCTGCAAGATCAGATAAGCCTGTACGGTCTGGACTCTGGCTATGTACAGAAAGCCCTGTTCAATGAAGTGCAGCAATTCCAGCGCGAACAAAAGAACAACACCCGCCGAAGCCATCAAAGCACGGTTGAAAAACTGACGGATAGAAGTTGGGCTGAAGGATTAGAGCTGTCTGCAAGCTGGGAGGTGTAACCATGATTCGCCATCCTAAAGACAACAGCGCACTGATTAGCCTGACCCTGACAGACAAGCAGCTTTATACCATCCTTCGGGCACTGAATGAGCTGGATATCGTCCTTGAACAGCAATACCAACACCTTTACCCCACTCAAAAACGTGAGATCAAGGTTGCCTGCAAGCATCTTAGAAAGTTTAGGTGCTGGCAGGCACTTGAAACGGCACTTGTGGACAGCAAAGGGTAAAGATGATGGATACTCAAAAGCATATTCACCACGGTTTAGCTCTGGTGTCGTTCAGCATGACTGGCCTGTTCGGATTCTCTCTTGCCAGTGGCTTTCCTGCTTTCCTGTTTGCTGTATCAATGGTACTGATTCAAGCGGGTGCCTTGCTCTATATGCCTGAAAAGTTCATGCAGGCAAAGCAGAAAGATTCAGGGCTTGAGATGGCACTCTATGGCGGCGCGGTGGTGATTGCGTTGTTACTCTCGGTGACTGCTTCAGTGGCTACCCTGTCCGGCAGTTATGACCAAACAGCATCGTCCATGAAAGAACGCGCCACCCTTCAGAATGCGATTGATGGCTACATGGAAGCGGGTTACATCACCAAAGCTTTAACCATACAGCAACAGCTTGAAGCTTTACCCGAAATAGAGATCACACCCTTAGCCTCTGCCGCGGTCCGGGTTGAAGCAGTCACCGGCATCGATGGCGCTGTGTTGGTGACTTCCTTTATTACGGCACTGGCTTTGATGCTGGACGTGTTTGTCATTCTGTTACGCAGTCACGCCGTTACTATTCCCGTTACTCCAGTGACTCAAGCCAGTTATGCACCCGTCACACCCGATGTTCAGGCAGTACCGGCTGTTACTCTGTCGGGTATTGTGACTCCTGAAGTACAGGCGGTACTGTCTGCCATGAATGATGGATTGATACAGAAGCCTTCCGTCCGTGAGATACGCCAGTTACTAAGATGCTCTCAGAATCAGGCGGCCTTGATTGCCCGTAATTGTCGGCAGCTTGAGCTCTCTATCTGAAGTTGAATGACATAGTGGTTCAAACCGTGCTGAGCCTGACTGATTAGGTCGTTCTAGGGTATATCGGGACTGTTAAATATTCTCCCCACCCCACCCCAGTACTATAGGGTTTTGGGGTGGGGTGGGGAATAGAAAACATTCCTATTCAAGACCAATAGAACAACAAAATAAGCAGTGCAATGATGCAGTAACATAGCACTCAGTGTATGTCTGTCGATCTCAAGTTAGTGTATGGGTTGCGGTTTGTGTACTTCCTACCGCTTATCAAATCATAGGCATGACCTAGCTCTATTCGTGTATCTGGATGCAACCACAATCCAACGATGGCGGCCATGTTGCTAATATAACGCCCTTGCTTATTGCGACTCGACCATGATTCGACATTATGCTTTATGCCGTAGCTGTCCGTGTACTTGTTAATAGTTGCACTCGTTCCCTTTGCCGTTGCCAGTATCAACCACTCATAGCTTGCAATAACCTGCTTCAAAAAGTCGGCATCATTTTTAAAGTCTAATGGTGTACTGCTGTCACCCACATCAGCTAGTCCATTGTCGTCTGCTTCCGGGTATGCCTTAGTGATTTCTTTTAGTGCAGCGTTAACGGTTTCTTGGGTAATCATAATTTCCTCTATTCTTACGGTTTAGGCCAATGCCTGAAGCAGAATTACCTGCTTTGAGATAGCTCTACTTGATGCTAGGGTGCTTAGCCTTCAATGCTTTCAAGCTGCGTGCCTCTCTGTCTTGCCGATGTATCTCTTCGTTGCGTTGCTGGAATAACTCAAAGGCGTCTAATGGCTTATCCTCCGGGATGGCTTCTATCTGCTTCAGTTCTTTAACCAGCAGCCTTAGTTGGTTGTGTTCTGCACTGGTGAAGTGCTCAGTATCAGACAGAAGCCGACTATAAAGCAGGCTGAACTGTGCCAAGATCGGAGCGTCTAATTCAGTCACATTCGGCAGACTCTTAACCATTCGTCGCCATACCTTCTTAGCTTCATCCGATAACTGACTCGGACACTTGGCAAAGGTTCCGGAATTCGCCTGTATTTGCTGGGTTCTTTGCTCATGACGACACGGTTTGTACGTCCCTTGCAGCTTGTGTTGGTGTATAGACTTACGTGCTGGCATGGCTCAGGGTTTCCCGGATAACAAACGACAATATAAGTATAGTGTTCTGCATGCCTTGCAGCTCTAGGGCTGTAGAGTGCCCATCTGTAGCCCTTGCAGTGCAAGGCGGGTGGGGCGGGTCGATACTTCAACGCACGCGAGAAAATGACCGTGCGCTCAGAAAATATTTTATGCGTCCAACTGAGAAACTTTTCGATTTGTTGGATTGGTCAGGCGTTACTGTACGAAAAGTAACGTTACTGGCAATAATGTAACCATCATCAAGCGAAGGATTCGCTAGCTCCGTGAATAATCGATATATTTCACACGCCGATAATCTCGTGTCAAACTTGCCTGCTCAGACTGTCGACGTATTTGGCGTCAAAATAATCTGGCTCGAGACTGGGTTGGGATTAAGGACTGTCTGCTACGTGAATATCAGCACACTTGCCCTGCTCAATCTGATTTCATGCACGTAGCGTCGCTGTGAAAACCGGATATCCGGTTTAGCCTGTCAGGGATAACAGACTGACAGGGTCTTCTTTGATTTTCCTGAAGCATTGAGCGCAAACAATGCCATAGAGCTTGACCACACAATCGAACTGGGTTCGGTGGCTGCGGATCAAGGTGCATCTCTCCGGGTGGTAAGTGGTTCTTTTCTGGCACCGGATACACTGATTGCGGCGCTGGCTCATAGTGACCACCCTCTCAGTTCAATTTATCGGGCTTTACGGCATCCCGTTTTATTATGCCTGCTTTAATCATGGGCTTGATGCTGTCATCGGGTAATACCAGTGCAACACCCAACTCCAGTGCAACAAACAAGCTGGAGCGAAGCCGGTATAATCGACCCGGCACTAAGGGCAGTTTCCACTCATGAACCTCTATCGGCTTATCCAGTCGGTTGTCTTTCATGGTTTGGTACAGGGTGTTCATGGCTTTGCCCTCTGGTGCTGTTGGTAGGTATGCCAACATTGCCTGCACAGCAAATTAAAGAATCCGAAATGATCCTCTATCAGGCGTCTGTCGTTGTATCGGGTTCGCTTATGGCACAGGTTACAACGGCTTACGGGTTGGCATTGCTGTTTGTCTGTCATGGATACGGCCTTGGACATCTTGCGGATGTTATAAAAAGTTTTTAGCGGGTGGCCCCTAAATCGTGGGTAACTTGGGTAACGTAGGTAACACAAGGCAAAAGCCCTTTATTACCAAGGTCTGTAGCCTGCCCACTGCGTTACCCAAACAAGAAACTTGTCGGGTAACACAGGTAACGCAAGTGTTAAAATCGACACTGACAACCGTCATCACGTTACCTGTGTTACCCGACAAGTTTTCTCTCTGGGTAACGCGCCTGACTGCTTGAAGGTCTTGTGCAGCAAGGGCTAATCAATGTCGTTACCCGCGTTACCCAAGTTACCCTGATTTTATATAGGGTGCTGCTTGTGTTTTTCTTTGTTTTCTTCTCTGCTGTCTCCCAACACCTTGCTATTAAAGACGTAGACCTTTTTTGATTGCCTACTGCTGGCGTGGATAAGCGGGATTCTTTTATTCTGTTGAGGTTTGCCCTGTGTATCCGTCTCCAGATAACCACCCGCAAGGCAATATTTCACAACCAGCGTCGGGTCATAGTTTTCGGCTATCTCATTTCTAAAAATTTCAGGTAATACCCAAAACTCCAGCGATCCATCAGAGTTGGATTGCCTGAAGCCTTTTCTTAATGGTGGGTTAGAGTCACTATCTGTCGTGGATACAAAGCCCGAATCAAAGAACCGTTGAAAGAAGTATCGAACCTGCTCAAGAATGGCTTTCTCTTCTTGCGAACCATGGCCTCCGCGGTGATCGAGCCATGCCTGAAAACACATGACAGCCGACTTCCTGGCTTCACCTTTGGGCCACTGGGTAATACCTAATTCAGTCGCCAGCTCACCCGCATAGGCCACCAGTGCAAAACGCTTGGCACCACGCATAACCTGACCATCTGCTTTTTCGTTTACATACTCTTTAATAAAGTTCTCTTCGAACTGGTGAACATCATCCAGAAAGCCTAATCGGTTCTGCTCTACTTTTTGACTCATGGCTTCAAGAAAAATCACTATCGGCAAGCCATGGGTCTGCTTTACCTGCTCCTGAAGGTATACAGAAAATTCACTGCCATTCTTAAACTGATATATATTCTCAAAGACTCTGTGACCGCTATCGGTTTCACCGGGTATATCAATCATCCGAACACACTGACCACCTTGAACTATTTTGCCGGTCTCACTGATATACTGGGACAAAGGTTTTTCAGCACTGGACAGGATTAATGTTACCCACCGTCTACAGTCAGGTTCATTCCATCTAGCCTTACCTTGCCCGTTAGCAATCATGTAAACACACCTGCCCAAGTCTTTCGGCTCCATCTCGGCGGCTTCATCCTGAACTAACAAACAGTCATTGTGTGCAGTGCAGACTGCTTCCAGCCCGTTGATAGTGGCGCGCCACTGTTTCAAGTAATTAGGCCCACCATAGACCGAACAGGCCATTTTTAAAGCGGTTGTTTTACCGCCACTAGTGCCACCGAATAAATTAAAACCACCACTTTCCAAGCCAACCAAAGACAACAGCGGCGCGGCAAACGCTGCCGATACCACAAATACAAGACGACTGTTGCATACACACAGTTTCGAGAGTTGCTGCCATTGGTGAAGCTCGCCTTTCTGTGCAACACCGGGCTTGTGGCTCATAGCCTTTGGTTGAAACAAGCAACGCTCTGAACCATTCTGGCCTATGGCCTGTTCTGGCAAGATGAACAAATGCTCATACCATCCGGTACGCTCGACACACAATGTCGTTTGTTCAGGCTGTGAATTGAGAATGTAATCCGTAAGTAAAGTTCGCGCTCCTTTATAAGGATTGATATACAAGCCTTCATCCGCTAACCGCTTTCGCACCTCAAGCCCTTCACCCTGAAGCTCACTGCATGGCATAGGGATAACCTTCAGCTTTTGGTCAGCGTCCCTGAACTCTAACAGCCGTCCATGATTACGTCCTTCATTGTCGCGGGTTCTGGCAGTGATGTTTAGCTCAGAGCATACCTTCACCGGCCTTTGTGCTTTCTCATTGCCTTTATTATCGGTCTTGGGCGGTGGCTGATACCAGAGATGATCGTCATACACTGAAAAAGCATCGTCCTTCGGATACTCTGCACCACTGGTTTCAAGCTGCAACTTGGCAGACTTTGGCTTTGGCCTTTTCGTCTTCTTCTTGCTGGATACCGTTTCGGGTATACCCTTAACAATGGCGTTGGATTGTTGTTTAGTCATTGGACACATCCGGGAAGGTATCCAGCAAAAAACGGTCGTTAAAGTCGCTGCCCTTCTCGTCATCGGTAAAGGTGGGTATCAACAATCCGGCACCGGTCAATAGTGCTGCTTTTCGGGCTTTGGTCAGTCCGGGATTGCCTTCCGTGAAGCGATCATTATCGGCTGCTATATAAAGCTGCCAGTCCGGGTATTTTTTCCGAATGATAAGAGCAACATCCACCAAATTCCCAGCATAAAAAGCCACGGCCACGGCGTGACCGGTCAGCTCATGGATAGTGGCGGCAGTGGCGTATCCTTCAGCGATATAGATAGTCCTGTCTCTGGGCTTGCCGATACGATGGAAACACCCTTTCACCCTGCCACCTTCTTTGAAGTACTTGTCTCCTGATGGGCTGATAAATTGCAGGCTGCAAAGCTGCCCTGTGATATTCCGAACCGGGATTAACAGCCGGTGTTTGTACTGGCGAATACCATAGATACTCAGATGTTTACTCACCAGATAGAGAAATGAAGCTTCTGGGTATTGGCCCTTGCACCAGATATTCAGAGAATCCTGGCGGGATAATTCCCGGGCAACCTGAAGCGTCTGATCAATTTCCTTCTGTCGTTGTTCACGCTCAAGGCGGACTGTTTCAAGCTCACTGGGTGACAGTGTTTTGTAGTCCTTAAAGGACCAGGTGAACTGATCACCTGCTCGCCATGAACCAAAACACCCGGCGGGATAATGCCCACCATGCAGCACATACCAGCCATTACGAGACTTTACCTTGTCGCCTTCAACGTCGTAACGATGAAGCCTGCCATTGTCCAAAGGTTCAGAGAACCGTTTATCAGCCCATCCCAAGCCGGTCTCGGTCATTCTGTCCATGAATCCGGCAATGTGTGGCGCACTCATAATGCGCCACCTTCCAGCTTAATCAGGGATACGATATGCTGGCAGAGGTCTTCCGCCTGCCGCGCCTTATGCCGATAGTGGCCTATCGGCTCTTTCAGAAACTCACTGCCCGAACCTATTTCAAGTTGCAATGCCAGATACTCAAATGCATCTCTGTCTTCCAGACAGACCATGGCAAGCGTTACGGGGTTAATGTCTAACTCTTGGACTCCTACCATGACATAAGGGATGGCAGGGATGATTAATGGATGCCCATACGGGGGTAATCGCTTGTTCATAAGCAACACCTCATCAATGAATGGAAAATTAAGGCCGTGAAAAACTGTCTATCCGGGAGAGAGAAGAAAGGTGCCAGGCTGTTATATTTCAGAGACTTGATAGAGCACACCCAACCATTCAAGCTATCGAAATAGCCTGTGTATGATTGGGTTGTGGGCGATCAGATCAGGACGGGAATAACAGACTATGGTGGTTCAAATTTCAGTGGATACCCTTGAAGTTACACTACCTGCTCAGCCTCCCATGCTTCAATCTCTGACAATAGCCAACGTACACAACGTGGGCCTAGCTGGTGTGGTGCTGGTAGCTCTTGTGTTTCTACCCAATTGCGGACGGTGCTTCGACTGATGCCAAAATAAGCACAGACCTGTTTCTCATCAAGGTACTTGCAGCGGTAGGCATTCTGGCATTGTTTTTTGTTCATGTGCTTATCCATACATACTCCCTATCTAAAAAACTGCACTATCAGGCCGGTTCAGTTTGAGAAAAAATATGAGCCCTTCCAGCTCGCTCGATAACCCCCTCGACTTTCAACAGCCGGAACCACCTTTTTACTTTTAGGTTTGAGTAACCATCAATGATATAGGCTTCTTGTGATTTCAGTACACCGGCTTCGATAAGTACCTTCTTGAAGTCTTTATAGTCTTTTCGCTTAAGGTGTTTTTCGATAAGTTTTTTTTCATTCTGGTCACCGAATCCCTTAAGGACATACATCCGGCCATACATTTCAACAATACCATCGGCCAGCATCTGCCTGACCCACTGTTGAACCTCTTTCTTTCTGTACCCTTCCCGAACGTAATCTTTGATAATGTGCAGTTTCCCAGACTCAACCACCATGTCTCGAAAGCCTGCATAGCTGTCTATTACAGGCTTTTTTGGCAGTTCTCCCTTGTCCTCCAGAATACTAACCAGCATAGCGTCATACTTTTCAGCGGCTTCTCGTTTCTCGTCGAGCCGATCGGAGACGTCGTAATGCCTAGACTCAATGCTGCCATCCGTTCTTGACTGCAATAAATAGCGATGCTCTTTTATAATTCTTGATCTCGTCATGATACTGGTAGCCGTGCGACGAAAGTCTTTCATTGTCCATCGCTCTTTATGCTGATACACAACACCTTCATATTCCGCCTTACGTTCTTTAAACATCATTATTGCATTGTTGTGTTCCTTGATTTTACGCTCCAAGACGGCATAGCTCAGGACAGTTCCGAGCTTGGTCGTAAAGAGTGGCTTATCGGTTCCGATTATATCCATGTAGTTATCCGTTAGGCAGGGGTAATCCAGTGTTGAAGGTAGCGACTGGATAATATCCATAGCTCTGTCGGTTAATGGGATTATGCTGATTCTCGGTTTCCCTTTCCCCTTGTAGTCAATAAGCGTGAACGTCCTATCCTCCAGATTAATGTCTGACCATTTCAGCCTCGATAACTGAGTTGGACGATTGCCAAAACAGGCAAAGCAGAATTTTATAAATAGCCCGTATTGCTCGTTATCTGCAAAGATGCCAAGATCAATATCCCGCCACAATGCTCTTATTTCTTCATGGCTCAATTCTCTGGCTCTTGGTGTGCTTGGCTCTTCCGGAAATGGCATAACAGGATTGAACTTGATATTGAATTTTTTACCGTGTTTATGGGTTTCTCTGGGGTTGTAGTCTGCCTTTATCCCATAGTTGAAACACGCTGACAGATACCGCCTGAGTTGGTTATACATGCCGGGTTTGTCGCGCTTCATGATCGGCTCGAACACTTGTGATAAATCCGATGACTGGACGTCTCCAGCGTGTTTTTTGGCTAGATCGGGAAATGGTTTTATAACAAATGTCCTGAAATTGGACATGACATCAAAGGTTTGTTCTGTCCCTCTCTCCTTATGCCTTGCTTTCAATGTGTTTGCGTAGCTCTTCATTAGGTCTTGTAATGAACCTTTCGTAGATTCCTTCTGCTGCTTCAGGCGTTTTGCTTCTTGCTGTTTAAGCCGGTCTGCATCCTGCTCCTGTAAATACTCTTTCAGGTCTAACGGCGCTAACTGCTTTCTGAGAGCGACCATATCCAGAGCTTGGTCTCTGAGTTTGGATAAGGTCTTTCCGGTAGACTTGGCTGACTGCTTATAATCATCCAGCTTGACGAACACTGACTGTTTTCCTATCCAGTAGCCGTAGTAAGCCGAAATCGTTTTATTGACCCTGCGAAATATCAGAGACCCATTACCACGTCCAAGGCTTTCCTTTTTTTGCTGACCACTTTTCAGGCTCTTAATTTCAGCATCTTTTAACTTGCTATCCATTGATATTCCTATAGTTTTACGCATTTACCTTCACCAACAAACCAGTCCGGCTTGATGAATCCCAAAAAAATGCCTTTTGGTGCAGGTACTGGTGAAGGTAAGAAGCTAGATTGCACTGGTTCAAACAAAACCACGAAAACCACTAACTCACTATTTTTAAAGGGATTTATTTTTAAATTGATTAATATAAAACCACATGAAACCCTATTTCTTGCCATCGATGATGAAGTTGACTTGCAGGTTAAGACTTAATACTAAGCTTTAATTACCAAGCATTACAACGTGAGCAACCACTAATGATATGTCCTAGAAAGTGGTTTTGGTGCAGGTAGTGGTGCAGGTAGTGGTGGGTATTGGTATAGTGTTGCCACTTTCAGATACACGACTTCCCCCCTCATGCTTAAACACTCCCTTCTGTTATTTTTGGCGCTATCCCTATTGGGTTGTATCACTCCCGGCCCACTGGGTGAGAGTGAGTTTATAGAGCAAGTGCTGCCAGTGGATCACGATACGGCTTTAGAGAACCTGAGAATCGGGTGGCAAAAGTGTGATTTCCCTCAATATGGGCAACCTTCCTACATTCAGTTCAAAGATCACACCATCATTGATGTGTATGGTGTGACTTTATATCTAGAAGCGACTACTAAAAGCACCATTGGTCGTATAGAACTATGGAAGCAAGGCGACAAGGTGCGCATGCGTGCCGGTATTCACCGTAATTACATAAACGGCACAAGGCGGGAAAACTGGATCAAGTGGGCAACTGGTAATTATCAGTGCGACTTCTAAGAACCTGTCACCCGACTGTATGAAGGCGATGATCCTGTTGGCTTTGCCGTTTCTTTGAATCTGTGTAGAAGGCATTTGAGTGAATCTCAGCGAGCGATGACTGCTTCAAAGATTGCCAATCTTAAAGGGAGAAGACCTTTGAAAAAGTCCCCAA
>JACSEK010000050.1_pt1 | contig 13501 bp, 21 predicted proteins | sample 8225431 | NCBI WGS metagenome assembly JACSEK01 (sample SAMN15704673, study PRJNA253121) | viral metagenome | isolation source: viral DNA from sea star tissue collected in USA, Olympic National Park... | host: Pisaster ochraceus | collected 2013 | reverse complement strand
GTTACTCATCTCACGCCACGCCTTGTCACTGAACCCTTTCATTCCATACCCTCCACATACAGTATCACAGATTGTAATGATTATAACTTGTCCTAACTAACGGCCTTGTATCTTTTTTGGTTATTTCTTCACTTCCGTTAAATATCACTGGACATTGTTTTTCATCTGTGATACTGTATGTGGAGGGTATGGAATGAAAGGGTTCAGTGACAAGGCGTGGCGTGAGATGAGTAACGGAGAGCAGCGGGAATGGCTTCGCCTTAAAAAGATCGGCGGGCTGAAAGGACGTATCTTGAGGCATTTCTTCATGGCAATGAATGAAGATTATTGCTTGCAAGACTTGTCTTGCCTTGAAACAGTTTCAAATCTTATCGAAAACTACCCGGACGGCAAGGACTATAAGAACCGGAGCTTTGAAATGGATGCTATTTGTTACTTCGAGGAGTATCTGAATAATACATCCTTGTTTGTGGCGCAGGACTCAGCCCAGCTTGTGGCGTATGTAGGCAAGGTCATCAAAGAATACAAGGAGAGCAGGAAATGAACGAAGACAGAAAATGGCTGGACAAGGCGCGGTACAGACTGCGTGCATTAGGTGGATACAAGCTTTCAAAGTTCCCCGGCAAGGAACTGTATAACGTACTGGACGGGGTAAACCGACAGTCAGTTGTGCCAGGGGAACCGGGAAGATACGGGACAATGACCCGGGAAGACGTGGATCGGTTTATTGAGAGGACGCGGAAGGAATTACTTCTTCCATGCTTCGCGGACAAAAACAAAGGGGATACTTGTGAGTAAAGAACAGAAGACATGGCCACGGCTTACCACACTAGACTGGCAGGACATGAATATGCCGATGGTAAACGCTGAGCTGGCAATAGAAGGGCAGGTTGTAGATGTTGCAGATGACAACGGATGGACAGGCCTTATGTATGCAAGCAGGTATTGCCCTAACCAGTATGTAATTCAAAGGCTTATTGATTCCGGCGCGAATGTAAACGCACGGAACAATGACGGAGGCACGCCGTTGATGGTTGCTGCCGGACACAACAATATGGATGTAATCCGCACGCTTGTTCTAGCAGGAGCGGATGTATGCATGAAGACCATAAACGAGATCAATGCAGCAAGGCAGGCAGCATTGTTTAATTACCCGGAAGTAGTCGAGTATTTGATATTCCAGATGCAAAGGCGCAGCAGCAAGATCGACTGGGTGCGGTTGGAAGATTCTGCAATGGACAATTATAAGCTTCGAGGAACAGATACGTACTTCCGTATCCGGCACGAAGCCCGGCAGAAAAAGGTACGCACATGAAAAACATCTTGGAGCAGAATTGGCAGTGGCAGGAATTGCGAAACAAAGCCTACGAAACATATAAAACCTACCGCAAAGCTCATGATGAGTATGACGACGCGATGCAGTCATGGCGTGATATCCCGGCTCCAGCGCACCACGCACACCAGCAAAGCCTCGAGATGTACAAAAGGATACATAACACCAAACATAAGATGAAAGAGGCTCACGGCCTCATGGCAGAGGCTTATTGGGCTTATGAAGATCACAGTAGGAAGATGAGGAAGGACATATGAACGCAGAAACGATAAAAGAAAAGCTATTAGAGCTTAATTCAGATGTTCCAGATTTTAGTGTAACTCTAACAGATGGAAAACCTAAGAAGAAAGGTCTTTTGGGTTTTTATGTATTTGGTACAAAAGAAATAATTCTATATACATCAGTACATCCTACGGAGATGTTTCTTATGTACACAGCGATACATGAGTTTGCGCACCACGTACATGCAACAGGCAAAAACCCACCGGGAAAAATACATCACAATAATATGTTTCGGGCAATTATGCATAAGCTTTTGAAGACTGCCGAAGAAAAAGGTAGCTATGAAAATGTATTGACTACAGATGAGGTATTTGTAGACCTTACAGAAAAAATACGTAGGGATGCCATTACAGCCAGTGGTAGGCTAATGAAGGAATTGGGAAATACACTTTTAGCTAATTTCAATAAATTAACTAAAAGCGGTGATTATTTCTCAGATTTTGTACAGCGTAATTTACAGATGACTGTGCCTCAAGCTAAGTTGCTAATGGAAATAGCAGCTCTTGAGATTCCTGATGAGTTGGGCTATGAGAATATGAAACTTATAGCCAGAATAAGCGACGCGAAAATAAGGCACGAAGCCATACTAGATTTTCTTAATGGATGTAGTGTCGATACAGTAAAAGAAAACATAAAAGCGAAACAGGAAGAAGGGAAAGGAGAGGAAGAAGGAGGAGAAGGAGAAGGAGAGGAAGAAGAAGGAGAGGAAGATGTTGCGGACATTATCAAGCAGGCTATGACTGCAAAACAATGTCTTGAAAATATAGCAAAGGCACTGGTGCCGTCGTTACAGGAAGAGCTTCCGCAAGAGGATGTTTTAGCTTTTGAACATATCCTTGAATCATGTTTCATTAGTGCGGAAAAGAGTTATATGACTACAACTGATTTTATAGCAGAGTCATCTGGATAAAATATAAAGGAGATTAGATTATGGATTTGATTAGTATTGCAGATAATGCTTTGAATGATGTTATTGAACATCTTACTGATGATAGACCTGATATGTGTTTTCCGCTATGTCTCGACAAACTGAGTCGTGAAGAGGTTAATGCATTAAGAGACCTTTATCATCGATGTTTTCATTTTACATCAATGTTAGTGGAAGAGTTGGAGGATATGGAATGATATTTGATATAGTAGAAAAAGAATTGGCTGTAATTAGCCCAAGTAAAGCCAAACAATTGAGAGATGTATATACTCCAATGATTGCCAAACTTTCTGATTTTGAGAAGAAGTTCAAAGATGTAATGGCTCTAAAACAAGACAATATAAAGATTGCAAGAGCCAAAGAGTTGCGTTTAGAGATTTCTCAAGTTCGGATACGTGCGGATAAAGTTCGTAAGAAGTTAAAAGAGGAGTACACACGTGCGAACAAGGCAATTCAAGGGGTCTACAACCAATTGGAATGGGCAGTTGCAGATAAAGAAAAAGCATTGAAAGAAGTTGAAGATACTCCAAAACGAATAGCTGCAGAGCAGGTTGCGAAACTCCACAATATACGTGCTGCGGAGCTTGCAAAATACGATACTGCAATTATTTCTGGGGAGCTTGGAGTCATGACTCCAGAGGCGTGGGAAGAGTATTTGAAAGGAGCTGAATTAAATTATAAAAAAAGACTGGAGATAGAAAAAAAACAAGAAGAAGAGCGCATCGCAGAAGAAAAAAAACGTAAGGAGATGCAAGAAGAGAATGCTAGGCTTAATGCAGAAAATAAACGACTTAAAGAAAAACGACGAGAGACGGAGAAAAAACAAGAAGAAGAGCGCATTGCCAAAGAAAAAAATAACTGTTTAAGTATATTAAAAGATGATGATGGTTATGAATTCATAGATGAAAAGGATATGGTTTGGGTGCTTCCGTATCTAGTCAAAGAGGATTCTTTTTTACTAAGAAAAGAACCTGTTCCGCCATATATGCACAAAAGAGATATAGATCGGAACTACTGTACAGTTATATCTGAAACCATAGAAGAAGGTGAAGAGCCAACAGATGCTCTTGCAAGGGCTTTGATTGAAGAAGCAGGGTTGGTTCTCCATACAGGTATGGTGCATTCGCCTCTTCATGTAATACCTATCATGAAGACAACAAGCGCAAGGGCATGGATTTATTTTATAGAAGCCTACGAATACACCTTGAAAGAACCAACAATGGATGGTTCTGAAATAGAGAAAAAGAGTTCTACTTTCCGAATGCATAGGAACCATGTAAAAAGGAATATTTTCAACAGTACTAACCATGATTTTATCGTTGAAAGTCTTTTGCGCAGATACATGTCTATGAAGCATATTGAGAAAACACAGCGATGGAAGCCTTTTGGTTATTCAGATGAGCATAAGTAAATAAAAAACCCATACAGAGGGAGCTAAGCCCTGTATGGGGAACTGATAAGGGATTGGTTAATCCCTTTAAGATAGGAGGATAATCTAAATGTACAAAATAAAAGATATAATGTCAAGGGTGCTATATGCTATATATACAAGGTAATCTCATTTTACATTTAAGACAGCGTCATAATATTACTCAAAAACAGTTGGCAGCTTCGCTGTATGGTGATATAGATGCAAAAAGAATTAGCGGATGGGAGAACAATAGAAGAGGATGTAGACCGCTGACATTTTGGGCTATGGTTTTGATATGGGACAAAGTAGATTTATGGGACAGAAAACAAGAAAAAACGTGGAAGGAAAAATTTTATGAATAAGCATTGGAATAGTATTGAGCATAAGCACATACCAAGAGACAATCAAAAAATAGCTATAGACGAAGGTATAGATGGGCTGCTTAATGTAGGGTTTCATGGACACTTGCTGGAAATGTCTTTGGGCAAAACTAAAATTGCGCTGAATGAAGCTGAGATATTGCGAAAGTATGGAGTTTTAGATCGAGTACTGATTATATGCCCAAAAAGCATTCAAAGTGAGTGGGTTTCCCAAACAAAGGAGCATACTTTTATGGAGGATGTCCCATTTATATGGGAAAGTAAAAAAACGCACAAGTACAAAAGACAGGTAAAAGCTTTTCTAAAAAGAGAATTTCCTGTTTTAATCGTACGAATTGAGATGTTTCAAAGAAAAAATACAGTGTTGAAGGACTTCTTAAAAGAATATCTCAACAAACCAACATATATGATTCTGGACGAAAGCTCCAAGATAAAAAGTATAAACACACAGAGGACACCGCGATTGATTGACTATACTTTTGATGCTAAGTATAAAACAATTTTGACAGGCACACCTTGGTCAGAAAGCCCTATAGATATTTTTGCTCAGATGATATTTTTGAAGCCGAATTTTTGGGAGGAATACGAAGGTGTTTGGAGAAGGAAGTGCTTGACAAACTGTTGGTATACATTTAAGAGAAGGTATGCAATTATAGAAAAAACATATGTTGGACACAAACAAAGCTATGAAAAAATTGTGGGAGCAGAGCGACAGGAGGAGCTGGCACAGCTTATTCAACCGTATATAACCCAGCAGAAGAAAAAAGACTGGCAGGACTTGCCAGAAAAGATTTTTCATCCTCTTTATGTGGAAATGAACGCAGAGCATAGTGCAGCATATGAAGAGATGAAGGAAAAACTTATATTAGAACGTGGAGATGAAATTATTACTGCAGCCAATGCCGGTGTTTTATTTGGTCGGCTAAGGCAAATAGCTGGAGGCTTTTATCCGGGAAGAACGATAATCCCCGCAGGTATTGAAAGAATGCTTGACGATGTAGCAGAGTACGCTGGAAAAGTAATTGTTTCATGCTCTTACAGGGCAGAGGTTGAAGATATTGCAAAAATTTTAGAAGATGAATACGGTAAAGATGCAGTAGAGATATTTTATGGAGCTACAAAAAATAGAGATGAGGTCAAAAAACGTTTTCAAAATGACGATACCTTAAAGTTTTTGGTAGGTACTCAAAAAGTTATGGCATATGGTCATAACTGGCAATTTTGCTCTTTAATGTATCGATACTCTTTAGAGTATTCCTACGAGATGAACGTACAGCTGGTCGATCGGATACATCGGCCGGGAATGTCCGGAAATGCTGTCTATAAAGACATTATCCATAAAGGAACTGTACAGGAAAAGGCATTGGAAGCACTTAGGAAAAAGAAAAGCGTGGTAGATGCTTTTTATAAACTTACTGTAAAGGATTTTTTAAACAACGGATGAAAAAACAAAAGTACTTGACAAAAAAGCTTTATTCAAGTACTGTAAACAAGCTTAAACAGGAGGTAGTTATGAGCGAAGATAAGTTACCAAAACACAAGAAATTGCTGGAAGATTTGCGAATTTTGGAGCAAGCGCATACGGAAGACGATGTAAGTTGTCTTGTAGAGCTGCTGGATGCCCATGTAAAGGATGGGCATAATGTATCGATCAAGTGCCTTGAGTCCGCCTTAAAGGTATACACTGGCCGAAAACATCAGATACTTACGCAAGACCTGTTGGAATACATGCAAGAGAATGACCATACAACTCTTGAAACTTCCAACTACAAGGTACGAATTGAAACCTTTGTTTCTTCAAAAACAACTAACAAAGCAAAGGCATTGGAGTGGCTGCGTGAGCGAAAGTATCATGATCTGATACAGGAAGTTTTTGAGTTCAAGAAATCAGAGGTTACAGAAGAAAGGTTTGCTAAATTGACTGAGACATTAAAAGATTTAGGTCTTGCCTTTACCTGTGATAGTAAAGTCAATGGGCAGTCTCTTAAAAGCGCACTTAAAACACGCTTGTCGTTGGGAGAGGATGTGCCTTCGGAAGAAGACGGTATTTCGCTTTCGTATTTTCAACAATGTAAAGTAACGGAAATTGCGGAGAAGTAAGGGCTAGCATGTAGCTTTAGCCGGGGTCATACCCGGCAAGCCCATACCCTTAACAGGGAAAGGAGAACAGATGTTCAAAAAATCTGAAGTCGAAAAGTCTTTCGTTCGTAGTAACGAAGAGATGAAAGACATACAGAGTCTGATTGTTCCACAAGAACAGTTGGAAGCACTGTCACATGAAGAAATGTCAATTCCATTTCTTCGTATTGCGCAGAAGATGTCGGGTGTTGTGAATCCACGGGATTCAGAATACATCGAAGGGATAGAGGTGGGACATTACTACAATACGGTCTCAGGAGAAAACTATGGAGACAAGTTGGTTGTTCAGCAGCACGCATATTTCCGTGGTTACACAAAATGGACAGGTATCAAGGGCAAAGAAAAGTATGTAGGTTCCATGTCGGTTGAGGCTTTTGAAGCGTTTTCTTCCGAAAACGAACTGGAAAAAGATGGTGGCGCATTGGTGCAAACGATCAATGGGGAGCGCATTAGCTACTACGATACTCGGAGCTATGTTATAACGCTTCCAGAGTATCCGGAAGCAGGAGTCATGCTTTACCATATGAAGTCCACCGGCATCAAGCACTCCAAGAAGTGGAATACTCTTTGGAGCAACCGCAAGCTCAATGGGCAGCCCACGGCACGGTATGCCACGGTGTGGGAGTTGAAGACAGGTGATGAATCCAACGATTCATTTGACTGGGTACAAACCACTTCAATCACTGCATTGGGATGGGCTGACGAAGAGCTGACACAGAATGGCCAAGAGAAGGCGGAAATGGTTCTGGCCATTAAAAAAGAAGCTACCAAGACTGTAAAGATGGTAGACAGCCCTCGGGTAGTTACTGAGGACTTGGAGTACTAAAATCGTAACCGGGAGTAGCGTCCCGGTTTATTTAGGAGGGTTATATGAAAAGGATTTTTATGGCAGTAGTACTGCTATTGGTTGTTACCGGGTTGTTCGCTCAAGAAGCGTGGCCAAGGCTGAATGATGAAATATGGGAAGGAATGACCGTCGAGCAATTGGAAGGTTACTTGCAAAACAACGATATTGATGCAAGGGATGAAGAAACAGGTTTTCCGGCTGCAATATGGGCTGCAAGGGATAGTAACCCAGAAATAGTTCAACACTTCCTTGATATCGGCATTAGTGTAAATGAAGATTTATTGAAAGGCAATACGATGATTATGATAGCGCAAATAAATAAAAATCCAGCTGTGTTCCAATTGCTTCTTGATAAAGGAGCTGATTTACACGTAAGGGATTTTGAAGGATACACTATTTTGATGCTGGCTTGTGAGTTCAATCTAAGCTTAGAATATATATCATTTTTTATCGATCAAGGCTTGGATGTAAACGCCAGAACCCTATACGGAATGACACCGCTAATGTATTCGTCATGGAGAAGTACAAGCCCGGAAGTGATTCAACTCCTCATTGATAAAGGAGCAAATATAGATGCGGAAAGTAAAAAGGGGAGCACCGCTTTAATGCTTGCGTCAAAATATAATGATTCGAGTATTGTAGAAGTGTTGCTCACGGTTAGCGAAAATCAAAGCGTAAACTGGGAGAAGGTTTGGGAACTTACACAAAAGAATGAAAAGTTGACCAATACTAAATCATATTGGAGGATTAACGAACTGCAATATGACGCACAAAGCAACTCAATGCTGTATAACAACCCCGGCCTTTTGAAAGAAACAACCAAGAACTTTATGAAGGAATATAATAAATACTATCAATAAATGTCGAAACAGGCCGAGAATTCTCGGCCTGTCTACCGGAATTGACTGGCCGGTACTGAGGAGATAGGTGAATAGTATGATACGACAAAATACGGCTTTACGCTTAATTCAAAAAATTAAAGAAGAACATAAAAAGCAAAGTGATCTATACTATACTATGCTTGATAGGCTTGAAGGTTTTGTAGAACATAAGGATATGTATATAGCCATTCCAAGTGTATGGCATGGTTGCAAATATGGGAAACATGATGCTGAGGAATCAGAAAGGTTTAGGAAGGACGCAATTCATGAAACATTGCGGTCTTTAGATTTAGTCAAAGAAGACCACAAAAAAATAAATGAGTACATCTTATATCTCATAGATAAAATTGAAAGAAGGAGGTAGTTTATGACAACAGAGAAAGCGTTTCAGAAATATTTTTTAAAACTTTCATCTCCTTCCGTACGTATTCCCGGAGAAACCAGCCCGGGCATACCTGACACAGAGGTGATTAGAGGCGTTAGAACGTACAGAGTAGAGCTTAAACTTTTAAAAATCGGGCCTTCGGGCAATAAAAAAATAAGTTCTATTTTTAAGAAAACCCAACGTCCGTTTTACATGAAATTTTTACACAGCGGAGGCCAAGGGTTGTTTGTTTTGTTCAAAGTAGACAAAGGATGTAAATACCATAATGAACAAGCATACGGCCTTCTCAAAATGCATAAAAACATTGCAAGAAATTTAGAAGAGTATACCTATCAAGATTTACTTCACTTAAAAAAAGTATATACTGAATATAATACTTTGAAGGAGGTAATCGATGCAAACTTTCCCAGAGTTACGTGAAAAAGTAATAGCTATAGACATTGAAACAAAGGAAACACTTAACCTATCTAGATCAGGCTCCGGAAGTCATAGGCATTATCTAGAGGGAGAAGACTCATATATTCTCGGGGTTGCTATTTCTGATTCAAAAAACGACTATTATTTTGAAGCATCCACTGAGTTGTTTTCGTGGCTTGCTGGCATCCAAAATAATCATGTATGGATTGGCCATAATATTCTGTACGATTTGTCATGGCTGTATTATGAAAACTTTAAACCTGAAATGTGCGCCGATACGATGGGGTTGGTAAAATTGTTAGATGAAGATCGACAACCAAAAAAAGGTTTTTCCAGGCCTTACTCCTTATCCTCATGTGCTATGTCTTTCCTTGATCGAGGAAAGAATGAGGCTGAAATTACTGAATTTTGCGAGACAAATAATTTAAGAGGAAGCGCACAACAATGGTTATTTATGATGCCTGTTAGTCTTGTATCTCGATATGCTAAAGTCGATACCAGATGTACGTATGATCTGTATATGGCACTTATACACAAAATCGATGAGCAGAATTTACAAGCTGTATGGGAAATGGAAACTGCTCTTATACCTATTTTAGCACAACTTAATCACAAAGGCCTTCGTATTGATACTGAGAAAAGATCAGAAGCATCAAAGGAACTGTCCAAGGAAATTGAAGACCTTAAAAAATGGCTTTTTGAAAAAGCGAATAAAGAGTTTAATACTAACAGTGGCAAACAATTACAAGTTGTTTTTGATAGTTTAGGGTTGAAATATAAACACACAGAAAAAGGAAACCCATCATTCAAAGGAGACGATCTGCTGCCTTTCGGAGTAGAGCCGGACATGGAATTTTTTCCTCACGTTTTGGTTCTACACAATAAGCTATTAAAATTAAAGCGCGATTTCGTAGATCGACTACAAGACTTTATAGTCCAAGGTAGGATTCATCCTACCATAAATCCCTATGGAACAAAAACCGGGAGGCCTACTTCAAACACACCTAATATATTTCAAATTCCTAAAAGAGGTCGCGGAAAAGAAATATGTCGCCAGCTTTTCATTCCCGAAGAAGGCGAAGAATGGGCTTCTATGGATTATGCATCCGAAGAGTATCGAGTGTTTGCCCATTATGCTATCGGGCCGGGTTCTGATAATTATAGACATAAATATAATACTAAAGATGATTATGATATGCACACAGAAAACGGAAGACTTGCAGGAGTTGATAGAACAAAAGCCAAAACTATTGGGCTGGGTGTTTTGTTTGGGATGGGCAAAGATAAAATGGCAGCAAGCCTTGGGGTTGGGAAAGAAGAAGGTCTCCATATTGTGGCTAAATTCCACGATGTAAATCCTGCATTTAAGGCTACAAGTTTACAGGTAGAGAGTGTAGCGAGAACGCGAGGCTACATACACACAATTCTAGGAAGACGGCGGAGATTAAATAAAAACAGCGCGTACAGAGGCTTAAACTTCCTTACACAAGGCAATAGTGCCGATATTGCTAAGTTGACAATCGTTGAGGCCAATAGAAGAGGGTTGTTAAAGAAAATAAATTTTTTGTTTTGGCTTTATGATGAGTACAACATATCGGTCAAGCCAGAGAATAAACAATATGTAAATGAATTTAAGGAAATAGGAGAGAACATTATTAGATTTAAGGTCAAAATGGTTCTTGATTTAGGTTATGGATTAAATTGGGGAGCTATAAAATGAAGATATTACGATCTGCTGCTAAAGTAGATAAAATATTACATCTTTTTCAAAAACCGGGCGATGCTTTTCCTATAGAAAGTGTATGTCATTATGCGGATGTAAAGAATTATAACGCCTTAAAAGCTATGTTTTCATATATAAGAAAAGCACCGCATATTCCAGAAAAAAACAGAATTGATGTTCGTATATCTAAAGGGTATGCGAAAAGAATAAAATAAAAGGAGTTTTACATGGCAATAAAACCAATTACTAATATAGAATTAGTAATCAAAACAAGAAAAGTTAGGGATTTACTGGATGAGATAGTTGATGACTTAGTTTTAGTGCATTCAAAACTGTCTTTACTTGAAAAAACAGCTATTAAAAATTTTATACTCGCATGTAAAGAAGCGGAGCGCGATTGTAATGCGTTGCTAAAAGATACGTTTATGTGTTCAAATACATGCTCCGAAGAAAAAATGGTAGCACCCAAAAAGCCGGGAGAGAGGTTAACATGATGAACGTAGTCGAAGTTTTAGATGCTGCTGCTCAGCAGAAGCGCATTGTCAAGATATTGAATAAATGGATTTCCTGGGTCGACGATTCCAAGGAAAAAGAGATATACGCCGACATGCTTACATGGGTCGAACAAAAAGAATCGAGCGCATATTACAAAAAGCACGCTGCAACGATGCAAGCCAATATCCACGAGCTGTACGACGTCGCAACGAACGAGGTGCAGGGAGAAAATGAAAAGGCTGTGTTTAATTTTATTAGCGGGCTTATAGAAGCACATGGAGGGACTGAATGACGGATAAATCAATTGAAAAGTACCAAGTCAGTCAGATACTGGAACATTGGATTGATCGAGCTTCACGTAAAGGACAGCACGAAAAAGCCCGGGAGTATAGAGTACTGCTCCAGTTTTGCAAAGGCAGCGCACCAAAGATATGGCTCACAAGTCGGACACAGATTGCCCGCGATATACTGCAGAAGCTGGATTTAGATCGGCAGGATAATATCGGCCTGGCAAACCAGCAGGTATATGATTACCTTGACCCGATCGTTTGTCGTTGGGAATGGACACCTGATTCACAGAGGAGGTTTTAATGAAAGAGTTGATTGCATGGCTTTGGGTTGTAGCTGATAATCCAGAATACACATACCAAGGCCCACGACTAAAAAGCATAGGCGAAAATTCAGGGGAGGAGTTTCGGGAGTTGGTTTTAATCCCATGGCTGGACAAATTACGAACACCTGAATATTGTAACTATCAGCCTGTTGTAGATTTTGATGGTACTGAGTTTTTCAACCCAAGCTTTTTACATGAGGCCTTTACTGGCGCGGTAAAACAAGGATACTCCGAACTCTTAAAAGTTGATTTCGTTGGAATGCCAAGAGAAGAGTTTATCAGAGTTAGGTCATATATACTAACAACGCAAGAATTTCAGGAATTAGGGAATTAGCCCTTGACATAAAATCGCAACCGTGCTAGTATATGTACATGGTTGCACGGTTTCATATTGATGTGTATATATTGTTTTTTAAGGCCTTATAAACCACTAGAAACAATATAAGCATAGGTTTGAAGTAACCTTGGTCAGAGTAATTTAGAGATTGATACTCTTATAAAATACTTTGATTGCCTCTTTTAGCATAGGTTTGGTTAATGCGTTCAAAACGATTTATCAGCGTTTTGGAAAAGGTGAGTTCGATTCCACCAAAGGGGATACCGTACGGCTTCGTGTAGTGTCCAGAAGAGCGAACGCGAATTCCCCCTGCGGACATATCCTTTTTTAAGGAGTGGAAGAATTAGCACATGTTGACCGGTTGGGACGGTCATCTATGCACCCAAGCAGAAACCCGTTATGGGTATGGGGTGTGCGCCCTGTGTTGCGCTCAATGATTAACCTGCCAACACAGGGAATCCTGTTTTACCCTGTACAATCTGTTTAACTGCGACAAAGCGGAAGACAGATTGTACAGGTTCTTGCCTTCTTCGTAGTAACGGTAATACGCCGGGCAACAGGTCAACCGGAGGCCTGCCGGAGATGTGGGTTCGATTCCCATGGCGGGCGTAAATAGGTGCCAGAATATCCTAATTGGTGGGCGTGCCTGTGCATTGGCACGGAGAACAAAGCATCTAGCTGCTCATAATGCATTTTTGAGCAGCATTTTTTATGATTATGCCGAACAAAAGGAGTTAAATATGAGCATAAACGACAAGATCGAAGAGGCGATAAAACTTATTGAAGAGATCGACGATGTCGCCTACAATTTTTTGGTGTTGGATGAAGTAGAAGATAAGTACGGAGGCCCAACCCCAGAAAGCTGGGATTGGGATGAATTCTTTAAGATATATCCCAAGTTTCTTGCTCTTACAGAATCATGCGAAAACCTAGCAAGTAGATCACGTGCAGATGAAAGTGATTTGTAAAGTATTTTTGCTGTTGTAGCTCAGTTGGTAGAGCAGCGGTCTTGTAAACCGCCGGTCATTGGTTCGATTCCAGTCAGCAGCGTTTCTTGTCTCCATCGTCCAGTGGTTAGGACTCCGGGTTTTCAACCCGGCAACATGGGTTCGACTCCCATTGGAGATAGAGGATTGAACAATGACAGAAAAAGAAACTGCCATAGCAACCTTGCAGGAATTGCATGACAAAACAAAAACCAATAAAATCGCTTTCGGGCGTTTAATCAACTTCATTCAAAAATCAGATAGGTATATTGAAACTCCCGGGCTATATTATCAAGCGTACGCTTGGAACCCTGACGCTTCTGTGGACTCTATGGTTGATTTTA
>JACSEK010000049.1_pt1 | contig 13898 bp, 15 predicted proteins | sample 8225431 | NCBI WGS metagenome assembly JACSEK01 (sample SAMN15704673, study PRJNA253121) | viral metagenome | isolation source: viral DNA from sea star tissue collected in USA, Olympic National Park... | host: Pisaster ochraceus | collected 2013 | reverse complement strand
CACGATGAGGATTTTAAAGCTCATAAGTTCTACACGATGCTGAAGCCATTCCTAGCGTCGCCGCCGGAACTCTTATCGATGGACGCTAAATATGCGAATGTTGTGTATGTGAGAAACGTTTGTAAGGTGATTTTGACGACTAATGATCCATTGTCGATGTTTATCCCGGCGGAGGATAGGCGGCTGTTTGTTATGGCGTCGAACGTGAAAAAAGGCGTGGGGAACGGGGAGAGGCTGGATGAGGATTACTTTGATCGAATGCACGCATATTTAGGCGACGGGGGGACTGATTCCGTGATTTTATGGCTAAGGGAACGGCCGTTGAGATCGTTTAATTTTGCTGCTCCGCCGCCGATAACGCGCGGTAAAACTGCTATAATTGATTCCGCGATTCAGGTACGAAGGACGCCGATTGACGAGCTTTTTGAAAAATATATCGAGTCTATCGGGGAAATGCCGGTTGCATTCTTTGCTCAGGATTTGGTGATTTTTGTTCAAAAAAGTGACTTCTTCGACGATGAAAGAAAGATGTTGAATTTGATAAATGCGAAAAACTTCCACTTTAAGATGGCTGAGAATGGATATGATATGGTGAAATGCCCCTGGAGAGAAAGATGGCAAAAGGGGAAGTTTAGAAGCAGAATGGGATACGCCGCCAGCGAATTAACCGCGGAGGAACAGATCAAAATGCTCGAAAACGAACTAAACCACAGAACCGCCGACAAGTTCTAATAACCCAAAAAAAGACCCAAAATTTCAGAAACGCACCCGGAAACCCGGTAAATGGAGGGCGGTTATTGGAGTCGCAACGTTTCGCGGTGATGGCGGAGATATTTGCCGATAATTCCGCGGTGACGCCGACCGGTACAACCGCCGGAAGGCCGCCAAGATCGCACTGTTTCTTGTTCCCGCTTCGCGGTGATGACGGGTTTGGGTTCCTTTCTGTTGCGGCGGTTTTGCGGCGAAAAAGGTTTTCTAAATTAGGGATGTTTTATGATGAAAACGAGCGCGGGAATTGGCGGAATAATTTAGGAAAAAAGGGGTGGTTTCTGCTGAGAATAGGGATGGGGCTTATGGATTGTGGCGGACGCGGAGACGTCGCTTGCCCTTTATTGGCGGCGTACGTATAATTGGGACAGATACTTTTCGGCATTCGATTGCTGAGTAGCTTAACTGATATTACAAAAGGAGTACACAATGGGACACCTGAAACCGTACCCGGCGTCACCACAACGCCTCACCCCACTCCAGGAAAGGTTTATAATCGAGTACGTTAAGGAAATAGGCGACGCAAACGAACAAAACCGCCGACCCAGCGCGAAAGGCGCGGCAATCCGAGCCGGTTACTCCGCCAGGAGCGCACACACAACCGCCGGTTCACTTATCAGGGACGAAAGAATCAAATCACATATCGACGCCGAGATACAAAACATCCTGGGAGCCAGCCGCGAAGCGATGCGGTTCAAACTTATCAGCAGGCTCCAGGTCACGGCCTTCTCCGACGTCGGCCTTTTTCTCGATGAGAACAACGACGTATTGCCTAAATCCCGGTGGCCTAAGGGCGCGAGCGTCATGGTCAAGGACGTAGTCAACGTTCCCACTCCGAATGGCGGTATGCGTACGGAGATCAAAATGAAGGACGATAAGCAGTCCCAAGAGCTACTGGTGAAGCTTCTGACGCTTGTGGAAGAGATGCCGAAGAAAGTTAAAATGGACGTCAGTATGATGACGCCAGAACAACAGGATGAACGTCTGCGGGAGCTGTTGGAAAAGATGGAGTAAGGCGCGGTGGGACAAAAAACAAAGAAGAAGTACAACATCCACAAACTTACACCCGCGGAGAAAAAGGAAGCCACCTTTTTATCCAACCACAAAAAGCAATCCAAAGTAACTCCGAAGATGGAACGCTTCCGCGGATTCCCCGTCACTTTCATGGGCGCGAGAGGTGGCCGGGGAGCGGGAGCGAAGACGCGCGGATTCATCAACCTTATAGTCCAGGAAGCCCATCGCGAAAAACACGCCTACGTTATGCTGCGCGAAGTTCAGAAATCCATTGAAGATTCCCTTTTTAAGGCCATCGAAGAACAGGTGGAACGGCTGATGTATCCGGGATGGGAGTTCATAAAGACGACAATCACCGCGCCATCAGGCTCCAAGTTTGTATTCCGCGGGCTTATCGACATCCGAGCCGCGAACGCGATGAAAGGGCTGGAGAACTTCGATCGGATATTCTTGGACGAAGCCGCGCATATCTCCGAAACGTCAATAATTAAAATGCTTCCGACGATTCTACGAAATGACGGCCCAAAGGTTATGTTTGCCTACAACCCGGAAGAGGATTATGACCCGATTACAAAGTTGATCTGGGGTGCGTATTCCAACATGCCTGAGGACGCGCTACTGATCGAAATGTTACCCGGGGCAGCGGATAATCCCTGGTGGCCGGAAGGCCTGGAGAAGCAGTCCGAGAAGATGAAGATGGATGATCCTGATTTATGGGAGCACGTCTACGGAGGGAAGCCCCAGAAGCAAGGCTCGCACTCGATCATTGGACGCGTGAACTGCCGAGCCGCGGCGGAGCGGGATATTGAACTGGAAGGCGCTGTACAGGTGGGGATAGATGTTGCGCGATTCGGCGACGATGAGACTGTGATATACAAACGCCGAGGTCTGAAAGTGATTGAGCGAAAATCTTGGCGCGGTCAGGATACGATCCAGAGCGCGAAGGAAGCGTGGGCGATGGCTAATCATGATCCGTCGGTGATGATCGTTGTTGACGATACGGGAGTAGGCGCTGGAGTCTCCGATAAGCTCACCGAGCTGGGCGCGAAGGTATACCGGTTTATAGCAGGCGGGAAGGCGGCGAACTCTGATAAATACGAAAACGCTACCGCCGAGATGTGGCATGAATTCCCGGTTGATGTTGCCGACATCCCGGATGACCCGGAACTTATCCGGCAATTATCGGGGCGTCAGTACAGTTATGACAAGAAAGGCCGTCGGCGAGCGGAACCAAAGGCCGACTATAAAAAGCGTATCGGAAAATCACCTGACGACGCGGACGCGCTACTGCTGTGCTTTCTGGATACGCATGCCGTGAGCTTTGATTATGTGGTTCGATAAGAGGGAAGGACAAAATGGGTCTAAAGGATTTTTTCAGTAAGTCAGCGCAAGATCGGCGAGATACCGCCGTGACGCGAACGGCGCGTGCAGACAAAATTGAAGTGGATCGTACCGATTCGCTCCAGGTCAACATCGAGCTGACGAAAGGGATTTATTACAACAACTATCCGGGGCTGACATTCGGGGCGTCGCTAGGCTACCCTGCAATCTCCATTCCTGTATCGTTCATGGGGCTTCCCGCGCCGATACCGGCGGATGAGAATGATGAACGCTTAACCCAGGAGCTGATCGATGTTGTCGATACGTTTGCTACGCAAATCCGCTCACTTCATATTCAGTGTCATCGAGACGGGACGGTCTGGGTTAGGCCGAATTGGGACGCGATCAACGGCCGGTTGGCCTGGGAGTTCATCCCGGATAACACAGTCACGGACGTCATCCGCAACCTCAACAACGGCGACATACAAGAAGTCTGGACGAGCGAAAAGATCACGATATCGACCGAGTACGATAAGACCACAGAGTTTGTACGGACACGAAGGTTTGCGAAAGACAAAATCACGATCACCTATTCAGACGTACGCGGGACTATTCCCAAAGGTCTCCGAGACGTAACAATAGTGAATCCCACCGGTGCGCTTCCGATACCGTTTGCGAACAACGCGGATTTTTCCGACATCCGCGGTCATAGCGATTATGAACGGATTTTGCCTTTGTTAAAACAGTACCACGACCTGAGCGTGGCGAGTGCGACGGCGTTGGCTAAGTTTAAGACCAAGCTGGTGATGACGGTAAAAGACTCCGCGAAGTGGATAAAGGCCGCGGGTGGGGATACGGAGAATATTGATATCCAGAATATGGACTTAATCGTGAACGGAGAGGGCGAGAGTGCGGCGCTGTTGTCGCCGGATAAGGCGATTGAACCGCACCTGAAGATGCAGGAACAACTGTTTTTGATGATAATCGAAGCGTTGGGGATTCCGGAACTCTTTTTTGGGGGAATGGCGACGGGGAATCACGCGAGCGTCGAAGAGTCCATGACCAGCCTTATCAAATTGGTAAAAGATAAGCAGGCCCAGAAAAATCGGGCGTATAAGTTGTTGTTCTCCGATTCGATCAAATTGCTGCGGAAGGCGACGCTGAATAACGAGCCGGTGTTGGACATCGTTATGGGATGGGGGGAACTGGAATCCATTTCCGATAAGTCCAAGGCGGAAATCTTTGCGGCCTTCACCGCTGGTGTCGCGTCGGCCGTTTCCTCCAGCTCGATCACCAAGGTGCAACTGTATGAGCTATGGAAGGGGCTTTACCCGGCGGCCACTGAGGCGAGCTTCGAGGAATTTGACGCCGGTCTAAAAGATACGGCGCAGTTGAACCAATTCGCTTCCCTCAGCTACGCCGAGTCATTAGACTTCGACGGCGGAATTGAGGCCGGTGACGAATAGTGACGAATGCCGAATACCAACGGGCATACCGGCGTGCGCGGCGCCAGTTCCCGCGGCTTACGCGGAAGGCCATGAAAGGCGTTTTACGAGCATACAAAACAGCAGGGCAGAACACGGCAAAGCTCATTAAAAGATACATCGCCGAAGACCTAATCACTCCAACAGCAAAGGCCTATGCGCCGTTTCAAAAAATGCTAAAACAGGCAGCCGAGAAAATCGCCGCGGAACTCGAGTCAACCATCCCAGCCACAGCGAAAGGGGCAGCAGAAAAAACATCGGACATTCAGGCAAAGCTTCTATCCGACGCCGCGGAAACCGCGGGCGCGAAGATCACCAAGGCCGGAATTCGGCAGATGTACTTTGGGGTCAATGACGACGTAGTGCGCGACATCGTTAATCGCATATCGCAAAAAGGGTACACGTTTGCGAAACGAATATGGAACACGGCGGGAGACTTCCCAGAACAGATGAATCGCGTTGTCGCGGCGGGCGTCGCACAGGGACGGGATGCGCTCGATATCGCGGGCGACGTAACAGCCTACGTCAAAGACGGAAAGCCAGCGCTGATTCAGCGATACGGGAAGCTGAAGCGCGGGACGGCGGAGTTTACCCGCCGGATATCGGATGATGTGAGTTGGAAGGCTCTGCGGTTAGTCCGATCGGAGCTATACATGTCACTCCAAAATGCGAGTGTTGCGCAGGCCAAGGCTTCCCCGGCGACGGATGGAAAGTGTGACTGGGTTTTATCGGGCGGAGGGCAGCACAGTTGCGTATGTTCTGACCTTGCGGATAATAGCCCATACTCCGCGGGAAAAGTCCCCAGCTACCCTCATCCGAATTGCCGGTGCACGATAGTGCCGAAGCTCCGTGACGGAACGAAGTTCAACGCCGACCTGAAACGGTGGGCGGACGGGGAAAGTGTTGGGTATATAGATAAATGGTATGCTGATTATTATGTTTCTTAACAAAAGAGTAAAAATGCAACGTTATTATTGTAATAGGGTTATTATTTAGGTTAACATCGATACAAAGGGGAGCAGGGGCTGATGACGAAACAAAAGAAAGTCCAAATCACAAAGCGCATGAACGCGGACGCACCGGCGACGGACGAAATCCGCAGAATCAATATGGAGGATTTAGGCGCGGAGACCTTGGACATAGACCCGGCGACTATCCCTACCCTCATCCCGGAAAAGCATCTCAAAGAATGGCAGAAGGGCGACAGCGATCCCTATTACAAAGTACAGCGCATCAAATACCCGATCGTTGCGAACAGAGTAACCTACGTAAAGTCATTTTTTGAATCATTTCTGAATAAGGCAAAAGTACGGCCTATCCCCGGGAGCAAAGATGGGCACCACATGAACTGGGGGAAGCGGCCGCCGTCGGACTTTGCACTTATCGGCGGAAAAATCGAAGACACCGGTAAGGATGAGGGCTATGTTTACCTGAAAAATTACATCCCACCGGTGGGCGATAACGGGATGAGCAACGAGCGGTTTATCACCGAGAACAAAACGAACATGATTCACTTTTCACTGGTAGCGTATACCAAGGATGTCGGCGAGGAAGACCCAGTCACGGGGAACTATAGCATCACCGTTGTCGAATCCGTACGCGGAGAGCGGAACGACGCAGTGGAGCGCGATTTAGGCGCAATGAAACAGGTCACGAATGCCGTTGAAAGCGGCGACGAAGGACGGGCAAAAAATGCAGAAAAAGGAGATGAGCACATGGAATTAAAAGACATGTTGAAGGCTATACGGAATGCCCTCACGAACGGGAGCGCAAATATCGGCGAAGTTTCCGCGGAGCTAGGTGTGGCCGACAAAATGGTTAACGCTGAGCATGAAGCGGGCGTTAAGCTGGCGGAAGAGTTCAAAAAGTTGAACGTGAAAGACCCGGTAGCCGAATTCAAAGCACTTCAGGAAAAAGTGAAAACGGACGTCGACGCGGTTTTTAACGCGAAGCTGGACGCCGAGTTTGGGCCGTCGAAGAAGGACGCTACCGGCGCGGAAACAAACGCGTTGAGACAGTGCGCGGAAGCCCTGATTGACCGAACCGCGAATGCGGACGAATCGATTAAGGCATTCAAAACGACTGCCGCCGCGAAGCAGTTGGCCGGTCAGCTGGCGAGTACAAGCGAGGGGATCATCCAAGTTCTCGAATCAGCGAACAAAGTCAATTCGGCGAATCCCATCCCCACTGAGGAGTATTAAGATGGCAAAAGTTTATATACGAAAGGAAACGCCGGTTGATCATCTGACGCTGATGAACGACACCGGTGAGGAATTGAAGATGGGCGACTTGGCCGTCATCGAGGGCTTTGTTGGCGTTGCTGACGTCGACATCGCCGCCGGTGCAAGCGGTACGTTTGCCGTCGCCGAAGGGCTTCAGATCGAGTCGAAAGACCTGAAGGGCGGTGAGGATGAATTTGATACGTTGGGAAAAGACGTTTTCTGGGATAAAACATCCAAGAAATTCAGCAACACTGCTGATGCGACATATTTTCGCGTTGGATACGTTACCCAGGCCAAAAACGACCAGGGCGTGATCGTATTCGATAAGTTGCGCCACGCGCAATCGTTAGCCTAGGAGGGCGAAAATGAGTTTAAAAGTAATCAATCGGGATGCCGTCGTTGAAAAACGAGTTAACGCCAAGGCGTCAGAAATCGTGGAGCTGTACGCCGGGACGGCGGAAGCGAATGCGTCAGCCGTAGATATTGAACCGGTGATCCAGCGGAATGTCGTGATGACCTCCGATGACTGGGCAAATTCTTCCGGCTACAAAAGGTTGTGGGACGAGATCGGGCAGACCGTTCACCGGATTAAAGCGAAAATGAACGCAGCGCAAGTTCCGACCCAGGCGGACATCAATGATTTGTACACTAAGCTTATCATTGACATAACTCGTTTCCGCATGCAGAACGTCGACCTGACCAGCGAGTTCGCAACGGAGCTTACCAACATAAACTTCCCACGAACGATCAATGTGCGGGAGTTGCTCGAGTATCGCGGAGCGTTTGAGCGGGTTTCGGGGTCTAATGACTCTGTTCCGTTGATCGAACAGAAAGGCGGCATTAACGATTCGTTGGATTTAGGGATTGACGCGCTGGGTTGGAAGACTTCGCTCGCCAACGAGCTGTTTAACCCGTTGTTCAGTATGAAAAGGGTAACTCAGGCGATGGCGGCCGCGGACGTCGACTACCGGAACAGCAAAACGGTTGGTGTGATCGTCGGAGCGACGTACAAAGCGAATCAGAAAGTTGCCGCGGTAACTACCGCCGCTCTCACATACGATGAAAAGCTGTATGCAACCCTCCGTAAGGGAATCAAAAAGTTGCGGGCGCTGAAGGATACTGGCACCGATCGGCTTATCAAAGCCACCGAAATCGTGCTGCTGGTGAACTCCGCCGATTCTTGGAACCTATCGCGCGTCATTAGCGGTCAAATTCAAACTGACGGCGGCAAAGGGCTTTCCGCGCGGAACGTCGGAGGGCTGCCGATCAGTAAGATGATCGAGTACAACGAAGGAAATACGAATGGCCTGGAATGGGGAACCCGTACCCTTGAATTCCCGGGCGTCGACGAAGGTAAAATCTACATGATGGTTCCTAAGGCGACGTTTTGGGTGGCCAAAAAGCTGGGGTTGACCGTTGAGACCGGCGTTGGTAGTGTTCTGCAACTTTCCCGTAAGGAAACTGTGAACTACCGCGTACAGGGCGAGTACTACAAGCCTTTTCTTGGCTCGAGTTTTCCTGGAGTTTCTGGTGAAGGGTTTGGATATGTTGTTGAGGTGACTCTTCCGGCTGATTCTTAAGCGAAGGCTGGAATTGTTTGGAAAGTCCGCTTTCTGTAACGGGGAGCGGACTTTTTTGGAATAGGAGGGCGGTGTGGCGAAACGATCGGAAATAGATCAACTGCGAATTGCAATAAATGACCCGCCTGATGTCATCGCCATTCGATCGGTGGCGGATGAGAGCGAACTACCGGCGGAGGAAATACCGCAAACACTTTTCTATGACATTGCCAGGGAACTTTATTGGGCGGCCGACAGGGAGAGTTCCCCGGCGAGTTATCGGATAGTCAGGCTGAAAATCGGTGACTCGCAATTAGTTTCGCTGATTGATTCCGTAGGGGTAAAATTAGCAGAATGCAGAGCATTCGAAATGATTGCGAGCCGGTTGGGCTCCGAGTTAAGCATAGTGAAATCACAAGTTGGCTCCGACATGACCCAACGGCAGAGTATCGACGCGATGCACAAGTATTACATAGGGCTAGCCCAGGGGTGCAGGGACGCAATCGACGATGGGCCGATTGACGACGGAGGCGGAGCGGGCGGCGGACTATTTATGATGAAGAAGCCGGACATCGCGGGAGGCTTCGCGTGAATCAGAATTTGATGTGGGCGGAGCGTGACCGGATTAAGCACCTGGTCGATGAGTCGCCGACCGTTGCGGTTATGTTCCGCCGGAAGCTCATACCGAACAGGCTGGGCGGAATGACGACTGATCCGTTTGGCGAGCCTGAAGAGGCGATTGTACGTTTCCGAATTGCGCACGATCGAAAAGGCCCACCAGAGATAGGCGCGGTCAACGGGGCTTTCTTCACATCGGATCATAACCGGATTGCGACCTGGGGATGGGATACCGACATCCGCGAAGGAGACGCCTACACGGATGAAGACATCGGGAAACGGTTTGTGTTCGGTCAGGTCGACGCATTGCGGAAATTTGGCGGGATTGTTGGTTTTCAGGCTCCGCTCACGGAAGGGGAACAAATTCAAATCCAGCCGGAACACATGGTGACGATGATGACGGAAGAGGGACGTGCCGACCTTATCAGGATTTACCAGAAACTAGTGAAACCGCTGAATCACCGCAATATTCCCGCGGATACGCGGAACGCTATCTGGGCTATTCTGGATGCTTTGCTCGATGAGTTAACTGTTGGAACGATTATAACCGAAGAGCTGGCGCAGAAAATCGACGATGACCTGAATCAGGTTCTTGGGTTTGACGAAATAACTGAGGCCACAACATACGGATCAAAAATAATCGCGCAAATTGCGGAATATAAAGAGCTGATTAAAAATCTGCCCGCCGTTGCGAGGTTTCGGCGCGCGATGAGTGATATGGAAGATTCACAAAATCAAGGTCGGCCAGCGTCGGAACTTATCACCGGTAGGATTCGAGAGCCAGAGCCAGAGCCTGAAATAGAAGAGCTCATCGAGGATTCCGAAGATTTTCAAAAATTGAAATTACAATTGGACTGGCTTAAAAAATACGCGATTCAGAGAAGCGATGACGCCGATGGACTTCTGTTACAGGCGAGGGCTATTCTGGACGAAATGATTGAAAAAATGGCGATCGGCGAGGCTATAACGGATGGATTAAAACGGGAGATGTTAGCTCAGTACGATGGGGTGAAAGCCCTGTTTGCGCAGTCCCATGAAATTGGTTTATTTTCAGATAATTTTTACAATAATAGCATAATTTTGCGATTGAGGCGATTAGCCAAGGCGGCGGGGAACGTTGTAGACGCTCCAGACTTCGGAGGAACGAAATGAAAATACCACAAGGCGCAGGATTACTCCAGGAGACTACCGCCTACATTCAGAACAAATACAGCGGGAAGGAAAACCTGACGCGTGAAGAGGCGGTAGACCTTATCAACCATCTATCCGGGATGCTGTTGGTGGACGATCGTTTCAAAAAAGACACAGGAGTCCCCGGTGCTAAATACGCGTCAGTTCAACAATAATATTGGACGCTTATTGGAGCGGAGAAAAGCGGCGGTATACGCTATTTGTTTGCGGTATGCGGCGAAGGCGCTGAATTATTTCCGGCGGCAACAGAGCGGAGAGGCCTACTGGAAGAACCAGACCCACCAGGCCAAGGATAGGATGTTTTCGGGCGGCTTTAAAGAGTCCGACATTTACGGTTGGTTTATGGCGCACGGAGTGGAATACGGGATAGAACTGGAGCTGGGAAATAACGGGCGAAACGAAGCTATTAAGCCGGTGATCGATCATTTTAAGGCCGATTTTTTCGCCGATATAGGGAAGTTGTATCATGATTGAAGACATAATCGATCGGCTAAAGACTGGCTCAATTTCACGAGTTATCCCTAGGGGCTTTATCGCGCGGATGGAACCGCCGTACATAGTAGTTGCAATTGAGGGGCAGGAGCTTCGCGTGTGGGCGCACTTCAAAAATAACCAGCATGCATTTCTGGAGGATTACTGCCGGGCTGACTTGGCCGAACTTTTGAACGGATACCAGTTCACGACTTACAACGGCAACACAGCGCGAATCCAACCGGCGACCGGTGAGATACCGGGCTATAGCCGAATCGTGTTAAATGAGGATAAAACTATTAGCAAAGAGCGTCGGTGGACAATACCGGGGCGACTGTTCTAAAAACCATAAAGGAGAAAATTATGGAACGAAATGAAACGGCGTATATTTTTGGTCTCGAATTCACACGCCTGATGGCGTTGAACGATGACCAGACAATACCGCGGCCGGATAGGTTGATTGGCGGAGGCGGCCCATTCGATTTTTCAGGCGCGGCCGATACGAGCGCGGTGGAACTTATAACCAAGCTCGACAACGCGGATGAGGAAACTGTGACGCTCGACCTTTCGAGCGTCGGCGATATCAAAAAGGTGACCGTCGCCGAGGTTGTTGGCGCGATCAACGCGAAAACGCCGACGAATTTGACTGCGGCGGAGGATACTGCGACGAAGCGGTTGATGCTGGTATGTACGGACGGAAACGTGAAGTACGTACAAGTGTACGGCGAAGCGGCGATGATTGCGAAGTTCGGACAGGGCAAAGGTTTGCGTTTTGTAAAAATCGAAACGCTGAAATCGTTGGGCGAGACCCCTACGAAAAAGGAAAGCGAAACGTTTACCACCACCACGGCCAAAGGCAAAGACACTGAAATTATCGGGGATAGTTACCGCAAGGGATGCACCGGTACACTCGTTGACGCGGCCGAAAATTTAGAAATGCGCGAACTAGTAGAAGGCGGAGTCTTTGTGCCGGACGGGGATGGTGGCGGGACGTACTCCGTGCCGACCTCCGAAACCCAAAAAGCGTACTTTTTCATGGAGGCGTTTTATGGCAAATATCGGGAGGGGCAAAGCAAAGAGTCTGACCAATCCGGATACAGAAAAGACCTTTTCCGCACCTGCACCGGTGATTTTGGCGACTCGAACCACGGCCGTGAATGGATGGACTCCAACTATACATTCACGGCGACTACGTACACTGATGAGAACGGGGAGCTGTTACCGGACATGGACATAGTCCATATGTCGGTTGCCAAATTCGAGGCGTTGGACGTTAAAAATGTCTAAAGCCACTGGGATATCGGAGTTCAAAGATATCCAATTCCCGCTCGTGATGATCCCATTTAATGGGGTCATCGTGGGCGTGGTTCTCCGCGAACTCAACCAAATCCAGCTCGAGTCCTGCGGGGATTTTTCATTGATCGAAATCGAAGGCGACCGCGTGAACGCAAAAAAGAAGCCGTCGCTGGCTGACATGGTGCGGTACGCTAGGACTATGTCGTCGATAGCGCGTGCGTCGCTAGTGAAACCGACCTACGATGAAATCATGTCGATTTTTGATGGAAATGACACTCTGAGGGGATTCGATGAAAAATTAAAAGAACTCAAAAAACTTTTGAACCAAACGCCGGGGGGGAGGGAGCGCAAAGAACTAGAAGAACAAATTGCATTCACTGAAATTTGGTGTAATCAGATTTTGCCGACCGATTTTCTATCTGCAATAACCACCTACGCAACCGCGATAGATAAGAGCAACATCAAACTGGTTACAGAGAGAATACTGCTAGATTGCGCGATTCTTTCGAAGCAATGCAACAATTCCCCGGCCGATCACATAGACGGCATCTTTACACCGTTCATGAAAAAGGACATTAACCGCCGGGCGTTGAATGTATTGCACGATTGGCGCGAAAAAGAAACGCGGAAGAGCCGCCGCGCTCGTGAAGCCCAAGTGCGAGCAGGGTAACTCATGGCGGTAGACGCGGGGACGATTTACGGTGAAGTCCGAATTAAAACAGATCGGCTGAATGACGATGCAAGGCGAGTCAACGAAACCATTAACGGCGTCGGCCGAAATAGCGCGGCCACTACCACCGGGATGCAAAAATCCTGGGTGAAAACATTCGCTTCCGTCGCCGCGGCCACCGGTGCATTTGCGCTGATTAGCTCCGCGGTAAAAACGGCGGCCAAAACATTCTCAAGTTTCGAACAACAAATGGCCAATGTTCAATCCGTAGCGCGGGGAACTCCAGCGGAATTTGAAAAGCTGAAAAAAGCCGCGCAGGACGCGGGAGAGACAACGCGGTTTTCCGCATCCCAAGCCGCGGACGCGCTCTACAGCCCAGCTTCCGCCGGTTTTACGGCAACCCAATCTACCGAGGCGCTGTCTGGGGTTCTCGACCTGGCCGCGGCGACCGGTTCCGACTTGGCCACCTCTTCAATGGCGATCACGTCGACCTTATCCCAATACGGGCTTGCAGCAGAAGAGGCCGGTGACGTCAGCAACGTTTTCGCGGCAGCCATCGCTAATTCGTTAGCGACACTTCCGAAGCTTCAGGCGTCACTTTCCAAAGTTGGGCCAATCGCGGGAAAATTGGGCATATCGCTCGAGGAAACCGCCGGGGCACTACAAGCGCTGTACAATGGCGGGATAAGGGGAGAAGAGGCCGGGACGGCACTAAAAAATGCACTGAGTTCCCTGGCGAACGAAGCTGACCCGGCGATACAGAAACTGGAGAAACTGGGCGTATCGTTTTCCGACGTCGACCCAGCGGCCAATTCGCTGGCGGAGATTATCGGCCGACTGGAAGAAGCAAACCTATCGGCGGGGGAGACGTTTGATGTATTTGGCAAAGAGGCCGGTTCTCCGCTCCTGACTATTCTGGGAGAGGGCAAAAAAGGATTCGAAGAATTAACTGCTGCTGTAACGGGGACGAAAGCCGCGGGCGAGGCCGTCGCAATCCAAAACGACACGCTGAAAGGTTCTCAGGATAAATTAAAAAGTTCATCCGATGCACTATTCATTTCCATCGGTGACGGGCTGAAGCCGACCCTGAATGCTATTACAAAATCACTGACGCAATTTGTACAATTTGTCAATAAAGTTCCCGCGCCGTTAAAAGGAGCGACGGTAGCCGCCGCCACCGCTGCGGCGGGGGTGGGTTTATTGGGCGCTGCGCTTTCCGCGATGGGCGTGGCGGTCACCGCGGAAAGCGCAGCGCCCAATAAACCCCCCCCACCCAAACACACCC
>JACSEK010000047.1_pt1 | contig 14266 bp, 30 predicted proteins | sample 8225431 | NCBI WGS metagenome assembly JACSEK01 (sample SAMN15704673, study PRJNA253121) | viral metagenome | isolation source: viral DNA from sea star tissue collected in USA, Olympic National Park... | host: Pisaster ochraceus | collected 2013 | reverse complement strand
GTGTTTGGGTTTTTTTTTTGGATAACCTAGACCTTAAATAAGTATATACTACTTACTACTTACTTATATTTATATAGAGTATTAGGTTATATACTAGATTATATATATCTATATTTATATAGACATATTATGTTTATATAAATAGATACTTACATATATATATAGTTGTGTTCTGGTAGCCTACCTTATGCTTCATATGTGGAGTTGTTGGAATGATGGAGTTGCTGATGTTGATGTTTAGGTTAGGGGTGCTTATTAGTCCAGTATTTATTAGTCCAACGATTGACTAATAATAGCAGGAGTTGATGGTTTGTGTTTGACAAATAAATAACATTATGATATAGTTATTATGTAGCAGATAAAAATAAGCTACAGAGGAGAACCTAAAAATGAATAAAAATATAAAACAATGATTAGAAGAAGCCAGAGGAATATATGCAGTTCCTGAGTACTTAATAGATGAGTTGGTAGCTGGTGATGTTGATAATAAAACAAATGAGGACATCCTAGACACAATACAGGAAGATATAACAGCCCTAGAACAATTTAAGGATGAACTAGAGGATTATATGGAAGAACAAGAAGAAGAAGAAGAAGAAGAAGAAGAAGAAGAAGAAGAAGACACAGAAGCCTAAAAAAGGCCTGAGGGAGCCAATCCCTCCATTCTGTCCTGGAAGAGGTAATACCTCCAAAAGGACACCAAAAAAATAGCTCTTTGAAAACACCCAAATATTCCAGTCCTGAGATGGCAAATTAGCCAGGAGAAAAGGACAACCTAAAAATGACAAAAACAGTAAAACAAGAATATAAAAAACAAATTAAAAAAATGGTAGGTGGAGATGTGATTTTAATAACATATCTAAATGAAAGTTTTAACATTATAAAAAGATATACTTTAGACTTTGATGTGATGAATAGCTCAGACCCTCAGAGCTCAACAGTGAGAGTTAAAAATGGTCTTGATGCTTTGAATAGTATAATAGATTGAGATGGAAGATTAAGCAAATAGAGAGAGTGAGAAAATGGCAAATGTGCCATCTCAGGACTGGAAGATGAACCCTATGGCAAGCCCCTAGACAGTGCCTAAAAGGTCAGAAAGACAGTCCAGATATGACTATAATCTTTACTAATCTTTAATCTTAATCTAATCTATAATTTTAAGAAGATTGTAAAAAATGCTTGACAAATAATCTAGGGGGTGTATATTTATAGTGTGGAAGAAATAAGGAGAATAAAATGGAATACAAAACTAAATTAAAGTTTGTGAGTATATTAGAAAAAAATGGTTATAGAAACCTAGCATCTGAAATAATGGATATAGATGACTTAATAGATGTGTATAAATTAGTTGATGGTAATGTTAGACCAATAACAAAAGCCTTAAAAATAAATAGAGAAATAACTAACTCAATAAGTGAATATATTAGGTTTGTTAAGAAAGGAGAATAATTATGATTGATAATTTAGAGCCAACAATTGAAGAGTTGCAAGCTATTGAAATGGAGATTGAATATGATTACTAATCAAGAACTTATAGATACATTAGAACTAATAGAACAGTTAGTGGAAAAAGATATAAAAGGAGACTTATAATGATTACTAAAAAAGAAATGTTAGAAGAGTTAAAAAAAATGTGTGCTGGTGAAACAATAAAAATAGGGTGTTATGAAGGTGAAGGTGGTTATGAAATAACAAAAGGAGATTTACACTCTAAGAAAACCAACAATGGTTTTGAAGGTCAATTCTTTATTACAGGTGAAGGGTGCTCTGTAAGCACAGAAGAATGACTTGAAAATGCAGAAGAAGCTGCTGATTGATTAGAAGATACATTGAAGGAGTGTAATTGATAATGAATAGAGAACAACTAGTAAAAGAGTTGGCTGATTGAAGGCCAGGAGCAAAAAAATGATTGGACTTTAAGTATGGAAAAACTAACTTTTATATAACAAGATGTAAAATAAATGGTGAGTTTGATGTTTCTGTTGCTGGTATTATTCTTAAACATATGAGTTTTGAAACAGCAAAAGATGTAGTGGAGTATATTTTTGGAAAAGGAGAATAAAATGGAAATGACAGAAAAAGAGTATGAATATGCTTTGAAAAGATTAGAATTATATAACAAATGTAATGTTGGCCTTTTGCCAGCAAAAACATTTTTGAAAAAGATGGTTGAACTAGAACAAGAATATAAGGAGCAGGCAAATGTCAAGTAAAGAAAAACAAGAACAAAGAGTAAGGTTTTTAGATAGAATAGAAGACCTAAAAATAGCAGTGGAAAATGAAAAGAATTGAATAGCTAGTTTGAGTGTGAAAAAAGGCTTTACAAATTCAAAAAGACAAATTAGAAGATGGGAAGGTGAAATTGAGTTGCTAGAATATAGATTGAGTAGATAGAACAGGAGAATAAAATGAAAAAAGAACACATACTTGATAAGTTTTGAAAAGAAGAAGAAAGAAAAATAACAAGAGCAAAATATGATATTATTCATAACAAAGCACTTGATAGATATAATTCAGTAGTTAATCCTGCTTGGTTTGAGTTTAAGGGTGGTAGGATAACACTAGAAGAATATGGTGCTATTCAACAACCAGCACATTCACAATATATTAAAGACTTAGAAAAATTAAAGGAGTTAGAAAATGACAATGACTAAACAAGAGAAAAGAGAGAAAAGACTTGCATATGATAGAGCATATAGAAAAGCCAACCTTGAAAAAGTAAGGGCTTGAACTAGAAAAAGCAATAGAAAATGAAGAGCTAAAATAAAAAGAGAAGCCCTTAGAACAAAATTAGATACAATACTTGGTGAAACAATAAGAGTTAAACATAAGAATTATCTATATGAAATATTTTTTGAACCTACTTGTGAAGAATATCAAGTTAAGGTTTATGATATTGACAGCCAAGGAGGCATTACATATGTTCTGGTTGAGTGATTAGATTATAGATATCAGGTAGTAGATTATGTTTATAGTGGTGATAAAGTCTTAGGAGGCAATGATGATGAATAAACTAGACCAAAAATTAGAAGAAATAAAAACACTGGTGTATGAAATAAAAATATTAGCATATGAAGGAGTTGTTATTTTAGACAACCAAAAACATAAAATAGAAGCTTATTGCAAAGGAGATGAATAATGAATAGAAAAGAAAAATGAGAAAAAAGACAAGAAATAAAAAGTGAGTGTAAGTTAGCTAAGTATGCAGCAGAGTGAGAGTTTGAAGAACAAATAGAACCAATAACTGAATTGTATAAAAAGGCAATGGAACCTTATGAAAAAATACAAGAAAAAGCAATAGAAGAAGCAGATAGAATAAAAGAAAGAAAACTTAAAGAGTTGGAAGCTGAACCACTTGATGCTTAATAATTTAGAAGAAAGAAAACAATGTGTTGGAGACTTAGATAATGTTTGAACTTATGGTAGAGCACAAGCAAGGTTAGCTGAATTAGATAAAGAAGAAGAGTTAGAAAAAGAGTTGGAAAAGTTAGAGAACCAGGCTTTTGGAAAATGAGTACTAGAAGTTGTTGGAGGTGGTGTTGTAGGTTTTGGAGTAATAAAACTAATTGAATTGCTTAGTGATATTATTAGCTAATAAAAAATAGGGCTAGTGCCCTTTTTTATTTAGGTCAAGACCTCACAACATTTACTTTACCATTATCTAGAACAACAATCAAATGCATTGTATGTAGGTTCTTTGTGATGTAAGTATCTTTAAGTTGTTTGAATAAAACCTTTTTTTGTTTCTGACTAGTGTTGTGATATCAACCCTGGCTTTTGACTGACACAGCACCTTTTAGCCTATCCTTGACTAGATAAAGGTCAATTCCATATGTAAGGTCATCCTTGGCTGTGGAAGGGAAGACAGCATAGCCTTTTTGTTCCAATCAATCATAGACAATTCTCTCATTCTGGTAGCCCTTAAATTGATAATCAACCACCATTACTCTACATCAATCTTCAATGTCTTTATCAGTCAGCAACTCAATTAAGTGATTAAAGTATCTAAACTTAGCTAAGCACACATTGTTTTTCATAGTCTTAGCAAACTTTTCTATGATGTTTGTTTTGTTTAAGTAATCTTCTCACTCTTGCTTGTTCTTTGGTTTAATCTGTTTAATCTTCAAACCAAGTAATTCACCACCATCTTTATTCATAAACCTAAATAAGGAGTTGGCTTTATATACATAATCTAAAAGGTCTTTGGGGTTCTTTACTCTTGCCTTTGTTTTATCAAGGTAATTCATCTTTGAACTCCCCTGGGTTAGGTGGGTTAGACTTATCTTTTAGAATGTGAGAACCAGTTGGAATAGGGTCAAGTATTTTAGAAACATTTAGTTGGTCAGACCAAATCTTTTTACCACTATTGTCTGTCCTACCATATTTAGTTCAAGTCCCTTTCAAACAAACATATTGTCCTTGGTTTAATCTTACAATCTCTTCTGCTATTGTTTCAAATGCTACAACATCAATGTAAGTTATTTCATTGTGTTTTATTTTGAAATGTAATACTGATTTACCTGTGGTTGTTTTACCTACTTTTAGGTCTCTTATTTCAGAACCAGCCTTGAAGCCTTGAATAATACCTGATATTTCAACTCTATTGACTATCTTGTTCATTCTGAACTCCTTCTTTTAGTTCTTTTTTCACTTCTTCATAAAGAGAAGCATCAAGTTGAAAGAAACTTTGAATATTATATTTATTGATAACTTGCTTACAATTGTTATTGCATAGAGTATCAAGTTCTTGTGCTTGTTCCTTTGATATTAATCTATGAACAACTTGTGGGGGAACAGATGGATTACCTTCTGCATCAATAATCATTTCATCCTGTGCTAAGCAATCTTGTGCTAAGTAAGCAAGTAAGGCTTTGGTTCTATCAAAACCACCTGAGTGTTGAACTTGTTTGCATAGACCTTTAATTGCTTTCACAATACACATAATTGCTGGGTGTAGTTGTCAAGGGCTTTTTTCTGCTTTTGCATTGGCAGAAGTTCTTCTCACCACTTCCAATTTTTGTCTTGTTATGAAATGTGCTATAACTGTTCCATTAGAAGTTTTGTATTGAGCATATGCTCCTATGATGTCTTCTATCTTTCCAGTTCTTAACTCTTCTTTTTGAGAGTGGCTCAACATACCTTTAATATTATCATACTCATATATTTCCCCTTCATAAACACAACCAGTGATAATTGGTGATGCTGGTGTATAAATAGGTCTTGAATGAGTTTGTAATAATTTTGTAAAACCCTCTGCTTTGAATTGAAACAAAGGTTCTTTTCCTTGGGGGGTAATTCAATAGTCTTTGCTATAAGTCAATCCTAAAACAGCATTTTGAATAATGATTGAACCAATTGCTTTTGTGTTGTGTGGAAACTTTTTAACTAGTTTTGAGATACCTTCTGTTCTTGCTTCAATGAATTGCATTTCTTTTAAGACTGCTTTCACCTCAATAGGAAGTTTTCCTGGTAAAAGTTCTCTTATAGAGTTTTCAGTTTTAGCAATGAAAAGCTTGTTCTGTTCTGTAATTGTTATTTCTTCTGTTTGTGTCATTATTTAATCTCCTTTCATTCTTCAACAGTGATTTGTTTTAGTATCTCAATTGTTTTTAATTTTTCTAATGTTGGAAAATACTTTTTAATTTGAGCATCTGTTTGAAGTTTTATTAATGGTATATACTCTGGTTTCTTCACAATGCTTATTAGCAACTCTACATCATCATAAACCAATTTAGTTGTTGTTCTTTTTGTTAGTCCTTCAATTTTGAACTCTGGGTCTTGTGCTAATAGTTCATTAGCAAAATCAATTGCTTTGTCTTTTTGTGAATACAAGGCAACTTGTTCTTCCATTTTTTTTAGGTCTGATACAGCATCTTTATGTTGTTGGTTCAGTCTTGAAACTTCTTCTTTAACAAACTCTAAGATTGCTTTTGTATAAGTGTCATATTGTTTTAGTGTTCCTATAAAAAATTGTAGTTCTGTTTTAGTTGTTGGAGCAGGTGTTGCTGCTAACTTTTTAACAAGTGCTTCTACTTCTTCTATTTGTTCTGGTGTCAAAGGAACTTTGTTCCTGTGAATTGATGTTATTAAATTGCTCATATTATTTACCTTCTTTTTTTAGTTTGGCTATTGTGGCTTGATACTCATCACTTGCTTTATTTCACTCTTCTAGTTCTATTTTTCTTATGGCTTCTGTTTTTTCATTAAATATATCAAGTGTTTCTAGTCTTTTTACCTCTTTTGTTAGTGGGTCTGTGTATAGTTCTACTTTTTCTAATGCTTTTTCTTTTTCTTCAATTACTTTTGCTCTTTCTATTTTTGCTTTGTCTTCTGCTTGACTTTGTGCTACATTTCTTTTTGCTTTTGCTAGTATATGTTCTTTGTTCATATTATTTACCTTGTCTTTCTTTTGCTTTTAATTTTTCTACTTCTTTTAGTTCTTTTTTATGTATTGTTTCTGCTGAGGACACTAGTAAGTCCAAGTTTCTAATTGCTTTATTTTCAATTTCTCTATATTCTTCTGTTGTTATATCACCTTTATTGAATTGTTCAACTGCTTTTTGTTTTACTGCCTCAAACTCTTTGTTTGCTTCTTTTTTTACTTTTTTTAGTTTATTATCAGCAAGCACTTTCATATGTATTCTTTTTCAATACATTTCACCTCTCACTGTTGGTTCTCTATCTATCATCTTAATCTTCTTTCTTTCTTTATTATGGTAATTATGGTGTTTTACCATAATCACAGGAATTGGTGTCCTAATGGACATAATGGCAGTTTTATCTAAGGAGACAGGCACTGCTAAGCCTATTCATATTGTACAGTTTAAGGTACTGCTAGACCCTTGATGTTTTATTAGCAAACTTGGACTGAACAGGTGCTTGCTAAACCTGTACCAGCTTTATCTAAGGAGACAGGCACTGATGAGCCTAAAATTATAAAACTAATAGTGATAGTGAGAACTATTATAAATATGTGTCCCTTCCAAGATATTACCTCATTAGGGACATAGTGGCAGTTTAAGGTACTGCTAGACCTATCAGACAAACAAACCAAAAATACTTGTTGGTGTCTCTCCAAGGTATTACCTCTTTGAGACATAATAAGGGACAAGTTCCCCTGGACTATTAATCAACCAATCATACATACATATCATTATACTCTGCTTCAAGTTTATCTTTTTTTGCTTCTTCTGCTATTGCTTTAATTGTTTTTGTTTTTGGTAATGTTCCCATATATTTATTATAATGTGCTGTGTCAGTATGATATTGACCTTCAACACAGTCTCCTTCATAATTTCATTGGTCTATGTTTCATTTATCATATCTAACATTTCCACTTGTTGATACTGCTAATAATACTAATAAACTAATTAATTTATTCATATTTAATTCTCTTTTCTTTATTTTTTTGGTGCCCTAGGGCATAATGGGGGTCAAGTACCCCTGGACTTTATTGTTTTATTTTATTACATTCTAAATCATATTCAGCCAATATTTCTCTTTCTTTATTAATTCTTTCAGCATTAGCCTTTTTCTTTAATGAAGTTAATGTTTTGGTTGCCTCTTCAATAGCAGCCTTTGTTTTAGCAGAACATCTAGAAGTTCTAACAGAATCCATTTCTCTTATAACTTGAACATCTCTTCTTCATTCATTAAATGCAATACTTTTTGCTTCTTGTTCTACTCTATCAGCCTCTTGCTGTTTTGTTTCTTTTTCTCATTCAATTTCTTGTCTTGTCATATTATTCACCTCCTTTCTTTCCAAGGTATCTATTTTAACCTCTTACAACAATTATACATTAAGATACTTTATTTGTCAAGTGTTTTTGAAATTATTTATCTAACACTACCAAATCACACAACTGCTAGTATAACTACTAGAACATTTACAAGAACTATTGGTATTACTCAATTAAACATACTATTCTCCTTTTTGTTTTCTTAGTTGAGCCAAGAAATCATTTTTTTCTTGTTGGGGTTTTTTATGACTTTTTTTCAAGTTTTCTACTGCCATATCTCAGGCATATTCAGTAGCAATGATTGCTTGAAAATGGTTAGCAAGGGAAGTCAAGTCCAAGTGATGGTCTTTCACTTTCAATACTTTTGCTTTGGAAGACCAATGCAAAGTCAAGCATTTTACTCCCTTAATATTTAACTTGTTCTCTAAGATAGTTTTAGCAATGAAAGTTTGGAAATGAGATAAAAGTTCTTTCTTAGCATCCATATGTGAGAAAGTTTTAAGTTCCAAAACAACTAGATTACCTTCTTTATCAACTCCAATACCATCAGCAATGCACATTAGCAAACTGGCCTCATCTCAAAGTATAAACTCATTCACTAAGGGTTGTATTTGATACTTTTTGTAAAACAAGTGAATTGCTTCTGCAAACTCTCTTTGGTCTTGTGGTAATAATTTAGGAGTATAAGTAGTCAAGGCATCAAACAATTGGTGATACTCTGTTCCTAGTCTTATTGCTCTTGTGTAGGCTTCTCAACTACCAACACTGTCTTCATAGATTTGTTTGGACTTATACTTCAACATTCTTGAAGGGGATAAGAAACCCTTGGAACCATACTTAATAACAGGTTTGGTTCCACCATCAGACAACTCCTTATGGACAATGCTGACCTTTTCATTCTCGTGCTCCACAAAGGTTTTATGAAGTAAGGCTTTGTAGTCTATCATTTTTCTCTTTTTCTATTTTAGCTGTTTCTTCTGCTATATAGTTTGGAAGTTGTTTTTCTAGTTTTTCTTTCTCAGAAATAAGAGAAACTTGTTGCTGTTCCATTTGTTGGAGTTGTGTTTCTAGTTGTTTCTTTTGTGCAGGGAGAGCATTAATTCTATCTTCACAAGCCTTTTCCAACATCAAACATTTGAATTGGTTGCTTTCTTCTTTGCTCAATAAGTTAGCATGCTCTTGTGTAAAATTATGGAGTGCTTGATAGTCTTTTTGATTTTTTTCAGATAGTCTTTTGCTTTCAGTATCAAACTTGTCTTTTACCATATCAAACTCTTTTCTTAGTATTTGTACTGATTTGTTGGCTTTCATTAAGTCTTCAACATAAGCCTGTTCTTTAATTTTTACTGCTTCAATCAATTCTTTTGCTGTGTTGTATGTTGTGTTTTTCATATTATTCTTTTCCTTTTCTTAGCAATTCAATGCTTATTGTATTCTTAACTTTTCACAAGAGTGTTCTTGCTTCACTTGTTGATACATCAAGTGGTTTATTTTGTCTTTTGAGGGTTTCTCTTTTGGCTTTCATATTTTCAAATTGGTCTGTTAGTACTAGATGGTGTATAAAATTATATGAGATTTCTTCCAATGACTTTAAGTTTTTAATAAGAGAACTTTCCATATTAGGTCAATTACTTTCTTCTTGTGTTTCCTTAATGTCTTTTTCATATTTTAATCTATCAAATATACTTTCTAACACTTCAACTGATATAGAATTACCTGCTGTATAAACAAAATGGCTTTTTGTCAAAATGTTTAATTCTTGTACCTTTTCAAAGTCTTCTGTTGTGAAACCCATATATCTATACATTTCCCTAGGGTTCATATAATATATCTTGTCATCATTCATTAGTTTAAGTTTATCATTTGACCCTTGTGCTGTTAGGGTGCAACCAATGTGGTTTATATCAAACACCCTTGTTTCAGACATAAAATTAGTGTATCCTTCAATACTGAACCTTCTAATAAAGTTTGTGCCTCTATTCTCTTGTCAAGGGGTTCTTTCATAACTTTCCAATTTCTTTAATCTATATTTTTCACTGAACTCTTTATCTAAAATATCTTTTAAGACCTTAGGTGGTTTTTTACTTTTAAGTGGTAAATCAACAAACTCTTCTCTTGAAGATAGAGCAAATACTCTTTCTCTGCTCTGAGGAGAACCAAAGTCTTTTGAGTTCAAAACTTTTCAATCTGTTATGTATCCTCTGGTTTCTAAGTATGCTATTCATTTCTTAAAGTCTTCTATATGATTTTCACTAACTAATGCTTTAACATTTTCTAATAACAAGTATTTAGGAAGTTCATCATCAGGTAATGACCTAATATAGCGTTCTATTTCTAATAAGAGACCTGACCTAGTTCCTTCCTTAATTCCTTCACCTTTACCTTGTTGTGATATATCTTGGCAAGGAAATGAGTATGTTAGTAGATCAATACCCCTAACTTTTCTTTCAGTAAGAGTTGTTATATCAAAGATATTACCCATTTCTTCTGAAAACTTAACATAACTACAAATAGTTCTTAACTCATCACCCTTTATTCTATTTCAATAACCTTTACTAATTGGGGTTTTACTATCCATAGAGAGTGGTTTGCTTTCTAGGTATTCTCTCATTGCGCTCTCAGTGGCATTTAAGATAGGCACATCATTGTGAATTGCATGATAAGCAAGTATTGCAGGGACAAATCATTCAGCAAGTCCTATGACTTCATAAGGTTTGTTCATATTACTTAATGCTTTATGTTGTGCTCCAATTCCAGCAAAGGCTTCAAACACTTTTAGCTTAGTCATAATCTTCATCCTCACTATATACATAAACATCATCACATTCTTCAAGTTGTCTTTTTAACTCAGAGTTTTCTTTTTCTAATTCTTTAACTCTTTGATGGAGTTCATCAATTTTCTCATATACATAACTAGTCATTTTTTTCTTCCTTTATTCTTTGGTATCTTTCTTTTTGTAAAGCTTTATATTTCTCTGCGTTTGCTTTGTAGTGTGCTTTTTTGTATGCTGTTCTTTTTTCAATATTTTTTAAGTAATATTGTTTTTGGTATTCTTTTTTAGTATTCATTGTATATACTCTCCATTTCTTCTTCGCATATTCTCAGCGCTTCTTTTCTTACTTCTCTATATTTTTCTGATACTTTTTTATCCCTACTCTCATATTCTTCTAGTGTTATGTGTTTATTTCTGTATTGACTTCCCATTCTATGTCTTTCATCACAAACCTTTTTTCATTCTTTTTCTACTGCTGCTTCATATCTAACATTTGATTGGTCTAGTTTTTGTTGTAATAGTTCTTTATCCATTTTATCAATTCTCCATTTTATATCTTACTTCTACATCAGGAAAGTCTTTATTTCTTAGTAAATGAACTTCTATATCTTCTAACCTTTTTTTTATTTTTGCTTTTTCTTCTTCCAACTCTTTAATTAATTTATCTTGTTTTGTCATTATTCTTTTCCTTTCATTCTTCTAATATCTGCTAATTCTTGTTCTAAAACTATATGGGCTTGTGTTTCTATTTCAGCAAAAGCATCAAGAGCAGGTCTTACTTTTGTTTCCTTTTCCACCATAGCAGGTTTTATTGTTGCAAAAAACTTATTATATGCTTGGTCTCTTAGTTCTTGTTTTGTCATATTTCTTCTCCTTTTTTCTGGGGTCTTTTCTAACCCTCACAAGTATCTTATCATTTATCTAATAATTTGTCAAGTCAAACAGATAAAAAAAACAAATAAACAATATATTTGCTTAGAAGTTTCTATTGTATGTTCTTATTACATAATCACATAAAGCATCAATTGCTGAATTAGTTTTATGAATAAACATATCTTCATATTTTAGCAATTGATAGTCTGTGAGTTTTTGGTAATAACTTTTTACTATTAATAAGTTTTATAATTCAATTAATAAACCTTAACTCTTTATCATTTCAATTATTTTTTAATTTTACTCTATATTTATTAATAGTCCTTTCAACATATTCATTGTCTTTTTTTGTGCTTTTCAAAGATGGTAAGATTAATTTTAGTATTTTTTTCACTAAACTTAATCACCCTAATCATATTATATGTAAATGTATCATATTATCCTCCTGTTTTAATTATACACTAAAATAGAAAGTAATCACCTCCTATTTACTAATTATAAATCCTAATATAGACCCTGCTGTTTGATTTTCCAACAATGCCACTAATACAGGTGCATCCTTTATCATACAAATTGCTAATAAAATGTAAGGTATATATTTATCTTTTCATTTAAGGTTTCTAAATATTTTTAATCTTTTCATATCATACCTCCTATAAATCCATTTGTATGTTGAGTTTTATTCATCTATTAGCCCTATCTATTCTAAATAAATTACCAAATGTTATACAATTAGTTCCTAATGTGTATGACCCTTCATCTGGTATTGGAATATTCAAAACATAATATTGAATACCATCTCTTATTGATCCAAACCTTACTGTTCCAAACCATTGATTACCAGCATTATATGAAAAACTATGATTACCACTAATTCTAACATTAAATGGTGCTTCCATATGTTCAACCCTTTCACTTGTAGGAATATTATCAAAAAAATCTCCTGGTGTATTAGGTAATGAAAATATCATTTGAAAGCCAATGCAATTATCATCATCAATTAAATGAACTGTTGATGCTGATATTACACAAAATAGTGATAGGTTTATCCCTGGTTTATCAAGGTTTTGCTTGATATTCTTATTAGATAGAACCACTCCTTGGGTTGTTGGTATTTGACCTGAGGCTTGGTAATCTCTTCTGATAGTGCCAGAAAACAAAGTGTGTGGTAGTGCTGTTGGTTCAAAATCATTTTGGAATATATCAATAGGAATACCAGGTTGAGAACTAGAACCACCACCACCAATAGAGTTTCAATGGTCTTGTGTTAGTAAAGTATCACCACTTGGTTCATTAGTTGTTTCACTTCAAATAATATTATCATTATTTCCATTACTATCAAGGGCATTGATTTTTCAAGTAGCCAAGGTATCATTTTCCCCTTGGTTTTGAGTTTTCTCAATTGTTAGAACAGCAGGAAGTTTTTTATCAAGAGCAATAGCATCAGGACTAACCACTTGGTTGAAGTTCATAACAACTGTTCCTAGACCATAACTTCTTCTAGCTGATAGGTTGTATTTATAAGCAACCATATATGTAAAGCCTGCTTCTGGAACAAACTCTACACCAGTCAAGTGAAGATTGAAGATACCACCATCACTAGTTAGGTAAGTAAATCCTTTATTGAATAATAAACCAACAACCTCTATATCCATATTTTGGAATGGATGCTCACCAGCAGGATTAGTTAGGAGAGTTGTTCCAACAGCAATCTTGTTAGCAGTAGGGAACTTGATAAGGGTAAATGTATAGTCTTCAACACTTGCTCCACTACCAATAGTAGTATGAACAGTTATTGGATTGTCTGCTCTTACTGTAAATCTAGTATCTTGACCTATTGTGTTTTTTATCTCTTGGGTAATATCAAGTGAAGTGTAAGAGTTGTGGAAGAAGGATGCTTCAAGCACACTATTTTGACTTCCAGGATTTCCTTGTTCCATTAGTCTTGGAGTGATAGTAGATCCATCCATACCAACCAGTGGTATTCATATAGGAATATCTGGCATGCCATCATAATCAGGATGAGTTTCACCAATACCTAGCACACTATCTTGAACTACATATTCTTTTTCAATTGTATAAGTATGTCCATCAGCTTGTTCCACAGCATAACCAAGAGCAATGGCCTTAGCACTATCTCCTAGGAACATAGTCCCTGGTTTTAGAGTGTTAGGATTAAATAGTTGTTCAAAAGTGTAAGTTGTTTCCCCTGGGGTTGGTAAGATTGTGTCATCTCATTGAAGAATATTGATACCAAAGTGGTTATCAACTTCAATTTTAGTTTTCTCATCCACATATTTCATAGTTGCAGGGTTAGTTGGTGAAGTTGGTTCAGGAACTGATAGGGGTGATACAAAATCAATCGTGTTTGCTAAGTAGTTAAAACCAACCATTTCATTTCCATCATTATTTTCAATTTGTAATCCTTCAATAATGAGTTGGCCATCTGCAACAGGAGCAGTAAGTAGTTCAAAGTTGCCTATTGGAGCAACTGCTTCATTTACATAACTTTCAGGGACACCATCAGCACCATCAGCACCATCATCACCTTTATCACCTTTTTCACCAGTATCTCCTTTTTCACCTTTCAATTCTGCCATTTGTCTTTTTAAGTTTGCTATATCATCTCTATTGGTAATAACAGGTTCATAAGAAGTTTTTGAGAGTTGGTAAAGAGGATTACCTTCTGCATCAACATCAGAAAAGAAACCATCAAAAAGAGAAATTAAACCTTCTGCTGTTTCTAGTTTTTTTCCAGAACTAAATGCTTGGGCTTTTCTTCTTATACCTGCTTGAAGTAGTAGGTTCAATGAAGTTCCACAGAGCATTTTAGAAGTGTCTGTATTGTCTATGATAGGTATTTTGTATGATACTCCTTCA
>JACSEK010000046.1_pt1 | contig 14390 bp, 27 predicted proteins | sample 8225431 | NCBI WGS metagenome assembly JACSEK01 (sample SAMN15704673, study PRJNA253121) | viral metagenome | isolation source: viral DNA from sea star tissue collected in USA, Olympic National Park... | host: Pisaster ochraceus | collected 2013 | reverse complement strand
AAACAAGATAGAAGAATTAAAGGCAATTCTACAAGTAAACAATTTAATATAACATAATGGAAAGAAACAAATTAATTGAAATGTACGAAAAGTACAAATTAGAAAAAACAGATGTATTTAAGCACCAACATTTTTTAATCTTAAAAAGGTCTGCGGTAGAGAAAATAATGGCTTTAGAAAACATTAAGATTACATACGAAGTAATTAAATGCGAACCTAACTTTGCAGTTATAAAAGCTAAAGCATATAAAGGGGATAAGGTAATTGAAACATTTGGATCTGCATTAAAAGGAACATCATTCAAAGATGGCAACACTAATTCTTGGTATTGCATTGAACTTGCAGAGAAACGAGCCTTGTCAAGAAGCGTTTTAAAAATTTGTGATTTATACAAATTAAATATTTTTGGTGAAGATGAAAGCGAAGATTTTAAACAAAAGAATATTAACTAAATTTATATATATATGAGTACATTAATCAATGGTTCAATTAGAGTAGACAAACTACCAAAAGAAAAGTTTGTAAAAGGAAAAGATGGTGCGGTTTATTACAACTTTACTATCGCAGTAAATGATGAAACACGATACGGAAACAACGTAGCGTTTATGGATTCACAAACAAAAGAAGAACGAGGAGCAAAAATGCCAAAAACCTATTTAGGTAATGGTAAAGTAGTATGGGTTTCAGATGGAACTATACAAGTAGCTGAACGTGAAGAAGAAAAGGTATTAGTGCCAGTAGATGAGCAAAGTGGTGATTTACCATTTTAAATTTAAAAGGGTGTTATTAATTTAATGCCCTTTTTTTTATATCTTTATAGAAAAATAATATATGACTAAACAACAACAAACTGAACACAATATGTTAATGGACTTTATCGAACACGATTGTAAAGTCAACATTAATGAAAAAATAGACTATCCACCAGTAGCATTAAGTTATGGTGAAAAACTTTTAAAATCTGAAAGTGGTGATAAATTAGTACCGATTGCTTTAGGAACTTACGGAAACCTCTCGGTAGTTACTGCACCACCAAAAACTATGAAAACATTTTTTATATCTTTATTAGCATCAGTATATTTAAGTGGATCAAATATATACGGAGGTAATTTAAAAGGACATAAAGGTAATGGGCATCTTTTACACATAGATACAGAACAAGGCTTATGGCATTGCCAAAAGGTATTTAAAAGACCATTAACAATGGATTCAAGTATAAACACAAATAACTATCATACATTTGGTTTAAGGTCAATAGACCACAAAATGAGAATAGATTTTATAGACTACTATTTAGAAAACAAAATAAACAAACCAAGTTTAATAATAATAGATGGTATTGCTGATTTATGTAGTGATGCCAATTCAATAATAGAATCAAATGCTTTAGTGCAAAGATTAATGGAGTGGAGTGCTATATAAATGTCATATAATAAATGTTATCCACCAAAACTATGGTAGCCAAAAATTTGGTACTGGACATTTAGGAAGTTTTTTAGAAAAGAAAGCAGAAACAGTTATAGCATTAGAAGCAAATACAGTAAACAAAGATTGGGTTACTGTTAAGTGTGGTAGGTCAAGAGGCTATTCTTTTGATACCTTTTCATTTGAAGTTAACGATGTAGGTTTACCACAAGTAGTAAATAATATTTATGATCCTTTAGCGTAATGGTAGAAAAAACAATGATTCTTATTGCTGAAAAGCACAAAACCTGGATAGAGATAGTTACCAGCTTTGGTTGTCCATCAGAAACATCAGAAGATATAGTACAAGAAATGTATATTAAGATACATAAAAAACTAACTAATGGTTTAGATATTATGTATAAAGATGAGGTAAACTACTACTATATATTTAAAACATTAAGGTCATTGTTTTACGATTTAAAACGCAAAGAAAAAAACATTACTATTATTAATATTGAAGATGTAGATATTGATAAGTCTATTTCAGATATTGATTACGATAAAGCATACGCAATAATAAAAGAAGAATTAGATAATATGTTTTGGTATGATAGGAAAGTATTTGAAATAATTAATAGTGGGGAAAGCATAGCAGAATTTAGTAGAAAATCATACATACAATACTATTCATTGTATAATACTTATAACAAAGTAAAAGATAAACTAAAAAAATTATTGTGAAAACAAAACCAAATAAATTTATACAAAAATCATATAATAGAAGTGATACATTTGCAAAAGATATATTTATTAAATATGCTAAATTTTTTGGTCATAAAATAATTAAGAAAAAAGAAGATTATGGAATGGATGTTATAACATCTAAAGCTGGTAAGAAATATTACTTTGAACTTGAATTATTATCTTATAAACCTTTTATAAATTCTGAAACGTTTTTTTATAAAAATGTAAGTTTTTTAGAAAGAAAAAAAAGGTTACATAAAAAAAATAGTTTTAATTATGTTGTAATTTGTTATGAAACTGGTTATGCAGTTACTTGTTTTTCAGATGAAATATTTAAAGAAAAATATTATGTTGAGCAATACATAAACAGTAAAGAAAGGAAAGGCATTGATAAATTTTATAGAGTGCCAAAAAATAAATGTAAATTTTTAAACTTAAATGTAATATGAAATTAGGAAACCTTATTTACTACATTACTAAATATACTGGTATAAAATACCTTGTTGATACTTGGCATAAATACAGAGGTACAAAATGTAATTGCAATGAACGTAGAAAAAAGTTAAACGAAATAAAAATAGACCGATGGTAAAATTTAATAAACAAGACTATGCAAAATGGGAAAACTTTAGAATGGGTACAAAATCACACCTTGAACCAGGAGAATTTGAATTGGTGTGTAAACTACACGCTGAATACCACAAACATAACTACTATAAACCTTGTACTTGCAACCCAAGAACAATAAAGCAATGGATAAAAGATTTAAACGTAATATGGAATAATGGTATTAAATAAAATACACCAGCTTGAAAAAGCAATGGTAGTGCTTCTTAATTTTGATGGTTGGGAATTAGAATGGAGTGGTGAGGGTATGGAACGTTACGATGCTAAAGGTAAAACACCTAAAGGTTTTGATTGTGTTATAGAGATGAAATTTAGAAAAACATACTATGAAACCAAGATGTTAGAAAAAGATAAATACGATGCTTTAATGAAGCTGGACAAAGATGTAATAAAAATTTATTTTGTAAACGATCCAAAAGGAAATTATATGTATTACTTAAATACATTAGAAATGCCAAAGACCGAAAAGAAATATTGCCCAGATACTACAATGTGGACAAAAAAAAGACTGCTTAAAGATGTGTATCTACTAAAGGAAAATGATGCAGTTAGAATTAATTTGAATGAATAGTTATCAATAATTTTGTTTATAACTTAATTAATAGTATATTTGATTATTATTAATTAAAAACAAACAAAATGGAACACGCAAAACGATTACAACATTTAATTGATTTAGCAACAACATTAGATAACACATATCTAAAAGGTCAATTAGAAGTATTAAAAACTGAAATAGCAGTAGACATTGCAAGAACAAAATGTGATGCTTATGATGAACTTAACGAAATATACGCAAGATGATACAGATAGCAATAGGATTAATTATATTAAGTTTCTTTATACCAGCAGAACCTACCTTTTATGCTTTACGTAATAAAGGGTATGTAAAACTTGCAGAGGTGTTAGAAACAATAATAACTGGATTGGCAATAATATGTCAATGGTCTTGGTACTTTACATTTTTCTACATACTAATAAACTTATTCAGATGAAAGTAAGCGAAGCAGTATGGAATGGCTTAAAACAACAAATAGAACAATTCACAGAACAAGACAAAGAAATAACTGATATAACAATAACATATCAAGTAAGACCAGCACAAAACAAGAACTATTTAAAACTAACAGTAAAACAATGATATTATTAGTAGATGCAGATAGTTTAATATTCGCTGCTTGTTATAAGAAACGAGAACACCCAGAGGATGAAAAATACTATACAGACATAGAAGATGCAAGGGCAAAGTTTGATGAGCAATATATGTCAATAGTAAACCACCTTGAAGAAATGTACCAAATAGATAAGGTAATAACCTTTAGTGGATCAAAGGGTAACTTTAGAAAACTTATAACAACAGATTACAAAGCCAATAGAAAGAAACAAGAACTACCACCATTATTACACGATATGCACCAATTTGTAAAAGACCATTACGATTCAGTATATGGTTATGGTATTGAAACAGATGATATGGTAGCAAGGTACTGGAAGCAATTAAGTGATGAATTAGGTAGGGATGAAGTAATGATAGTATCAATAGATAAAGACTACAAACAATTTCCAGCTTTGATATACAACTATCACTATAAGCACAAAGAAGTATTAGATATTTCAGAAGATGAAGCATTGTATAATTTCTATGAACAAATGATTGTAGGAGATACTGCTGATAATGTAAACTACTTTAAAGGTAAAGGTGTAAGGTTTGCACAAAAGTATTTTGAAGATTGCCAAACACATTACCAATACACAAAAAAGTTATACGAATTATTTAAAGAACAATATAAAGGAAAAGCAAAACAAAAATATATAGAGTGCTACAACCTTTTAAAATTAAGAACTAATTAATGGAAATACCAAAACACGAAATAGAACTAAACAGAATAAAAAACTATATAGACAAATGTGCTGGATATGATATAAGCACAAGGTCAAGGAAAGCAGAAGTAGTATTGTTTAGAACATTGTATTTTAAATTAGCAACAGAAACAACAAATTGGTCATTAGAAAAAATAGGTAAAATAGTAGATAGGGATCACGCAACAGTATTACACGCAAAGAAACTATTTACAGAACTAATGCGAAAACAAAATTTAGCTAAACTATATGATATATATAAAATAGATGTATTAGGTCAAAAAGTAAATAGTCATTATAAAGATGTAGAACAATACAATAAACTAAAAGAAAAATACAATGACTTAATAGCATACAAAGAATCATTAAAAAATAGACTATATGATTCAATAACCGATAACCTAACATCTAATGAACAAGAGTACAGAAAACTATCAGAAGATGAAAAAAAGATATATGACCAACGTGCTGAACTTGTACTAAAGTCTTTTGAATGGAAACGCAAAGATGAGCAGCGTGAAGAAGTATATGATATAATTATTGGTGAACCAACAGTAACCGATGCAAGAGCAACTTTAAGATAAACAAATATGGATTGGGAATTAGAAATACAACTGCACTACCCACACGATAGATTTATGTTAGGGTGGGAGTTTTTACAAGCAACAGAAGAATATAATTATAGAACTATAAAACTATATTTATTTATAGTAACATTTACACTTGACTTTTGAACGAGAGTAAACAATACCTTTAGATATGAAAAAACAAATACAAAGAATACAACAACTTATTGATAAACTACCTAATGGTAAAATAAGAAAAGAACTGTTTAAAAAATTACTTAAACTAAAAACAAAGAAATAATACGTTATATAATTGAATAAACAAAATACTTTCAATATGGATAAAAGAAAAAATAACGGAGGTGCAAGAGAGGGTGCTGGTAGACCAAAGAAAGCTGATGAACTAAAACTAATAGAAAAGTTAGATAATCTTATAGACAATGATGAGGTGATCAAAACATTAGGCAAACAAATATTCAAAGGTGATTCACGTGCAATGTCATTATACTTTGGTTACAGATATGGTAAACCAAAAGAAACAGTAGATATAAATTCAAGCGAGGGTTTCAATATAAACTTTAAAGATATTATAAGGTTTAAGTGATAGATGTAAACTTAAAGTACGAACCAATAAAAACATCAGATGCCAGGTATTTTATTGTAACTGGTGGTAGAGGTTCTGGTAAGTCTTATTCAATTAACCTATTGCTTTTGCTTTTAACATTTGAAGCTGGGCATACAATTCTATTTACAAGATTTACTTTGTCATCTGCATACGTATCTATTATACCAGAATTTATAGACAAAATAGAAACACTTGAATTACAAGACCATTTCTATATAACTAAAAACGAAATAATAAATAAGCTATCTGGTAGCAAGATAATATTCAAAGGTATTAAAACATCAAGTGGTGATCAAACTGCAAACTTAAAATCACTTACCAATATATCAACTTGGGTAATGGATGAAGCAGAAGAACTTGTTGATGAAAACATATTTGACAAAATAGACTTATCAGTTAGAAACCTAAAAAACAAAAATAGGGTTATACTTATATTAAACCCAGTTACAAAAGAACATTGGATATACAACAGATTCTTTCAAGATAAAGGAATACAATCTGGTAGCAACACCACAAAAGGCAATACAACGTACATACACACTACTTATTTAGATAATGTAGAAAACCTATCAAAAAGTTATTTAGAGCAGATAGAGAACATTAAAATACGCAGACCAAATAAATACAAGCATCAAATGTTAGGTGGTTGGTTAGATAAAGCAGAGGGTGTAATATTTACTAATTGGAAGATAGGACAATTTAAAAAAGTAGGTGTATCAGTCTTTGGTCAAGATTACGGATTTGCAAATGATGAAAATACATTAGTAGAAACTAATATAGATACTACAAACAAAATAATCTATTTAAAGGAATGTTTTTACTTAAAAGGACTTACTACATCACAAATAGCTGAACTGAACTTAAAACACGCTGGAAACAATTTAATAGTAGCAGATAGTGCTGAACCAAGATTGATTCACGAAATAAAAGCAAAGGGGTGTAATGTTGTTGCATCAATTAAAGGTGCTGGATCTATAACCTATGGAATATCTTTATTACAAGATTATGATTTAGTAATAGAAGAAAACAGTATCAACTTAATAAAAGAACTAAACAACTATTCCTGGTTAGAAAAGAAAAGTAAAACACCACAAGATAAATTCAATCATATTATAGATGGAATACGTTATAGTGTTTCATACCAACTACAAAATCCTAATAGGGGAACTTACTACGTTTCTTAAAAAAGTTATTAATAATTTTGTTTATAACCTATTGTTGTGTATATTTGAATATTATTAATTTAAACATAAACAAAATGAAACCACCAAAAAGTTACCTTGAAAATCCAAACACAATTAAAGCCAATAAAGAATTGGTAAAAGTATTAAACAAAATGTTTGGAAAAAAAAAGTAAAAAAAAAGGGGGGTGTAAAAACCCCCTAATAAAATACAATATGAAAACAGAACTAACAGAAATAACAAACCAGTTGCATACCTATATGCACTCAAACAATCAAGAGGAAATAGATCGTGCAGAAGTGTATTTAAAAAAAATCCATAATAAATATGGTACAGTAGATGTAGTACAAATTAAAAACATAATCAAATGAACAAACAAAGTAATTCAGCAAAAGCTGGTAAGAAATTTAAAAAATTCACAAAGTATTTATTAATGTTTGCATTATTCTATTTTTTAGGTAGGGTATTAGCATCAGTAATATTAGGAATATGAGTTGGGATGATTTTTTAAATCCACACGAACAAGCAGAATATGAGTGTTACGAATGTGGTGCAGAGATGCAAGAAGATAAACAATACTGTTGTGGTAGATGTTTTGAAAGTAGTATGAGATAGTTAGTAGTTAATTTTTTTTATGAAAGGAAAAGGGTAGGCAGAAATGTCTACCTTTTTTTTTATTATCTTTACTACTATAAAATAGTTAAATAAAAACGTTATATAGATATGAAAATGGAATTAACAGTACCTAATAAATTATCAGAGATTACACTAAAGCAGTATCAGAAGTTTCTAAAGATACAAGAAACAAATACAGATGATGCTTTTTTAAGATTCAAGATGATAGAGATATTCTGCAACATTGATGCACAAGCAGTAAGACAATTAAGGTTATCAGATACAGATAAAATTATAGAAATACTAAACAATGTATTTGAAGAAAAACCACAGTTAACAGAAACGTTTAAATTAGGAGATGTTGAATATGGTTTTATACCAAAGCTGGAAGATATATCATTAGGGGAATATGTAGATTTAGATACTTACATTGGCAACTGGGATCAGATGCACGTAGCTATGAATGTTCTATATAGACCAATAAAGGATAAGATAAAAGACAAGTACACTATAAAAGAATATAATGCAGATGCAGAAAAGCCATTAGATGAAATACCTTTGGACATAGTATTCGGTGCTATATTTTTTTTTACAATTTAGGGATAGACTTGTCCAAAACTATGATGAACTATTTGGAAATGGAGGGGGAACAGAACTTAACGCATCAGCAAATTTCGGGAGAAAATGGGGATGGTATCAATCAATCTTTGCCCTTGCTCAAGGAGATATTAGAAGATTTAAAAATATCACTAAATTAGGAGTACACGAATGTTTTATGATGTTATCATTTATGAAAGATAAAAGCGAAATGGAAGCAAAACAAATTAAAAAGAAATTTAAATGAGCAATCAAGGAATAAGAGGTTTTTATCAATTAACCGAAACCATTAAACAACAACTACTTGCAGATGTAAATATCAATACTGTTTCTACTGGAGATATTACTGATGTGAACTTAAACAAGCAAGACATATTCCCTTTAGGACATATACTAATAAATAGTGTTACTGATGAAGAACAAGTATTAAGATTTAACATTACAGTAATTGCAGCAGATATTGTAGACCAATCAAAAGAATTAACACTTGATAGATTTACTGGAAACAACAACGAACAAGATATACTTAATACACAATTAGCAGTATTAAATAAACTTATACAAGTTTTAAGAAAAGGACAACTATATATAGATAAATACCAGCTTGAGGGCAACCCAACTTGTGAGCCTTTTTATGATAGGTTTGAAAATATGTTAGCTGGGTGGTCTTGTACTATGGATGTATTAATTCATAATGATATAACTATCTGCTAATGGACTTTACTAATTTAGAAATAGCAGCTAATAGATACGCAAAATATGTGATTCAGCAATCACGTACTAATTTAACTAAAAATAAAAGTAATGTTTCAAATGAATTGTATAATTCACTTGCTTATGAAATAGTTGAAGATGATTACGATATATTAGTAAAGTTTCTAATGGAGGACTATGGTACTTTTCAAGATCAAGGTGTTAAAGGTTCAAAGTCTGTTTATTCACAAAGTGCAAAATCACCTTTTAAATACACAAATAAAAGACCACCAACAAGAGTATTTGACCAATGGGTAATAAAAAGAAAAATAGCACCAAGAGATAAGAAAGGTAGGTTTCTATCAAGAAAAACTTTAAAGTATTTAATTGCAAAAAGCATATTTGAAAAAGGATTAAAAGCAACTAATTTCTTTAGTAAACCACTTGAGAAAGGAATAAATAAATATCTAATAGACTTTGAGAATGGGTTTGTATCAGATATAAAAAATGAAATAAAAGATTTATAAATATAGCAAATATAGCTTTACGCAGTCCACAGTTTAAATATAAAGAAATACCAATAAGTGGTGTTGCTTCTACTGTATGTCAAATTACTATTGATGGAACTTTAAGATATACATTAATTAAAAACGTAAGAAAGAATACAACAGTAAATTTTGATATATCAGAACTTGCAAGAGATTATTTAGATATAACTTACGATTCAACATATGTACCACAAACAATAGCAATAACTACTACACTAACAAATTATAGTGGGTTTGATGCTACTGGATCGGTTGTAGGTTCAGCAACTACTTTCACAGATGTAGGTTTTGAAGCCTATGGATATTTTGAAGAAAACACAAACCCAGCATTACCAACTGCTGCATATTTAATTTCAAAAAATACCATAGAAGATGAAGTACAATTATTTTTACCAACTACTGTTGGAATTACTAAAGTACCACAAATAGCAAGTGGTACTATTTCTGTTATTAGTGTAAGTGGTAGTGCAACATCAATAGGTGGTAGTTATGATAGTACTATATTTAGAATAGACTGTACTAAATATGGTAGTGGTAGAAAAATTATATTTATTAATCGGTATGGGGTGCAGCAAGACTTGTGGTTTTTCTTAAAAGAAACTAAAACACTTGCAAGAAGAAATGAGGGTTATAAAGCAAATATATTAACATACCCAAGCACAAATAACCCAGCTACTTATTCTATATCAAATGCACCTAACAGAACATTTAACACAACTGCTAAACAAAGTTTTACTTTAAGTAGTGGTTACTATTCTGAAAGTGCTAATAATTTCTTTGAAGAACTTTTATTAAGTGAATACGTATGGCTTTCAAGAACAAACAAAGTAACCGAAGCTGATGAGGTTGTACCAGTAAAAGTTAAAAAATCATCAATAGCATTTAAAACATCTGTTAACGATAAACTAATAGAATACACAATAGAATTTGAAGAAGCATTTGATTACATAAACAACATTAGATAATGCAACAAAAATTAGTTTTATATATAGGTAATGTAACTGTTTATTCAGAAGCAGAAAGGGTAGATCAATTCAAAGATGAAACTGTATCATTTACACAAACCATACAGAATGTAAAAGACATAAAGAAAATCTTTACTGAATTTACTAAAACCTTTTCATTACCAGCTTCTAAAAAGAACAATAAGATATTTAAACATTATTATAATTTTGATATTGATAATGGATTTGATGCAAGGAAAAAAGTAAATGCTGCATTAGAATTAAACGATATACCATATAAGACTGGTAAAATAGCATTAACTGGTGTTGATTTAAAAAACAACATACCACATACCTACAAAGTAACTTTCTATGGTAATACAGTAGATTTAAAAGACATATTAGGAGATAGTCAATTAAGTAGTTTAACAAGTTTAAATGATGGCAGAGAATTATTGTATAGTTATAGTAATATTATCCGTAGATTAAAAAGTGAAGATGCAGATATTATTGCTCCTTTAATTACGCATACTGATAGAATGACATATAATTCTACTACACAAGCATATGGTAATATTTATCCAGATACTAATAATGGAATTAATTGGAATCAGTTTAAATATGCTATAAGGGTACAAGCTATAATTGATGCAATACAAACAACATTTCCAAGTATTGTATTTTCTACTGATTACTTTAACAACACATCAAATACAGATTTTTATAATTTGTTTATGTGGTTACATCGTAATAAAGGAGATGTAATAGTACCAGAATTAGGACAAGCAAATTGGACAACCTTAACAGAGATAAGACAAACAAGTGCAACAATACCAATTAGTGCTATTGCTTATGCTGATGAGGGTGGTTTAAGAATTAATGCAAATTTAGTTGAACCAGATTTTTTTGAAGTTTCATTAACAGTTACACCTACTGGTGCTGGATCGTATGACATTATTGTTAGGAGAGATAGTGGAGAAATAATTATTCAAGAGAATGGTTTAAGTGGAACAGAAAATGTTTTAGTTGATGCTTCATTAGAAGATAACAGAACTTACACAATAGAAATAAGGTCTACAACTACTCTTACATTTGCAGCAGACAGTATAGTTTGGACAGTAGATTTTACACAACGTGATGACAATGGTCAATCAGCAGTAGGGCAACAAATATTTAAAAACGAGTTTGTATTTCAAACAAATACAGATTTAGCATTTGATATTGCACAACAAATTCCTAAAATGAAAATTATAGATTTTTTAAGTGGTTTGTTTCAAATGTTTAACTTAACTGCTTATGTAAACGATACTGGAACTATTGTTGTAAAGACTTTAGATAATTATTATAATTGGAATTTTAATCCATCTGGTATAAACATAGATGAATATTTAGATGTAAGCAAATCAAGTGTAGATATTGCATTACCTTTTAAGTCTGTTAATTTTAGTTATAAAGGTCTTGGTACTATTTTAGCAAAAAAATATGAGCAAGAATTTAATTCTGGGTGGGGTTCATTAAGCTATTCTTTAAATAATGATATTTATGATGCTCTTGAAGAAGCATATAAAATAGAGTTGCCTTTTGAACATTTAATGTATGAAAGAATATATGATACTGGAACTGCTATTCCAACAAATAATCCTACTGATGTGCAATGGGGTTATTTTGTAGATGACAACCAAGAGCCATATTTTGGTAGTCCATTATTGTTTTATCCAATTCATATTACTGGAGGAACAGAAATTAGAATATTAGATACACCAACAGTAGGTAATGAAGATATTGAGGATTATTTTATTCCATCAAACAGTTTATCTTTAGTTAAGACCACAAGTGAAGTTACAATACATTTTGGAGAGGAAATAAATGAATATTTGGCAAATGAACCAAGTACATCACCAGGTTCATCTACTTTTTCTGATGGTTTATTTCAAACAAAATATAAAACTTATATAGAAAACGTATTTAATAATTCAAGAAGATTAACAACAGTTACTGCTTACTTACCTTATAAGATATTTAGTAGTTTACAATTAAATGATGTTATACGAATAAGACAAAACAGTTATTGGATTAATTCAATGACTACTGATTTAACAACTGGTAAAACAAAGTTTGAATTACTTAATAAATTAAGAGGAATAACCCAGCAATGATAAAAAATATAATAGACTTACTACAAGTAGTAAAAGGAGAAACGGAAAACATAAGAATAGCACAAGGCAAAAACAAACTTGCAGAATCATTTTCTGAAAGTGCTAAACAAATAAAAAGAAACAAGATATGGCACAAAAAGTAGTTGTAGATTTTGAATTAAAATACAAAGAAGCAGTAAAAAACCTTGATGAGTTTCAAAAGGAATATGCAAAATTAGAAAAGGAAGTTGTTGAAGCTAATAAACGTACTGCTGATAGTATTAAAGCAGTTGAAAAAGGTGCATCTGATGGTGCTAAAGGAATTAAAAAGGTAGGTATATCTATAAAGAATTTAGCAAAGGCAAGTGGTATTATATTTTTGTTAAAACAAGCATTTGAATTTGTTAGTGGTGCAATAAAAGAAAACCAAGAGGTAATGGATGGTTTAAATCTTGTTTTTGAAACTGCACAGATAGTTTTTAATCAAGTACTTGGTGCTATAACAGATATATATAAAGCAGTTACACAAACAACAGATAACTTTGATGCTTTAGGAAAAGTGTTGAATGGTGTTTTAACATTATCATTAACCCCAATAAAATTTTCTTTTTACGGAATTAAGTTAGGAATACAAGAAGCAATGTTGGCTTGGGAAGATAGTTTTTTTGGTGGAAAAGATGCAGATAAGATTAAACAACTAAATAAGGATATATTAGAAACAAAAACAAATATAGTTGGAGTTGCTGAAGATGCAAAAAATGCTGGGGAAGATATAGTCAATAACTTTAGTGAAGCAGTAGGAGAGGTTGGTGCAATAGGAGATACCATAGTTAAGGAATTTTCAGAGGTAAGTGTTAAAACTGCTTCTGAAACTGCAAAGTCAAATCTTGCTTTAAAAAAGTCAGCAGAGATAGCAGTAGCACAATCAAGAATTGTATTAGAGCAAAAGGATAGAGAAGCAGAAAAGTTAAGGCAAGTAAGAGATGAGGAACGTAATAGTATTGCAGATAGAATAAAAGCCAATAACGAATTAAACAAGGTACTTGATGAGCAAGAAAAAGAAATGCTTAAAAATGCAGATACAGTATTGGCTGCTGCACAAGCACAATTTGAATTAACTGGTAAGAATGAAGATTATGTTAGGGTATTAGAAGCACAAGCAGAAAAAGAGGGAGTACTTGCACAGATAGAGGGTTTTAGGTCAGAACAAAAAGCAAATGATTTAGCATTAAACAAAGAATTATTAGAGTTAAGTAATTCACAATTAGAAAGTGATGCTAATTTATTAATAGAAAAGAAACGATTTAATGCTGAAATAATAGAAGATAATCTTGCAAGATTAGAAGCACAAAAGTTAATTGATGAGGAGGAAAAGGTTTTACAAGAAGCAAGACTACAATCAATAGTAGATGAAGCAACTGCTGGTACACAAGCAAAGGTAGATGCACAGATAGCACTTGATGAATTTTTAGAACAATCAAGACAACAGAATATAGAAAGAGATAGAGAAATACTTGCAGAAGAAACTGCTATTACAGAATCAAAAAAATCATTACAATTACAATTAGCAGCAGCAGTTGGAAATGCTTTAGGTAAAATTAGTCAGTTGTTTGAACAAGGTACCGCAGCATCTAAAGCAGCAGCATTAGCAGAAATAGTAATTGGTACTGGTGTTGGTCTTATTCAAGGTTTAGATATAGCACAAAAATCAGCAAAAGGTACTGGTCCAGCAGCAGCATTTGCATTTCCTATTTTTTATGCAACACAAATAGCAGCAGTTTTAGGTGCAGTAGGACAAGCAAAAAGCATTTTAACTGTACTTAAAATGCTTTTTGCTTGTCCTAATG
>JACSEK010000045.1_pt1 | contig 14396 bp, 19 predicted proteins | sample 8225431 | NCBI WGS metagenome assembly JACSEK01 (sample SAMN15704673, study PRJNA253121) | viral metagenome | isolation source: viral DNA from sea star tissue collected in USA, Olympic National Park... | host: Pisaster ochraceus | collected 2013 | reverse complement strand
ATGCTATTAAGCAAGGTTGCAACCTGTTTGATCTGGAAGAGCTGGAGATGGAGTATTCCGATGATGAGCTGGCGCAATTGTTCCGGTGTCAGTTTATCGACGACAGTAACAGCCTGTTTCAACTGGCAAACCTGCAACCTTGTCTGGCTGATTCTGTAGACTGGCGGGACTTCAATGCAGAGCGTTCCCGTCCGTACCTCAATAAACCGGTATGGGTGGGTTATGACCCGTCCCGCACCAGAGATGGAGCCTGCATTGTTGTTATCGCTCCACCAAAAAAACTGGGTGGACAGTTCAGGGTGCTTGAGCGTATCCGCATGTTAAACCAGAGCTGGTTCTACCAGGCTGAAAAAATACGGGCAATCACCGAAAAATACACCGTGGACTATATGGGCATCGACTTAACGGGCCCCGGCTCCGGAGTGTTTGAACAGGTTCAGCAGTTTTACCCCAATGCCAGACCCATCCATTACACCATCGAATCCAAAACCCGGCTGGTACTCAAGGCTCAGGAAGTCATCGGTCAGGGTAGGATACTCTGGGAATCGTCCTGGAGTGATATAGCGGCGGGTTTCATGCAGATCCACCGCACCACCACTAACAGAGGGCAAATAACCTATGTTGCGGATCGTTCGGAGCGAACCGGCCACGCCGATAGTGCCTGGGCCATTATGCATGCACTGATCAATGAGGGGCTGAATTACCGCAATATGCGTCCGTCCTCCTATACCTTTGGTGAAGAAGATGAGCAAGCGGCATAAAAAAAGGAAATCAGTGGCTTTTCAGGACAGTGTGCAAGAGTTCAGGATAGGCGACCCTGAACCGGTACTGGAAAACATGCTGGACTATCTGGGTGTATTCATGTCGCCATGGTCAGGCTATTACGAACCACCGGTATCATTAATAGGGCTTAGTAGAATGCGCCATGCCAATGCACAGCATGGACGTTGCCTGAACTTCAAGAGAAACATTCTCAGCCGGTTTTTCGTACCCAATAACATTATCGGGATGAAAGATTTTCGTTGTGCCTGTTATGACCATCAGTGTTTTGGTATGGGGTATTTTCAGGTTATCAGGAACAGTTTCAACGGCGTTGCAAAGCTGCAACATCTGCCAGCACTGAACATGAGGCGAAAAGCTGATAACGATAACGGGCAAACTCAATATTGCTGGCTGGGGCCAGACAGACTAGCGCCGGTTTATTTTGAACCTGGAGAGGTTATTCAAACCATTGAATACGATACGGTACAACAGATTTACGGCATTCCTGACTGGCTTTGCTCCATGCAGGCATTACTACTCAATGAGGAGGCTACGTTATTCCGTAGGAAGTATTACCGCAACGGTTGCCACATCGGATACATCCTCTACACCACCGATCCCAACCTTGACCCCAAAACTGAGAAGATGCTGAAGGATAAAATCAAAGACGGTAAAGGGGCGGGTAATTTCAGGAGCCTGTATATCAATATCCCCGGTGGTAAAGAGAAGGCTGTGCAAATTATACCGGTAGGGGATATCAGCCAGAAAGACGAATTCAACCGTATCAAGTCCATATCAGCCGATGATGTGATTGTGGGTCATGGTATGCAGCCAGCACTGGCAGGCATCCGGCCAGAGGGAAATCAAAGCTTTGGTGACATTGAAAAAATCGTTCGGGTTTACGTTGAAACCGATGTGAAAAGCATGGTGCAACCGTTTCTTGATCTCAATCAACAGTTAGGTATGGAGGTCTTTGAATTCGATTTTGATTTGCCGTTGATTGGTGGACAGGTTGCAACCGCTGAAGTTGCTGCCTGACTCTGTACCTAAAGAGCGAGCTATTGAGCTTTGTAATAAGTCAATCCGCCGGATGCTGGACAACTACCGGCAATACCATAATCCACGATATCCGGCATTGATTCGCAAGCGGTTTAAGTTGCGGAACTGGTTGCAACACTGCAACCAGTCGCACTTTACCAGGGAGGAATTAGGCTTGATTACTAACGGCTGGTTGATAGGGCAGATCGGGGCAGTATCTGCAATGATTGTAAAGACTAATCGGTTTACGTGATGCTATTTGGATTTTAGGAGGGCAACTGACGAAAATACCTTATCAAGTGTTTTGGGTTGAAGGTTCCAGTTTTAATATCGGTAAGATCAGAAATCACCATATCGTCTGGGCTGCATTCAGTAATGGTTTTGTACTGGTCGTAGTTCAGTATCAGGTCATGCAAGTTGTAGGCATTCAAGTGCATTCCATTGTTTTTATACATGTAAATGGCAGCCTTAATATGATTCAGTTCAAGGTTGTTGTAAACAAAGCCGGTACTATTGTTCTTCTCTTCAGGATGCTTTTCCAATAACTTGGCGAACTGGCTTTTTATGTCTTTAAGCATTAATTCTGGTTTCATTTTTCAATCATCCTCATCATGTTAATGATGTTATCTGTCAGTGTTTCACCAAATATTCTGGCAGACTCTTCTGGATTTTCTCCATGTCTGGCAATATCGGCTCCTAAAGCTGCAGTAACCGTAATCAGGTAGTCGTAAACCTCGCAGGCATCCGCTTCAGGGTTGGTTGACCTGACTGTAAACTCAATGGTTTTTACCAGGTTAAGGATGGTTTCAGTTTCGAATGCTCTTAATGACTGATCAGGCATAAGACAATGATTCTCTATAATGCGTATGTTTCTGGTGGAACATGCAAAGGTTGTCATGAAAGTCATCTGTCCACACTGCCGTGAAAAATCCACTATTAGCTCCAGTAACAGGATATCAACATGCGTTATTGAACTGTATTGCCAGTGTGAGAATGAGCTGTGTGATGCAGGTTTTGTGATGACTCTGGCGCATAAGCACGATACCCGACCACCAAAAAGCCAGATAGACAATGTGGTGGCCGAACTGGTCAGAAGGATGTCTTCAGAAGAAAAACGTGAAGTCATGAAGTTATTAAGTGTTATCACCTGACTTCTACCCAAAACCATTCATTGACACCAGTGTTCCAAGATTTTCACTGATACGTTTGTTTTCCCAGGTAATGATCGTTTTTACATGGGTTCGAATAGTTTCCATCAATGAGCATTCATCATTACCAATGAAAATATCTTTAACAAGGTGCTTGGGGTCGTAGGTGTAGCTGTCACCATGCCAGCTAATTGGAAACGGGAAAGCAAAAGTAATAACGACCAGTCCCTCTTTTTCCGTTTTCTCAATCACATGAATTATTGGGTCTTTGTTGAGATGAGAGTGTTTGTACTTGACAAAATTATCCATTAATAATCCTTATGGTTAGCTGGTTAGCTGGTTAGCTGGTTAGCTGGTTAGCTGGTTAGCTGGTTAGCTGGTTAGCTAAGATATTTATATATTTGTCCTACCGCTGTTTTTCTGCATTTAACCGCCTTGTAAAATGCCGATTTTCCGTAGTTAAAAAAAGAAAAATTTTCGGTTCTTTGTCTACGTTTCCCATTAACATATTCAACCCAATTTGCCCGCCATCCAGACAAGTCGCCATTTTTGTCTAAAAATGGGCAGACTCCTACGACTCCCGACGTGTTGTTAACGTTGACATAGGTGTGTGGTTTTTTCCTGCCAATACGCTTTTCCGGGCTTAAGTCAGATTCGTACTCAACTGCTGCCTGATAAGCATTAGTCAATGATCTATATTCTATGATGGTGAAGTAGGTTTGTTTTGCTCCTCTTCCACCTTCCCATACACGAATATATTTTCCATCATAATTGATACTGATTCTTTCCATTTCTTGTTCCTACGCCAGTCCATAACAACACCATCTACACGACAGTTTCAGGGTATGTAAGTTTGTGCTAGTTGGCTTTTTGTTATAAAAACAAGTGATTAAATATAGTCAAAAATCAGACCAGAGCCTCAAGATAAGAGGAAACTATTTTAAACCATAAAAAATGTAGTTAAATATTGGTTCGTTTCAAACCATAATCCACAGGTTAGCATCTACAGAAGATATGGTTCGAAATGGTGCATGCGTACTTATGGAAAATGAACTAAGCCAGTTCTCCATCCGTCTTTCTAAGTCTTTGAGGGATCATCTTCATGCAGAAGCCCGCAGGAATAACCGTTCCCTTAATGCGGAAATTTCTCATCGTCTTTCTATGACTCTGCAAAATGAGCACCTTCTATCCGATCTGGAGCGACCAGTTAGTCACAGAGACAGTTATTCGACTAATGCCTATATGTCAGAGAAAGAGGTTTCTGTAGTGTTGAAGCAAGTTTCAAGAAAAATTGACGGGTTGCAAAATTACATTGATAGCGAAAAGTTTTCTGCAAGATTATTCAAACAGGCTTTTGCGTACTTCTCTAAAAAGTAGTGCTGTTTTGTTTCTTATGGTTGCACTGGTTTCAGGTAGTGCAACGGCTGCAACCAATCAACCGGCAGATAGCCTGACCATAAATAGCCAGAACATAAAATACACACTGACCTCTGATCAACGCCAGCAGGTAGAAGCAAGCTGGATGAAGGCACTAGCTTCTCATACAGAAAAGCTGTCTGTAGCTTTTGATGAAGCCTTACCTGATGACTATCAAGGGTTTGAACGGTTCAGGACGAATGAGTGGGAATCAGCCTTCAACCGTGACAGAGACATGGCTCTGTCTGGTCTGGAGCGTTTTACTGAAAGTGATACCCTAGAATTCAACCATTTAAGAAATATTCAATACGGCTTTGTATCATTGCAGAGTGTTGCAAAATACATGAATAAGTATCTGGAAACCGGTGATAAATCATACCTGAAAGAAATTAAAAGCCGTTTGACAAAGCTTGGTGATTTGTTCGAATCAGAAAAGTGATCACTGTATAAGGTTGATCAGTTCATCAGAACCGGCCTTCAGCTCTTTCAGCTGATCCACTTTTTGCCTGATCATCAGGAACCGGACGGCATTGGTGTACAAAACACCAATGTCTTCAGTGCTTTCCAGTGAGCTTATGGTTCTGACCTTTACGCCTAACTGATCGGCGAATTCTTTTTGTGAAACCTTCAGCGATTTTCTGAAGGTTTTGAGTTCTTCGCCGTTCACTTCACCACCTCCATGAGTGGGTGAAACTGAATAACATCATCCTGAAGCACACCACCGACCACCATCTGAAGAATATCATCATCGGCGCTCTGGAGATCCACGCCTAACAGATCATCCACATAAGACTGTTCCGCAACGCCATGCATTAACTTTCCACAATCGGACTTCACACGGATCGACAGGGCATTGTCGTTTAACTGATACCATGCTTTGTTCTGGTAAGGATGAATATTCACCGGATGCCATTCAGTCATAACTACTCCAATTTTTTATAAAAAAAGCGCGCGCATTTCCACAATTGCACATTATACGCAAATTTTGCATATAATCAAGCTATTATCGTGCAAAATGCGCCGCTTTCGCTGGTTGTGTTCACTCGTTTTAGAGGGTTGGAAAGTGGGGCTTCCTTGCCCCTGACTGATCAGACGTTGTTAGCGTCAATCAGCGCCTTCATACTGCGACCGTGTGCGACGTAAGCGATAACCTGTACCTCTTTATCCCAGCACTTCCGGCAGTAGTCACACACTCCGTCTTTGTTGGCGTAAGCCATGCAGACAGTGAGGTGACTATCGTCCGTTTCAATGGTTGGGATGATGGTAGAACCATGGTGGCTCTCATAATCCCCGCTGATGCTGTCACTGGAGTAACGTACTGATACGTTTTCCAGTTCCTTCATCCGCTCCAGAATCGGGCGAATTCTCGGCAGTTTGTGCGATCTGGTGGGAAGCCAATGCTTAACCCATTGGTTGGTCAGTTCCATAACCTGTAGGATTTTCTTGGCTAACTCCGGGTGGTAAATATCCCCTGAGTCGAACCACCTAAAATACCGGTCGTTATCTAACTGCCTCACCATGTCCGCTACCCATTCAGGCCGTTTCCAATCCTGATGATTTTCTTCTCTGGGTCGTTTCACGTTAGGGAAGCGGTAATTGCCACCCTTGGCGTAACATCCTTTGCAGGGGTCAACCAGTGAACCGTCAGAGTTGAAAGAACCAGGACAAGTAACGCCTGCTGGAGTAGACCAGCTACGCACTCCATCCAACTTTTTGACCCGTGAAAAACGAACCATCAAAGCCTCCGAAGAAGTAAACACATTGTTAAATAACGTATCGGTGTTGTCTCAACCGATGAGCTTCATTATACGCAAATTTTGCAGATACACAATCATTTATAATAATTAAATATGCAGAATTTGCGTCTTTTGTTATTGTGGTTTGACAGTGGTTTTGATAGTATGTGCATGTGGGAGTGGTGCGTGCGTGCGTGCTTTAAAAAATGACCATAAACCCCAGAGGCAAAGCCTCCGGGCTCACATCTGGTCAGATACTTAACTCAAGCTGTCTACAGTTACGGGCAATCAATGCAGCCTGATTCTGTGAACACCTTAATAGCTGGCGTATCTCACGAACAGAAGGCTTCTGTATCAATCCTTCATTCATGGCAGACAGTACTGCCTGTACTTCAGGGGTCACATTATCCGACAGAGTAACAGGCTGATTTAACTGAATGTCGGGTGTTACTGGTGCGTTACTCGCCTGAGTTACAACAGAATCATTGATGGTAACGCCGTTACTGAGTTGAGTAACAGGTATAGTAACGATGTTACTGCGTAACAAAATCACAAACAGATCCAGCATGAATGCCAGTGCGGTTATAAATCCTGTTACCAGCGTTGCGCCATGGATTCCGGTTGCCGCTTCTACCCTGACAGCGGCAGAGGCTAAGGGTGTAATCTCTATTTCTGGCAGGGCTTCCAGTTGTTCCTGTACTGTCAGAGCTTTGGTGATGTAACCCGCATCTATATATCCGTCGATAGCACTCTGAAGCGTTGCCCGTTCTTTCATGGCGGTGGCTGTCTGGTCATAACTACCGGATAAGGTAGCCACTGAAGCAGTCACAGACAGTAACAACGCAGTTACAACCGCACCACCATACAACGCCATTTCAAACCCTGAATATTTCTGCTTTGCCTGCATGAACTTCTCAGGCATATAAAGTAATGCGCCTGCCTGAATCAGTACCATTGATACAGCAAATAGTAACGCAGTCACGCCGTTACTCAGGGAAAAACCAAACAGGCCAGTCATGCTGAAAGAAACCAGAGCTAAACCGTGGTGTATATGTTTTTGAGTATCCATGATTACACCTCCTGATCCAGCTCAAGACCTTCAGCCCAACTTCTGTCAGTGAGCTTCTCGGCAGTCGTCATATGGCTTCGTGTGTTTTTCTTCTTTTGTTCCCGCTTAAATTGCTGCACTTCATTGAACAGTGCTTTTTGGACGTAGCTGGAGTCCAGACCGTACAGGCTGATTTGATCTTTCAGGATTGGATTTGTCTTGCTGGTAAGACGGTCGATAACGGTTTGTTGGTAAGCTTCAGGCAGTTCTAGCCAAGCCTGAGTCCCGATCCTGGACGATGTAGGTTTGACAACCTGAACTTGATTTTCAATAAACTGCTTACCAATCTCAACCGCTTTGCTGAATCCATTCTTTACGGCCTTAACAATATTGGTTGCAGCATTGGTGAAGGATTCCAAAACCAGCTTATAGAGGTTACTGGTTTGGCTGCCATCTTTGCGGGTACGGGTTTTGATGGTTAGATATCCGGAATCCTTCAGGGTATGAATGGATCGCTTTACGGTAGAAGCTGAAAAGCCGGTATCGTTGGACAGGGTTTTTATAGAAGGCCAGCAAGCGCCGGTATCGTTTGCCCGGTTCGCCAGTGCTACGGCGATGGGCTTAACAGTGCCTTTTAGGTGTAGGTGTGCTGTAACTGCGTTTAGGTAGGTAATAGCCATCGTTCACGTTCTTTGTGGCTAACCGATTACGCTTACTAAGGCGGGAAACGGTCAGGATGTTAGTAATACTCAGAACGTGATTGAGTACGCTACAGACTCTACGACTGTAGCCACCGCTGACCGCTTCACCATAACGCTGTTGCTATGGGAGCAATCCGGGAAGAATTCATATTTTGAATACACGTTCTGAGAAGGGTTGAATGATGGTTACTATGCCGTCAAACAACGATTCAAATCTACCAAAAAGGCAAAACTCACGCAAGGCGTAAGAGTACGTTTCTTTGATGGTTATTTGATGGTTCATGGAAAAGCATAGTGAACACCACCCAGCTCTTTGTGAGTACCTGCCAGTTCATAGTGAGCTGCCTGTGATTAGTGGTCTTGCTGGTTCTAGTCATCTTGCGGCAGGTCTTGATCTCTTATTTCATCAATACGTTTCTGTATATCAAACCGCAGGTTATCCGATTTCAGGGAACGCATAAACATAACCTGCCGTTGTTCGCTGAGTTTTGTCAGGTATCTGGCCAGTCGATCCCTACGCTGATCGTTATCTTGTTGTACGGGTGTTCTTGGTAACCTTGTCATGGTGTAACTCCAACGCTTGGGTAAAAAATGGGCGTACAAAACGTACAGCCCATGAAAACAGCTCTGTAGCCCTTGCTGTTTGCGGTTTATTCCGTACGGGTTGTATGCGAACAAATTGGAACATGGCAGAACGGTTAAGAGTACAGCCTTGGTATCTCTGGATTGATAAAAACTAATTTGTACGCTTTGAAGTAAGAGCCTGTTCGTACAATGTTCGGGCTATGTTCCGGAAATGTTCGGGTTGTCGGAACAGGCTGTAAGCTTTGGTATATATAGTATGTAGAGTGATTATCTATACTCTGTACGTTTTGTACGCCTACTTTTACCCCCACCGTTAGAATGAAAAAAGGCCGACCTATAACCACACTCACTAAAAGACAACACAATGCTAACGGAAGGGTATAAAACCCACGTACAAAACGTACAAACGTACTAATATTACTTTGTAGCTCATGTGTGGCAAGGCTTTGCGCTGAGTTGATCAGCCCGTACATTTTCGGAACATTCCCGGAACAAACCCGAATAATGACCCGAACAGGTGCGTTTATAGTGACCCATTGCCAGTATTCTCAAAAATCCAGCAATCGTAAGAAGGCCGCTCTTTGTTCGTAAGCTTGGTTCTGACTTTCTTGTGTTCGATGTACTTATGGGTGTTGCTGTTGGGGAACAGCTGCCGCAATTCCGGCATGTTGAAACGCTGCAATTTTTGTTCACCACACGCTCTGTCAAATTCGGGAAGATTGATGGCAATCTTTCCGGTTCCTGAAAGGTGGTTAAGCTGTTCAATGGCAACTGGTTTGCCCAATACGTAGTTTGATCCCCAGTTGAGGATTTCGTAGTAGTCCCAGAATTGCTGCAATAATGGGTGTTCGGTCTGGAGTCGGCGTTGACGATCCCGGCAACGCTCCCAGGTGTAGTAGGTAAAATGTTTTAACTGGGCATCAGTAATCAGCTTTTTTCCGAAAACAGTTTGCAGGGTATTGGCCCAGGCCAGAATCTGGGCGTGGTTCTGCAATACTCTCGGTGTGAACTTTTCTTCAGCTTTGTTGGCTCTCTCTATCAGGTGTTTGTGGGCTGTTTCGTATTCGCTGAAATAGGTTTCCAGTAATTCCGGCTCTTTGGTCAGAATCTCATTACGGAAGGCTGCCAGCTCTTCTACATCCAACTCACGGAGTCGGTTAATTCGTTTTTCGATTTCAGGGTTGTATCCGTTCGTTTCCATGTTGATATGGAAGATACGTGACATCAGTGCATCAGAACCATCAACGCTAAGATTCTGGACAATCATGGCAGTGCCCTTGAAATCTTCTTCACTGGTTTCCAGTCCGTGGTTTTTGATGCCTGCACCCCGCATCAAACCCCCTTCCCAGGCGGTTTTTAGCCAGTCGTAATCAAACATGGATCGGCCAGAGGTTTCATTCCGGTCACCTTCAGTCATAACCACCGGCAGGTTAGAAGTCTGCACAAACTTTCTTGCCAGTGCTTTCTCATTCATTTTATTGGGGTCTACCCCTTCGTATTTACTGAGTCCAACCAATCGCCAGAGGTGTTTTGTCATGGAGGATTTGCCGGTTTCACGTTCACCGGATATTTCCAGAATAGGAAAGCCTTCCTGTTTTTTACGTATCTGCTCGGCAAACAGGGAGCCTGTCCAGAAGGATAGGGCGGCAAGCCCTTTGTGTTCCCATATGTAGTAGTAATCGTTGTACCAATCAGGGTTGAACTTCTTTTTACCCAAGTGATACATATTGTTACCCAGTTGTTTAAGACTCGATTTGATGCTGTTCTGGCGACCGAATGAGAGATACCCTTCCTTGTTTTTTTCCACCATCTTGCCGTTGTAGTAGCCAAAATCCGGAAAGGCATAGATGCCGGTTTCTTTGTCGTAACCGACAAAAGGAATGGTTCTGATTTCTTCAGGGCCTGTACCATGGTCAAACCAGCTTTCCATCAGGTGATCAAGGTCTGCCTGCATCATCCTGAATCGGGATCCAGTGACTTTGCTTAACAGTGACCGCTTAAAATTGGCCGGACAATCAAGATCACTGGCGGATAGTCCGGCCAGAGACTGGCCTTTCCGGTTTGGAAACGTCACCTTAAAGAAATAGTGTTTATCATCGGTTTGCGGGTTGATCTCTGCGTACAAAAACTTTGGAAGACAGTTGCTGACAGAAGCTGTGCTGTATGCAGCATCAAACATCTTCATAGCGATTTCAGGGTTATGGGTTGCATCACAGTAAAGAGGCTCTTTGTTGCTCTGGTATTGCTCGTTAAACTCAGTCATTGCACCATTGTCTTTTTTGTCACGTATGGCAGAGCGCCATAGCTTGTGGTTCTGTTCTATGACCGTGTGTTGAAACCCTTTCTTGATAAAAAGCCAGAATGCCTTTTCCTTTGCGGTATCAGTCGTCAGGTACTGGCCACGCCATAAGGCATCTTTGAAATACTGATCATTCAGTTTCTTTAAACGAAATTCATCATCCCAGTCAGGCTTTCCGGCAGGAATGGCAATGAGTACTCTTTCCCCCAGATCCTTAACCTGCTGTTTGTATTTAGTGGCTCCGGATATGCCTGCATGGTCATTGTCCAGGGCGATAATCCAGGTGATTTTTCTGCCAGAATTGCGCTTGATAAATTCAATGGGCAGATTGTTGGCACTCAATGAGCTGACTGTTTTAATGGGTTCCTTTTCATAATGGGTATGGAGCATGGCAATGGATTTGAAAATACCCTCGGTAATCCATACCCGATCACCATCGTTAATATCCTGTTTGGGTGGCTCCCAGCATTCACCTTTATAGGAACCAACAATTTTGGCTTTTTTGCCTTGGTTGCGGCGGATATCTCTGGCGTCAATCAGTCTGGCCCAGTAGCAGCCATCACTGATTTTAAAGCGTATCGACTGGGCGGTAGTCTTGTCTTCCAGTCGCATTTGTTCCTGTGAATACCATCCAGCCAGCAGGCCGGTATTAAAGCCCCGGTCATCACTCAGATAAGCTCTGGCACTGGCGTTAGGATCATCGTCCGTTGCCGGGTGTCGTTCGGTGAAGTTTTCAAAAAGATCTTTGTATCGGTCACGGACATGCTCTGAGTGGTCGCAGTGGTTGCGCCTGCCACAGAACAGTACCCAGGGTTCATCACGGTAAGTAAACAGTTCTCCCTTTCCGCAATTAGGGCAAGTGCCATCTTGCAAGTATTTTTTACTGCTCAGGTTTTTAAAGCTCAGATCAGAATCATTTTCTAACGCTCTGATCACATCGTCTTTCAGGCTCATGCTACTACAGCTCTTTCTGTATCACTTCGTTCTTTAGAAGGGCAGGAGATGCGGCTGGCTTCGGCGATAAGGTGTTCACGTTCCCGCAGTTGTGGGTTCTCCTCATAAACGCTGGCGTTAACGTAGGAGGATGGCCAGCGTTTCTGGCCGCAGATCGTGACAGGCTTTGGAAATTTTCCGGCTTTCAGCCAGCCGGACAGAGTGTTTCTGTGAATCTTCAGACGCTGGCAGAGTTCATCCATAGTCAGCATTTCATCATGTTTGATATCGAAAGCCTGATGTGGGTCAAGCTTCAAAATTTCTGATAGCTGACTGAGTAATCTGGAAATGGCATTTCCGTCCATATTTATGCACCTTGGTTATTAAAAAGTACTGAAATGAGCTAAAATAGATATGCTTGGTTATAGTTGTGCATAGATACCTACAAATATGCACAACTGCATAATATTACAGTCTGAAATGGAGTCAAAGCTTTTATGCAGAAAAATATGCAGAAAGGTCTAGCTGAGAGGATAACCGCTGTGCGTAATCAGCTTGGAGGAACAAAGATTCTTGAGGAACGATCAGGAATCAGTCAGTCCTATTTGTCCCGATTAATGAGAGGTGTGATTGATAATCCCGGATCTCAACAACTTATAAAAATCGCTGAAGCTGGAAATGTATCTGTAGATTATCTGCTGACTGGCGTTGCCAGTGGTGAAAGGATGGCCGAAGGTGTTAACGATCTGGAAGGAAGAACAAAGGTTTATATTGATAAGTCTGTTCTGGAAACGCTTGGTCTTACGTTTGGTCAATGCCGGATGTTTTCCTATCAGGGCGATACGCTGAATGCCTATAAGCCCGGTGATAGTCTTCTGGTTAATGTTGATAGTCCGACAGGTGATGGTATTTACCTGATTGATTTTGGCAATGGAATATCTGTCAGAAGGTTAAGCTGGTTGCCTGGTGGAATGGTTAATGTGATCAGTGATAACTACGGATCAAATCAGGTCGTTGCAAAAGATCTGGAAATTGTAGGGAAGGTAGTCTGGGCCGGACTCAGACAGTAATTAAGGCATGGAGGCTGTATGTCACGGAAGCTTTATGAAAAAGCAAGGGGGAACTATGTTGGTATTTTTCCACCTCCTGGCGGTTGGCAAGCGGGTAGAAAAGGACTCAGGCGCATTCTGTGCAGAATAGATGAAGTTGAAAGTTTTGATGAAATAAACAGAACTATTCGTCTGACTGAAATGTACTCCAGAAAGCTCAGGGAGATAAACGATGAAAATCATAAGAAAGAAGAGGAGAGAAAGAAGAAGAAACAGCGTAAGCACTGGACAGTGAACAAGGCTAAGGAGTTATGGTTGACTTCAGTCAGGGCTACCTGTGTAGAAAAGACAGCAAAGATGTATAGCCGGAGTCTGGACTTGTATGTTCTTGCTTGCGATAACCATGAGATGTCAGAGTACGACTACCAAAAATACAATACCTTTCTTGGTTATCTTGGCAATGAGGCTACTTACAGAGGGCGCAAGATATCGGATACCACTAAGCATACCCATGTACGGCATATGAAAAATTTTCTTCTGTTTTGTGTTGATAAACAAATCATCGACAAAATGGAACGGTTAAAAATGCCTGAGTTGCCAAAAAAGGATATGCAGACTTTGGAGTTAAAGGATCTTCATAAGATAAAACGTTATCTTGTTTCACAGCTTGCGATTGCTGAAATTGAGAATGATTTAAAAGCCACTGTGGATATGAAAAATATGCTGAGGGCTTTTATGCTGGCAACTCAGATAGTCGCCAGGCTTGGAGCTATTTGGTCTTTACCTCTTGTAAAGATTGATCTTAAAAAAAGACTTATCCATATTCGTGATAACCCAGAACTGGGCTGGAAGAACAAATTTGGCAAGTGGCCTGATAAGCCTGTTAACGGAGAACTCTATGAATTCTTGAAGAAGGATCTTTCAGAACGGAAACCGGGAGAGAAATATTATCTGGATCGTGGAAATGGAGAACAATGGTTTTCTGATCAGGGTAATATTTCCACCATGGCCAGCAGGATATTTAAAGAGCTTGGGTTGCCTTCTATAAAGCCATTTCACTGGGGAATGAGAGCCACCATGATTACTGAATTATTGCTGGTAGGTGAAGACCCTTATGCAGTTCAGCAGCTGGCGGATCATGACAGCATAAAAACCACCATGCTGTATCTCAACAGGCGAAAAGTTGAACAGAAGAAAGCAGTTGACCGCATCGCTCTGCTTATGAAAAATCAGCCTAAAGCAGAGGCAATAGTGTCAGATTAGTGTCACGCAGGTTGACATAATTTTTGAAACCCTTATAGTTCGCTGCGTCAAAGGGCGACCCAGTCCCGCCTTCTAAGCGGATGGTCGCAGGTTCGAATCCTGCCGGGTGCGCCACATACAACCCCTGAAGGCCAGCGATATCAAGGCTTTCAGGGGTTTTTCTTTTTGTGTCACTTCAGTGTCACGACCCCTTCTAAAATACCCTTTGTGTCACAAGAGTGTCACCAGCCTATCCCCAGTGTCACCGTGACACTGCTACAAAAAAGATCAAGAAATGAGCGAAAACTGCGAAAGTGTGGGGTAGTGGAGGAGAAACTCTTGTGACACAAAGGGTATTTTAGAAGGGGTCGTGACACTGAAGTGACACAAAAAGAAAAACCCCTGAAAGCCTTGATATCGCTGGCCTTCAGGGGTTGTA